>Ga0209431_10001165_pt1 | contig 21920 bp, 21 predicted proteins | sample RifCSP13_3_FD_184021 | JGI IMG/M metagenome (GOLD analysis project Ga0209431, IMG submission 184021) | Soil microbial communities from Rifle, Colorado - Rifle CSP2_sed 13_3 (SPAdes) (version 2) | ecosystem: Environmental > Terrestrial > Deep subsurface > Rock core/Sediment | place: Rifle...
CATATTTTCGGAGATGCGGATAACGACCAGATAAAAGGAAACAGCGGCAACGATATTCTTGACGGAGGAACTGAAACCGATTCGTTAAACGGTAATTCAGGAACAGATACTTGTGTTAACGGCGAAACCCTTTCTTCCTGCGAGCTTTAAATATCCGATTATAACCTCAATAGTCCGCAAAAAAAGTCTTATTATGCAACAATAGGCACTCTTCCTTCCTTTTTATCTAAACTTAGTTCTTTTTCAATAGTTTTAATACTTACAATGACGATAAAACGCTTTTTATATATAATTATTTTCTTTTTCCTCAATCTCTTTATTGCAAGCGTTGCAGTCTCTCGACTTATACCAGCAATGTTCGCAATATCTTGATGAGTCAATGGGATTTTTATTGTAATTTCCCCTTCCTTTTTCTGTTCACCAAATCTTTTAGCAGAAAGAAATAACGCACCCAAGACTCGGTGATAAGAATCACCACAAAGTATAAACTCGATATTTTGAAGAATTCCGTCAAGGCCTATCAAAATTCTCCTAGTAAGTTCAAAAAGAACATCGGGATTTTTCTTCAAAAACCTTAAAACTGAGGCCTTTGGCGCACGGTAGATAATAACCTCGGTCTGGGCATGAAAAAAATAAGAGTTAGGGATACGTCCAATTGCCCACATCATCGGAAAGTAGGTTCCAGCTTTAAAAATGTTTAAAGTATGTTCTCTGCCATTTTCAAAAATTGTGTTTAATTTAACAAAACCAGTTTTTACATAATATACCCCTTGTGGCTTATCGTCTGAGCGAAGAATCGTTTCACCCTTTTTGTAGGTTATTGTTTTGTATCTAGAGAAAAAAGTACTGAGTTTACCGGGAATATATTTCTGCACAAAAACTATTGTAACCTCTTGTGAGAAATCTAACAAATATCACGTAAGAACACTAACTGAAATACTTGCTCACTTTAATTACTATGTACAAAGACTATGGTCTGTCAATATATTAATATTATTTTCAAAAGTGACCCGACACTTACTTATAGGTCGGGTTTTTTAGTTTACAAAAGACCCTCCGCCGCCAAGGCTACGGAGGGCAAGGAAGGGGGTGAGAAAAATGTTTAAAAAGAAAGTTATAACAGGAGCAATTGGATTGTTAGGACTTGTCCTCGGAGCCACAATTGTTTTGGCTGCACCTGGGGATGCCGTTCAACCTCCTATCGACCCACCCGGACTAGCGGGTGCGGGATGTAGCGGTATTGGTGTTGCTTTTGACGGAACCAATATCTGGTATACCTGCGCTAACGAAGATAAGGTTCGCAAAACCGATTTGGTGGGAACTGACAACGGATTTATTACTACAGCCGAGGGATTAACTTCAGTATCTGTTGATGCCATTGCCTGGGATTCTGATTTGGGTGTACTTTGGGGAGGAGAACTTGTAGATAGTGACGGTGTTGGAGGTAACGATACTTGCCGAATCTACACTATTGATCCGACAACTGGAGCTGCAACTACCAAGTTCGACAGAACAGACATAGGGTGTGGATTATTATATTTTGACGGGTTAACCGTCGATAATGTTACTAATACACTCTATTACAGCCCTGATGTGCAAAAAACTATTCGCCATCTAACCAAGGCTGGGGCAGCTGCTGCCAACGATCCGATTGATTTTGAGACATTAACTTCGAGTCCAGACCTTTGTCCGGCGCACGAACCAGCAGGGTCTGACGATCCGGTAGTTGATGGATGTCCGAATAGTGGCTTGGCGATAGGTATTGACGGAAAACTATTTGCTGGAACCAACGGTGCGGGAAGAATTATTACACTCGATCCGGTCGCAAAGACTTTCTTGAGCGACTTTGCCACAGTTACAGGCCGTGATGAGGATCTTGAGTGCGGTCCTGTTGTCGAGGGTAAAGAAACAATCCTCTCAAGAGACTTTGAAACTGGACATATAGATGTTCTGGAAGCTCCGGAAGGGTCGTGCGTTTCACCAGCAGTTCCGATTATCACATTGGATCCTAAAGAAGATACAAATGAGCTGGGAGATGATCACGCAGTTACCGCAACAGTAACCTTAGGTGGTGTCCCTGTTGAAGGAACGCTTGTTAACTTTTCGATAACTGCTGGACCGAACGCGGGTGAAGTAAGTGGCCCCGGCGAATGTACGGTTGATCCGGACTGCAATACTGACTCAAACGGTCAGACGTCCTGGACGTACTCAGGAAGTGCCGGAGAAGGAACTGACATAATAGTCGCCTGCTTCTCCGATGAAGCTGGGGAAGAACACTGTGCTCGAGTCCTTAAGGAGTGGATTTCTCATGCAAGGATGACTGGAGGAGGAACAATACCTCCCGGTGACGCTAATAGTGGCAATCTGGAGGGAAAGCACGGGTTTGAACTCCATTGTGATCCCACAGATCTACCTAATAGACTAGAGGTGAACTGGGGCAAAGGCAACAAGTTCCATCTTGAAACGCTCACAACTGCAGTTTGCTCAAACGATCCCAACTTGGACGAAGAGCAACCGGTAGCAGGTTTTGATACATATAAAGGAACAGGGTCTGGCCGTCTAAATGGTGTACCTGGAGTTACTGCAAAATGGGAATTTACCGATGACGGAGAGCCGGGAGTAGACGACCACGCAGTTATTACGATATTTGATGGTGTGATTTCCTATACGTTCTCTGGTAACCTGACGAACGGTAATCACCAAGCTCATCCGGCGGAATAGTTTGGAAGTGATGGGTTTTAAAAACTCTGGCTGGGGACGATGGATTCTCAGCCAGATAGGGAGGAGGTTAGTAGTGAGGCAAGAGACAGCTCTGGTTAAATTCCGGTGGTGTCACAAAAAATAAACAATATTTGTTAAACTTGGGGCGCTATATCCCCGGGTATTAAATCTGGGGATATATGCATTAAATTAACTTTTTCTTTCGCTTATGTTTATAAAAGTTTATTTTTTGCTTATTACATTAAATAGAAATACCATGTATATTGAATATTCCGATATTTATCGTTTGGAAGGAGGTGACATAAATGCAAAATATAAAAGGATCAGTCGATCATTTGAAGACACACCAAAAATATCCTGCAACAAAGGCAGAACTCGTAGCCGAGTGCGACAATCTATCCGATTTTTCGGAAGAGGATAAGAAGTGGTTTATGGAGAATCTTCCTGCAGAACCGGAAGGAGGATACAAATCAGCCGAAGAAGTTATGAAAGCACTGGGATTGGAAGAGCCTGAAGCAACACCCGCACAAGCTTAATAATCTACTTATAAGTAAGTATCGGTTTTTTAAGGTAATAATCATTATTTAATATGTTATTGGTTATAACGTCATTTATATCCATACCGCTATCAAGAGCAAAATCGGCGTTATTGATATTTTGATTAAATAATATTACTGCTTTAATTTTTTGCATTGCGGGTATATAAGTGCTTAAAGTAGCATAGAACCAACCTGTTTTATCTCCGCCCTTACTTACGGACGAGGTTTCGGCAACCATAATCGGTTTATTTAGTTTGACAAGTTCGTTGTAAACATCATAACTCATATATTCAAAATTTCTCCACAATGTATTTTTCCAATTAGAACTACCCCAATTAAATGTACTATATGCTACCCAATCTACATATTCATCTCCCGGATAAAATGAAAGAACACTATCACTTTTACCGTATTGGTCAGTATTATTCGGTGACCAGACCCAAATCGCATTAGTTGCACCCTCCTCCTCAAAAATATTGCGTACGTGCTTCCACATATTTATATATTCATTCGCACCACTTTCTGCATGATTTCCCCATGCGTACCAATTACCATTCATTTCATGAGCAAATCTTAAAAAGTAAGGTTTTTTATAAGCTTTTGAATATTTAGCCCACTTTCTGATATATTCATCGAAAGATCCTTGGCTTATTAACCTTTGCGGCGCTCCTTTTTCATTTAACTCCGATTCCCGATTTGTCGAGTCAAATGGTTCCCAAGTTATTATTGGAACTACACCTTTAGCGCTTAATTTTCTCATAAATTCTATATCAAAAATGGAGTCATTATTCCAATCCTGGTAGTACATGGTAAGCGAGGGGCTTTCTTCTGCTATTACTTTTATACTTGGGTCAACCGGGTGAGAATTTAACTGGCTCAAATAATAGCCGTAATAAACCCCCTCCGAAGGAACAACCAGCTCTTCTTTTTTGTTAAAATATACTAGTGCTTCGGCTGTATCGACATATTTATTCTCGGTAAACTTTTGAGGTTCCTTACTAGCAGTCTCATAAACAATAGGTGCAGCCATACCTACAACAAATGCTATAAGCAGTATTACGCTTATTCTCGCAAATCCATACGAGTATCTTGCTCCCCAATTTAAAAACTTAGGTAATTTTTTATCGATTACAATCCCAAAGCTTACATTTTCTTTTAATACTAGCCAAAAACCTATCGATAAAAATGAGGCAGAATATAACGCCCAAAAATGATTGATGAATTTTCCGTAAGGATTAACGACCTCTTTAGTTAAATTACTATAAACTACTCCCCCCAATAAAATTAAAGCTACCAATAGCTGGACTCTATAAACCTTGAAAGGGTTCTCTCTTTCATACTTTTTAATTGTAATCGAAAAAGGAAGGTTTTTACCGATTACGCTTGATAGAAACGCTTTAGCGAATACAGGAAATGAAACGACATCCAAGACTAAGCTTTTTATAGGATTTTGAAATGTCAAAAAGAATAAGAAAAAGTTATAAAAAACCATAGGTAAGTATATGAAACCTAAATAGCTCCAAGTATTAGCCCTAATTAGCGAAATACCGAAAAATAAGTAAGGAAGCGGTGCAAGAACTAAGATAAGGTCTCTAACTCCAATAAAATAGTATACGGTTGATAAAAAGTAATGAAACTTCTGCTTAGTATTTAGGGAGCCGAACGCAAGTTCCCTAAAATACTTTCCGTTCGCGTCTAAACACCCCTTACACCAGCGCGTTTGCTGGTTGAAATACTCTTTTAAATTCATCGGAGCCATCCCAAGCGCCAAAACTTTGGAAATAAAGACACCCTTTTTCCCGTTTAAATGAAGTTTTATGGACGTAGCATAGTCTTCTGTTACAAATCTATTGTCTACTCCGCCCGTCGACAGTAATGCTTCTCTCCTAATGGCATAATTCGTCCCGCACAAAAAAAGTGCATTATCATAAGCTTTTGCCGGACAAATAAAGTCGAAGAAAAATATTTGGTGAGCGCCAGCAGCTTTAGCTACCCAAGTATTTAAATTTTTATATCTTTGCGGACTTTGTACAAAATCAACATCGTTCTCCAGTAAAGGTTTTAAAATTTCAGTCAAAAACTCTTTTTTTGCACAAAAGTCGGAATCGAAAAAGCAGTCAATTGTATTGTGGGGATTTTTAGAAGGAAACATCTTCAATCCATTGTTTATATTTCCAGCTTTGAATCCGTCATTTACCTCCCTTGCGACATGATAGACTCCAACTTCTTTACAATAGTCTTCGATATCCTTCCAATTTTCTTTCTTTGCACCCTTCCCGTCATTTAACACAATAACCTTAGGATCGGTGAATGGATTAACACGATCAATGTAATATTGTGCCGCTATTTTTGCACTATCAATTGTTTCTTTTACTACTTCAATTGGTTCTCCGGCTACAGTAATAAACATATTAATCTCAAGATCTTTTCTTTGATTATCTTTCAAAAACTGTCTGTATTTCCTTGGCCAAAGAGAGTATAAAAACCCACACAAGAGAATTATTGTATGCAGCTCGGCGATATAAAGAAGTATTGAAAATACCAAAAGTGAAGGTGAAAAGTTTATGTAATATGCTCTGAATAGCGTATAAAGCGTAACAAGTATCACTCCATACAAAATACCCGCTTTTATCACAAGCTTTTTCAATCTAGATGCTTTTTGGTAATAATCCTGTAACATATTAAAAACAAAAAAAGTGCGGGGGCAAACCGCACAAGATAATTTCGGAGTATTATACTATAAGATATGCTTAAAAGTCAATTTTGGGGTATTATTCTACCGATTCGGAAAAAGACGTTGATGACGCATCACTTGATACCAGCCTCCAATCAGCTTCCTTCAGAAGATTGAACCAAACTATTTCAGTAATGTCGTTTAAAGACGAATTAAGATCAACAAACATTTCTTTAATCCAATCCGACTTGCTGCCTCCAATCTCAGAAGAAGCCGTTTCTGTAATAATAATTGGTTTTTGATAGTTGTTATTTAGATAATTATAGGGGGTATAAAAAATATCTTTGAAGCTTTTCCATGACCTTCCACTACCCTGTCCCCAGTTAAATCCATCGATCCCTATACTATTTATGTATGAATCTCCGGGATAATATTTCGCTAGTTCGCTAATCGGCTCATATGGAACATTTTCGAAATTAACGCTCCAATTAAATGTCGCGTTAGCTACGCCTAAACTTTTAAAGACATCAAATACATGCTGATGTGCCTTTTTATATTCTTCGGGTTTTCTGCCCCAAGGATACCAGTTGCCGTTCATTTCGTGAGCAAAACGAATTATTACAGGTCCGCCGTAACTTTTAACATCGTTCGCAAATTTCTTTATATACTCATCAAAATTTCCGCTTATTATTTCCGACAGATAATCCTTAGATTGACTATTTCCTTCGCTAGGGTTCCAGGGCTCCCAGGCAATGAGCAGAGTTTTATTGGCTTTTCGGGTATATCCCAGATCTTCTAGATTTAAATACTTATTTTCCGGATGACCAAACTGCTTGTAAATAGATATAGTCGATATGTTTACTCCGAGTTTGTTTTCAATACTTGTAATTGTAGAAAATTTATTGGCATAATCGTCAACTACAATACCTATTTTTACTGAATTTTTTCTTTTAGGTTGAGTGCTCACTTCAATACTTTCTGCCGAAACGTTAGTTAGAGTTGGAGATAATCCTTCCTCAGCTGCCTTCTCGGACGATTCTCCGGCAAGTACTGAGTTTTTAAGATTATCATCTCCCGCGCCTTTCTTTTTAACAAAAATAGATGAAACCATAAATACAACTATTATAAAAATTACTGTTAAATACAATTTTTGTTTAATTCCGTCTCTATTACCAATTTCCATTTTTTAAAAAGCAAGAAAGAGAATAAAAATTATCGTTATGATTGTCAATAAGTAAATTAATTATTGCTTTCGACAATTACGCTTCCGACGTGGTTTAATTTATTCCAGGGATAAATTTCGCCTTTTAGAATCGCAACGATCGACTTATATAAAATAAAGTACCAAACGGGTTGATAATAAAATCTGCTTAAGGGAATAATCAAAAGTAACCAAATCCTCTTCTCCTTTGCCAGAATAAAAGCGATGATATTGAAAAGCATATGGATTGCCAGAAAATATAAAAAGAAAGTAACAACAAGTTTGTAATTAATAAAAAGAGTCGCTATTGCGATAATATCGACAAAAGGAGCGAGTAGCATAAAAGGAAGTTGTAAAAATATAAGAAAGGGTAAAATAAGCAAGAAAAGCATTCCCTTATCTTTTTTAAAATACGACTCCCTATGTTTGTAGAGAACCTGAAGTGTGCCAAATGTCCATCGGAAACGCTGTCTTACGAAGTTTCTTATGTTATCCGGCGCCTCGGTGTATGCCACTGCATCGGGTGCAAACACTGTCTTATAGCCTAATTTTTGAATTCTCACTGTCATCTCAGCATCTTCGGTCAGGGTATCATTTAAAAACCCTCCTGCTTTAGTTGCAGCAGTTTTTCTCCAAGCTCCCAGTGCCCCGGGGACAACAGGAATTGCACCCAGATTACTGTATGCGCGGCGGTCTAAATTCAATCCGACAATATATTCTATCGCCTGAAAAGCCGATATCAAATTTTTTATATTTCCCACTTTAATATTTCCCCCGACTGCACCTATTTTTTTATCGCTGAATGCCGCTACCATTTTTTGAATAGTGTTAGGTAAAACTTGAGTATCGGCGTCAATAATGAGAACAATCCGGCCTTTGGCTACTTTTATTCCTTTATTCAATGCCGCGTACTTTCCCTGTATTTTTTCTTTAAACAATCTTAGATTTTTGATTTTTAATCTCCTTCTCATATTTAATATAATTCTCCCTGTCGCATCTTTTGAATTATTATCTATCACTATTGCTTCGAATCTCGGATATTTTGAATTAATCACGGAGTTAACTGTCTTAGCAATACTATATTCCTCGTTATATGCCGGAATAATTACTGAAACAAACGGTTTAAGTTTAGACAATTTGTTTCTTTTAAATGTCTTACTCAATATTAAACTCAGATATATCACTCCGTTAACTGCAAATATACCAATTCCGAATATAAAAAATATTCTTAAAAATTTATTTATATATGCAAAAATAAGTAAACTTACCTTAGCCGCTTTTGAAATTATTTTTTCCTTCAAACTTATTGGTTTAAGTAATTCTTGCAAGTTTCCTGCAAGCTCACCGTCTATTAGCCTGAAGTTATAAAAATTGTCTTTATAAAGTGAAATTATATAAGGCAGTGCTTTAATTGTTGAGGTCCTATCTCCACCCCCGTCGTGCATAAGAATTACTTGGCCTTCCAGTGGGTTAAAAGCAGACTTTATAACCAAATCGGGGTCGCTATAGCGCCAGTCATTCGAATCGATTGTTGATGAGACTATAGTATAACCGCGCGAAAGAGCATTTACGGATAGGATCAAACTGTTTAAAGAAATTGTATTTTCCACTCCCCAATAAGGAATTCTGAAGAGTCTGGTTTTATAACCTGTTTCAGCTTCGATAATTTTCTGAGCAGCATCTATTTCCAGCATTGTTTGAAGCTTATTCTGATTTAAACCTTCGTCTTCTTTGGTATGCGTAAAAGTATGGACTCCGATTTGATGTCCTTCTTTAATAATTCTTCGGACGATATCCGGATATTTCAACACATTCTCCCCTACAACAAAAAATATTGCTTTTACATTTTCTTTTTTTAAGATATCAAGTATTTTCTCTGTGTAAACAGGTTGCGGACCGTCGTCAAAGGTGAGAATTATTTCTTTATTATTGAGGCTAGCGAATCTTTCAATCTCATAATAATCGGAGTCAATATTTATTCCTACAAGAATGCCTTCTCCTCCAACTTCTATTATATCTTTTTGATTAGCGCTTATCTTATTTATGGCCTTTTCTATTTCTACTTTAGTATTCAGCTGATCCGGGCTATCAAACTGGACTGCTTTATAGAGACAAAAAAGTAAAAATAAGCCTAAGATATTGATTAAGCATATTACTATAGACAGCTTTGTTGTTATCCTTGCGAATCTTCTTTTATGTTTATCATGGAATACGAATATTTGTTTGGGCATCAACTCTAAATACGTGAGGATTCACGTAAGTTATGTAATTGAAATTACTTTTTAAATTTGTACTCATTTAACAATAGTCTGATTAATTCGGTGACTGAAAATAAGTAAATATTTTAAGTATCTTATATTGATATATTATATTTTTTAGTTTAATACAAGTGGGGTTTTTGAATCCGAAGATTTTTCTTCACGGAGATTTACTTTAATAGGACGGACTAAGTTTATTCCCAAAGACGAAATTTTAAATCCGACATTAAGCATAAAAGACATCAAAAGTATATGAGCGATTAAATTCATTGGCCTATTTAAGACATCGGAAGAAATTAATTCAGTTTTCAGTTTACCGCTTTGTTTCAGATCTGCCACCTGCTCCGGAGTGGCTTCACTGCCAACCAGATTTGACATATCTATTGAAATCGAAGGTAAATTAAATATCGTAACCGGCTCTGATTTTTTTGTAAAGACAAAGTAAATATTTACTGCAGTGAATATAATTACAATAAGACCTACTACAATTAATACATAACCCAACACTCTTTCGCTCATAATTAATACTAACAGATTTTTGTAAAAAGTTAAGCAAATTTTAAATTAGATATTGAAGCTTAAACTTACAACCTATATACTTTTATCAATGCAACCGATGGATTTGTTCTATATTCTTCTATCTATTTCTTTAATTATTTTTATAAGTTTTTACGTTTGGGTTGCCATTGCCTTAATAAAAACTCTAAAACTAATCCGCAGGATTTTCGAAGAGCTGGAGCAAAAAGCCCAAAGTCTTTCTACTATTAAAGAAAGTCTTAAATTCGGAATTTTAACTTTTTTGAGTAATGTACTGGGCGAAAAAAAGGAGAGAGGTGATTAAGTTGGCAAAATTAAATAAAAAGAAAAAGTTTAGTCCTTTAAAAGCGGCTGTTGCAGGTGTCGCACTCGGCGCTGCTGCAGGTGCAGCTGCATATGCACTTAAGGATAAAAAAAGTAGAGACAATTTAAAAAAGTCTCTCAAAGAATTACAGCAAAAAGGCGAAAAAGGACTACTTACCGCAAAGAAGCTTATTAATAAAGCAAAAGAGGAAAGTAAGGAAAAATTGGCCAAAGAACTGAAAAAGACAATTAAAAAGGTTGCTTAATCTTACGTAAGGCGTCTTCACTCATGCCGAAATGGTGGCCGATTTCGTGTTTTACTGTGTCGGCTATTAATTCCCGTAGGTGTTCTTCGCTTCTTGCGATCATCAGTAGGGGATTTTTAAATATTGTTATTTTATCTGGTAAGGTGCCTCCTATCCCATATCTTCCCCTTTTTATCCTCGGCACTCCCTCATATAAACCTAAAAGCAATTTCCCGTTTCCTTCATGAATGTGTCTAAGTTGATTATTATTAGGAAAATCCGCTATCACTATCTCTACATTCTCTAGTTTTTCTTTATACTCTGCCGGGATTTCTTCTATTGCTTCTTTTACTAAGTTTTCGAAAATACTATCTTCCATAAGCGAATTATATACTAACCTTATTGAAAAAATAATTTCAAAGTGTTATTAATTATATTTAATGAAAAGGATACTTTTGGTCGAGGACGATATCGACATTCAAAACGTTTACTCGCAAAAACTAAAAAGTTCGGGATTTGAAGTAATTCTTGCAGCCGACACCGATAAGGCTTATCATCTGGCCAACGAGCTTATTCCCGATATAATACTTCTTGATATTATGCTTCCGGGAAAAATGAACGGCTTAGAACTTTTGGAAAAACTCAAAAAAGAGGAAAAAACCAAACACGTTCCCGTAGTTGTTCTGACCAATCTCGACACCGAAAAAAATTCCGCTCTCAAAGCCGGTGCAAATGCCTACCTCATTAAAGCCAATACCGATCTTGGTGAGATAATTGATTTGGTTAAAAAGTTTACTTAAAATTAACCCTTTTTGAAGATACTATACGAGTCCGCTTCGAGTGGAAAATCGTTTTTTAGCATTTCGATTACTTTATCTCTCAGCTCATCCGAATTGACATGTCCATCGATCGAATTTTGGGAAACCCAATTTTTAATTTCAAGCGCAATTCTTTGAGCATCAACCACTTCAACTCCCGCCTTTGTCATGGACGCAATTAGTTTATCATTACTCCAATCCTCCAGGCTTTCGTCCCGTTTTTTTACTTTAAGTGGGTTCATTTTTCTACTACTTTCGTTATTTTTTTACTTTTCGAACTAGGTTGTCGTTCTGAAAGTCTACGATAGACGTAAGCTTGGGCAATTAATGTTAAGGGGTAAGAAATAATTATTCCGACACCCAGCGCCAAAAGTCCCAAAATATTCACGGCAATTAGTAATAGTCCGAAAAGGAAAAGCTCCCACTTAATATTTTTGGTTAGTCTCCAGCTTTCCTTAATAGCTTGGATTGGCCCAAGCCCTTTGTCTACGACTAGATAAGTAGTAAATTGCAGTTTTACACTTAAAATTATCCCGGGAATAATAAATAATACAAAACCGGATATAACAATTAACCCTCCCAGCGTCTCGGTTAGAAGATAGTTAATAATATAACGATAATTTTCGTAAAGATCGGAATACTTTAATTTTTTTCCATCGACCACATTAAGAATTGACTTAATAAATCCAACAGTAACAAGCGAAGATACAACAACACTGGCAAGTCTAACAACAAGTGAAAGAACTACCATGTCTTTTGGAATCCTTGAAGAAATATATTCTGGAAGCCAGCTTAGAGCTGCAATTATAATAACTACTACTATAAAAAACCTTATATTTTTCTTAAGCTTATCCCAACCGAATTTTACGGCTTCTTTTTTCGAAAAATGATTCATTAATTTATTGTAGTGGCATTACTTACCATTGTCCAGAAGCTGCAGAGGATAATAGAAGCCAATTAAGATTATAGTCAAGCCTCGCTGTATTTCAAAATATTAATCGACTATACTAAGTGTGTAGTGAAAAAGTTTATTATTTTAATTTTGGTAGCTCTCCTTATATTTTTATCATTTGTAATTACCAGATTCAAAAAACCCGATATAGCAATTATTACTGATCAAATTTCGACTCCAACTATCGCGACAGAAGTAGAAATGACACAAACTCCTTCCTTAAAATTAACTCCGAGTGTAAGTACTCGAGGTGGAACAAAAATCTCATGGATAATTGTAAGAGATCTCAAAAAAATAGTGCTCATTCCGAACTTCGAAGAAAAAGCTACGTCAAATGAAGCTAAAAACGCTAATTCTTGTATTAATATTATCAGCGGCGGCTTCTACAAAGAGGGAGATGTTCCAATTGGGCTGTTTATTTCTGAATCCAAATTATTAAACGCCGCAGAAGAAAACGACACATTCAACGGCTTTTTTTCTATTACGATGGACGATGTTTCTGACATTAGCTACACTTCTCCAACATCGGCGAAAATTGCTTTACAGTCCGGACCCATCGTTTATTTTAACTCAAAACCTGTAAATTTATCGCTCGTGAGAGACGAACCAGCAAGAAGAATCATTTTGGCATTAAATCACGTGGGTCAGGTTATTTTTGTCGTCTTTTATGAAAGAAATTCTACTACCCTTGGACCAAAATTATCAGAGGTCCCTAAAATGTTAGAAGACCTGGATAAAAGTACTAACCTTGACTTTGAAAAAGCAATAAACTTGGACGGAGGTGCTCATTCAGCTTTTATTTCCGATACTGAAAATTTAACTGAAATTTCTTCTTCCGGTAGTTTTTTCTGTATCAAACCCTAAAAAACGGTAGTCGGAAAGTTAGTAGTCAGTAGATGGGAAATTAAAAACTATCGTTTTAATAGTTTCCGGGGAATCTTAATTTTAAATTTATCTTTATTGCCTTTAATACGCATAACCTGGTTTGAAAACCTACTTTTCGAAAATTGAAAAATTCTATATGGAAGATTTCTATTTATATGAGAAAAAATTTGAGTTTGTCTTGCGGCTCTAAAAGATTTGGCTGTTTGTCTGAAGTAAATATTTAATCTTTTAATCTTTTTCTTCATTGCCGTCTTAATTATTATACAACTTTTATTATTTTTGCGGTGATGTTACCTCTTTCATCTTTTTCAATTGCGACAACATCTATTCTTAATTTTTTCGGCAAATCACGATGCGAACGCAAATAGTATTGGGCAGTTCTTTTGATATGGGTTAACTTGCGTGGAGTTACGGCTTCTTCCGGTTTCCCGTACTTTTGGCTGTAACGGGATTTCACCTCAACAAAAACCAGAGTACCGACAGGTTCCGAACCTGTCGAAGGATCGATTGCAATTATATCTATTTCACCCAGTTTGCAGGAGAATTTTTTGTCTAATATTTTGTAGCCCCTTTTCGTTAGTAAATTTGCAGCTAACTCCTCTCCCCAATCGCCAAACTTCTTCTTTTGCATTAACTAAATATTTTACTTCTTAGATTTTTTTCTTCTACTAGATAAGGTCGAAGAGACGCCAACTGAATTGTTTACAGATCCTCTTTTCGCGTTTCTGGTATATATTTTATCAATTTCCCTTTTTGGTTTATTCCTAATATAGTAAAGTTTTGCTTGTTTAACACCTTTCGTTCCCTTTCTAACAACATCTATGCTTTCTATAGTCGGCGAAATTATGGGAAATATTCTCTCGATACCGACCTGCTGTGCTCCGATTCTTCTTACCGTAAAACTTTTATTTTCTTCTCTTCCTTTGATTCCGATCACAATCCCCTCAAATACCTGCAGTCTTTTTTTATCCCCTTCTTTTATTTTTTGAGCGACGCGGATTACATCGCCTACTCCGAACTCAATTTCTTTATGTTTTGCAAAAAGTGCCATTATTTTAATTTAAAGAAGATCAAATTCTACTATAAATTTCTCTCAACTTCAATGAAGTGGTTTCAAAACACTTCATACAACTTGCCGTAAGGCCTCAAAACGAGCCTATCTGGCGAGTTTTGAAACGAGTTCTATGTCAATCAAAAGTATTTTCTTTTTCAAAAATTTCAGAAATTTTGCCGGCTAAGTCCTTTCCCCACGAAACCCTAATATTTAAATCAACTATCTTTCCGTCTTTGGTATCAAATTTAAGGCTTACTTTCTGAAATCCTGGATTTTCAAGCAAAAGCTCTTTCAGTTTTTTAAGCTGTAGGGCAGTAACTGAATTCGGAATTCTTATAAATAAATGTTCATTCTTTTCTTTCGCTATTTCTTCAGTCTCTATCGAATCAACTATGAGTGCTCTTTCGTCCTCCCGAGTATCAACCTTGCCTGTTATCAAAAGCGGGTTGTTATCAACCCAATAACTTTTGGTTTCCGAAAATATTCTTGGAAACACAACTAAATCTACGACACCAGTATCATCTTTAACTTTAACAAAAGCCATTTCCTGACCGCTTTTTTTTGTTATTATTATTCTTACTTCGGAAACAACCGCGGCGATTTTAACTTGTCTCTCGGCAATCTCTTCCGATATTACGTCAACAATCCTATGTGTTGCCAATGGAATTATTGCACTAATAATTTCACTAACCGGCTTGGCTGACAAAGAAAAACCCAAAAGGGATCTTTCCAAACTTTGCACCTCTTCGTCGGAAAATTCTTCCACATTTAGGTAATTTTTGGAGAAATCGTCTTTTTTACTGATTTTTATTTCGTCTGAAGAAAATAACCCCTGTTGATTTAAATCTCCCTTAGGCTTTGCTACTTTACTTCTAACTTCATCGAGTGCGGCAAGAAGAACCGCCCTAGTCCCAAATCTTGAGAGTGCCCCAACTTTGATCAGGCTTTCAACAACTTTTTTGTTCACACGTCTTGCGTCAACTCTTGCCAAAAAATCTGCGTAGGAGATAAAGGCAGACTCGTTTCTTTCTTCAAATATTGCCTCAATTGCGGCTTTACCGACATTTTTTATTGCATTCAATCCGAATCTTATTGCTCTATTGTTATGTGATTTTTTATCTTCAACAATAGTAAAATCCGTACTGCTTTCATTAATATCAGGTGCCAGTACATAAATGCCCATTCTCCGGCACTCATTTACACCGGCGGAAACTTTATCAATATCACCGCTTTCCGCAGTTAGTAATGCACACATAAACTCGACCGGGTAATTTGCCTTCATATACGCCGTCCAATAGGCTACAATCCCGTAACTTGCCGCGTGCGACTTATTAAATCCGTATCCTGAAAACGGTTCAATCAATTTAAAAAGCTCCATTGCCTTTTCCTTATCCATACCGTTAGTAACTGCTCCGTCAACAAATTTTTGTCGTTGCTTTTCCATTTCCTGCGGAATTTTCTTTCCCACGGCTTTTCTGAACTTGTCGGCTTCTTCCCAAGTATATCCGGCAATTTTTATAGCTGTAGCAAAAACGTCGTCCTGATAGACTAAAAGGCCGTAAGATTTGCCAAGAAATTCCCTCATTCTCTCATCAAAAAACTTTACTTTTTCGGGATTATTTTTACGTTCTATATACTCAGGTATTTGCGCCATAGGCCCGGGTCTATATAAAGCAACCATAGCCATAAGATCCTCAACACGAGTCGGCTTTAGTTCTTTCAGAAAACGAGTCATACCAGATCCCGAAAGCTGAAAAACACCCATTGTCTCACCATGCGACAGCATATCAAATGTAGTCTTGTCGTCGAGTGGGATTTTTTGCAGGTCGATATCAATAGCATTTTCGTTTCTTACTATTTCAATTGCAGCCCCCAATATTGACAGATTCCTAAGGCCCAAAAGATCAAATTTAAGTAAACCTACGGCTTCGTTTGGAGAGACATTAGGGTCTAATGCATCCATATCGTATTGGGTTATAACTTTTAATCCCTCGGGGTCCAATTGAATTGGTGTGTAGTTAACAATATCGTCAGGCGCAATTACAACACCCGCAGCGTGCACGGAAACATGCCTAGCATTGCCTTCTATTTGCTTTGCCAAATCTATTACCTTCTTTGCGTCCTCATCCTCTTTATACATATTTTTAAGCTCAGACGCTTCTTCAAGTGCTTTGTCTATAGTCATCGGGAATCCTTGCGAGCCTATTGGAATAGCCTTTGCAATCCTGTCTCCGAGAGAATAAGGATAGCCCAAAACTCTGGCTACATCCCGAACAGATCCCCTTGCAAGCATTCTTCCGAATGTACATATTTGTGCGACCCTATCCTTACCGTATTTTTGTGTAATATAGCCTATTACCTCTTCGCGCCGATTATCTGAAATGTCAAAGTCAATGTCAGGCGGAGACGGTCGCCACGGGGTTAAAAAACGTTCGAAGGGTAATTCATAATTTAAAGGGTTAATATTTATTATACCCATAGAATATGAAACCAAGCTCCCCGCGGCCGAGCCACGAGTATTGGTAACTATTCCGTGTTCGGTCGCCCACTTAGCCATATCCGACACAATCAAAAAATAAGTTGCGTATCCTTTTTCCTTAATGATATCCATTTCATAAGTAAGTCTTTCTTTAATTTCCTGACTTATATTTGGTACCTTTTCTTTAATTCCCTTCCAGACATTTTCTTCCATAACTTCCTCAGGCGTTTTACCCTCTTTTATCTCATATTTGGGGAAAAACCATTTATTCAGGGTTATGCTAACTTCGCATTGGTCGGCAATCTTTACAGTATTTTCCAATGCATCCGGAAGGTCCAGAAAAAGCTCTTTCATTTCCGAAGGTGTTTTCAGATAAAAGTCGGGGGTATCGATAAACCTGAGTCTTTTAAAATCGCTTACATTTTTCCCCGTCGCAATGCAGACCAGTGCATCCTGAGCTGATGCATCCTCCTTTTTTATATAGTGTGCATCGTTTGTTGCAACTAGGGGAATTCCCAACTCCCTACTTAACTTTATTAAACCTATATTTATTGTATCCTCATTTTGTTGCATTTCAGCTAGACTACGTTTAATTTCATCGCTACCCGCGTCACCAACGAATTTTGAATATCCATGTCTCTGAATTTCCAAATAGTAATTTTGCCCAAACACATCCAAAAACCACTGCGCCACCTTTTTTGCTTTAATATAGCCCTCTTCAATTAACATCTGAGGCAATTCCCCCTGTGGGCAAGTCGAAGTACAAATTAAACCTTCAGAATATTTTGCCAAGGTCTCCCGATCAACCCGGGGTCGATAATAATAGCCTTCAAGGTGTGCTATCGAAGTAAGTTTCATCAGGTTTTTATAACCTTTTTCGTTTATTGCCAAAAGCAACTGGTGAAAATTTTTAAACTTGCCTCTTTCGGGTTTTAATTTATGATCCACATTTGTTGTGTAAGCTTCCATACCGATAATCGGTTTAACTTCCGCCTTTTTTGCTTTTTTATAGAATTCGATAACTCCATACATAACCCCGTGGTCACTAATTGCTACGGCATCCATACCATTTTCTTTAATATGTTTAAAAATGTTATCGACTCTGGAAAGTCCATCGAGAAGAGAATATTCGCTGTGCACATGCAAGTGTACGAATTTATTTTTCATTTTTACTTAGTTTTTCGCTCCGTTACCGATAAGTCCTGACGAATAATTATTAACATAAAAGTATACGATTGTAAAAATGGCAAAAATTAAAAAGACTAAAAATCTGGCGCCGAATAGTTCACTCACTAGTCCGGACATAATCACCGGGATTATGTTTGCAATAGTAGTCAGAAACCAAAAATTTCCGAAGACTCTTCCTCTGTACCCACCCGGTGTTTTTTCCTGCAAAAAAGTTTGTGCAGGGATATTAATTCCCATAAAAGATACTCCTAAGGTAAATATTAAAATCATTGTTAATCCAAGAGAGATTATTTGGCTAACGCTTCCGACAAATGCAGATAGGATAAAAAATGATATTGCAATCGTTATTAAAAAAAACTTGATTATTCTTATCTTTCTTACTCCCTTCTTGATCATTCTTGGAATAATTAAACTTCCGACCAGAGCACCTACTCCCGCCGGAACAATAAGTAATGCTGCCGCAAAATCCAGGCTTATATTTATTAATTGCTTAGCGATAATCGGAGTATTTACTGCCATAACCGCTACAATTATTTGTATTCCGATTAAAAGCGATAAGGGCATAAAAATTTTGGGATTACCGCGAATAAATTTATATCCTTTCGCAATATTTAAAAAAAACTCGGCAAAAGCATCCTCAAATCCCTTAAAGCGAATTTTCACTTTTGGTCTCATTGAGGGTAATTTAAGGACGCTCAAAAAAGCTAAAAATAAATATAGGGAACAAACAATTATTGACGATCTAAAACCAATAAAATTTTTCAATAAACCAGCAACCGCAAATCCGACTATCATCGAACCCTGCTGGGTAAAAAGAAACAAACCGTTTGCGAAGGATAAGCTTTCAGTTTTTACTACGGTTGGGATTGTAGCTAATTCCGCAGGCACATAAAACTGGTTAAGTAGTGAATAAGTAAATGCAATTATATATAACAAGAATATCGACGATAGATTTCCGATAGCGTAAACAAATATCGTGATTGCTTGGAGTAAATTAGTAATAATTAATATTTTTTTCTTATCGAAAAGATCGACTGAGGCCGAAGCAAAGGGTCCGACAATTATTGCAGGAATCGCGATAGACACCCAAAGCATAGCTGTTGCAATGGGTGAGGATGTTTCCTGGAAAAGTTTAATCAAAATCAAAAAGTTAAGAATATTAATAGTAAGTTGGGAAAGTATCTGTGAAGACCAGATGTATAAAAAATTAAAGTTTTTAAAAAGCTTGACGTAATCAGCTGTCATAAATTTATTATATATGAAGACTAAAGAGTTTTAAGAAGTGTATTCAATACTTGCACACCCACCGTGTGGAATTGGTTTATACCTTTATGAGCTTAAAATACAATTAAATAAAAAACCACTGCTTTTGCTTCTATGTATAAATTACATTTTCTGCATCCGCAGTGGTTTGAAAATATTTTTCACTACCCTACAACTTAAATATCGAGGCAAGAAAACCAGATTTGAAATACAAAAAATATCCGGGTACAGCAAAAATTAGAAAGGATGATATATAGACGACAGCATAAATAAACGTCATAGTTATTGTTGCCTTAATATAGTCTTTCGAACCCATAGAATCAGGTGTAAACTGTATTAACGTCGGGCAAATCCTATAACCTTTGTCAACCGTCGGTTCATCGCGAAACATAGGATAAGTGTCATGGTAACCAACACCCCATAACTCTAGGCATCCGTTATTCTCGTATATAGGCCTGATAACTTTTACTGATTTGCCTGGTTCGAGCCAGCAACCCAGCATACAAGTCATGCCTTTCATTGATATCCCGGTTGATAAATCGTTGTGTACGATATACTCGACCTCTCCGTTGTTAAGCTTTTTAATATCAGTCACATAAACATGAGAATAGAATTCCTTGGCTATCTCCAATGAATTATAAGTGTAGGTAGAACCTACAAAATAAAAGCCTAAAATTACTGCTATCGGAACTATAGAATACAAAAGTGCTTGTATGAGGTCTCCTCTTTTTAATGCCCTAAAGCATTGTGTTGTACTTTTTAGTACAATCCACAAAACTAAACCGCATGCTAGTAGTACTAATCCGACTATAAGTACAGCCAGAATAGCTGCAATACCATTGAGGATACTTGCACCAAAGGATGGCGCAACACTTTCAGCCGGAATCGGGATACCTATCCATGTATTTCCTTGATTGTCGATAACAGTTACCACTGCCTGGTTGGAAGTGATTTGGTCAATTGGTTCTCCGATATGATGATCCCCCCAATCGTCAACAATCTCAATAAGCTTATCCATTTCTTCCTCCGTAATATATATTTAAGGTGCGAATAAATGATTACACTCTTAACACAAAACAAGCTTTTTGCTCAGTTAAGAAAGTGATTTTGAATAATTATAGAATTATTAAACCCCCGAAGCAAATTATAGGTCGACACAAATCAATATAATTTTCTTTTGTATTTTGACATCGATTGAAACAATAAATATATGGATCTGGCTGAATTTTAAAATAAAGCAGTAGAGTAAATACACTCCCGGTGTGGATTAATGTGTTTACTTATCGCTAGACCAATCTATTATCGATTACTCTATCAACAGTCCCCTTATTTTCATTAATAAAATCAGGTAAATCTTTTGTTGTCCATTCTTCTTGAGCTCGCGTCAAATTTTCCTCTGCAATCCTTGTAAGGCCGTCTAATTCTTCTTGGATCTTTCCCCTTTCTGCTTCGAGTTCATCCTGCTCCATTTCAAAAAATTTAAAAGCGGTTGATGCGTAGTAGTGTTTTTTATAATCATCGAACGCTTGTTTTTTGACCTCCTTTTTTGTTCCGCTTTTCCTACCTGTCCTCAACCAATTGTCAATTGCCCAATCTACAGCCTCGTGGCCGCCGAATGGAGGTTTAAGTTTTCCTGCACCGTATTCTTCCATTTCACGCAACATACTTTCCAATTCGAGATGACGCTGAAATGAAACGTGTTGATCGTATGGTGTACGGAATAAAAAGCTTGGTCTTTTGGTTGATTCTTCTATATGTGGGTGTGCTCGCGTCTCTAAAATCACCGCAAGTTCTCCATCCGCTTTTGTATTATCCATTAAACGGTAAATCATTTGTGTTCGTACTCCTGCTCTTTTTTCCTCAATTACCAACTCTCTTTCTTCGACAATCTCAATTTTCGCTTCAACAGATACCACTTTCCAATTGGTTTTTAAAAAGGTATATCTACCTAACACGGTACTCGAGGCCATGCTTTTTACCGGAACTTTTATTTCTACCGTTCTATCATCAGGTTTTTCTCCGAAAATTTTTACTACACTCAAACCAAACTCTCTTAGCGGCGGATCTGTGCGATTTTCTATCCATTTTTTATTTAGCTTCAAATGCTGGGTTCTTGGGTATTGCCTGCCCGGCTCACCGAAGATATATACGACGGCATAACTGACGTCCATATTACCGACTTCCTCCCCTAGTACAATACTTTTTATTATTGGTCTATCGTGAAGTTTAGCTGCTAGATCTTGAGGGGTGTCCGCCGATACGCCTAGAGCAGCGAAGGAAGCGTCATGAGACATTCGGTTGGAAAATCTTTCGATTTTATACGTTGCTGCTACAACGATATTGTCTCGGGGGTCTATTTCTTTGCCATACCCCTCAACAAAAGACCTAAACTCAGTTATTTGCCGGTCTCTAATATCGGATTGTGGTTGCTCAAGATTGTCTGTCATTACTTTCTTGTATTGCTTTTCTGGCGTCGACTGATTAACTTGCAAGACTGTTTATTATTTCTTGCACTTCTGGTAAATTATCTGTTTGTGGTTCACAGTTTTGTGAATTAATGAAACTTGATGGAAGTACTAAAAATACAGGGGCTTTCCCTTTTTCACCAGCATAATCTGTTAATCTTCTAAAATCAGCGGTCTCCCTCTCTAGCCTTTCAACAAACTGCTTTTTGTTTGTGTCAGAAACGTCAGAAAGAGAATATCTTGTCGCGTAATAGGAAGCTAGCGCTTCAGGGTCTGTGAATACTTGGCAATCTTCACCCTTCTTGGTTTTTACTTGAATAAATATATTTCCCACCACC
>Ga0209431_10001166_pt1 | contig 21902 bp, 17 predicted proteins | sample RifCSP13_3_FD_184021 | JGI IMG/M metagenome (GOLD analysis project Ga0209431, IMG submission 184021) | Soil microbial communities from Rifle, Colorado - Rifle CSP2_sed 13_3 (SPAdes) (version 2) | ecosystem: Environmental > Terrestrial > Deep subsurface > Rock core/Sediment | place: Rifle...
GATCGACATGCGATACCGAATGCAGGAAAGCCTCGATCGTTTGTCCGGATAATGTTCGCCCGCTGGCGTCGGTTATGGTGGCTGATATCATTACCGGCAGTCTTTTTCCATATTCGGTGAATAGCTGCTCAATGCTGTATAAGGCAGCCTTGGCGTTCAGCGTGTCAAAAACAGTTTCGATAAGCAGCAAATCCACACCGCCTTCAATGAGACCCCTGATCTGACCGGCATAAGCCTCTGCCATCCCGTCGAATGCAACCGCGCGGTATCCCGGATCATTAACATCGGGAGACATGGAGGCGGTTTTGTTGGTAGGACCTATCGAACCCGCAACATACCTGGGCCTGGCGCGATTGCGCGCTGTTATTTCATCGGCAGCCGAAACCGCTAATCTGGCGGAGGCATAATTCATCTCGTATACCAGGCTCTCCAGATGGTAGTCGGACTGGGATATGACTGTGGAACTGAAGGTGTTGGTTTCAATGATATCAGCTCCCGCTTCCAGGTAATCCAAATGGATTTCCCTGATAAGTTCAGGCATTGTTAATGACAGCAAATCGATATTGCCCTTGACATCATGCTGAAAATCCCTGAAACGGTCCCCCCGGTAATCCTTTTCCTCAAGTTTATGCTTTTGGACCAGACTTCCAATTGCGCCATCCAGAATCAGAATCCTGCTGTTAAGCAGTTCATATATTGAATTTTTTTCCATTGGTCGTCACTTCTTTAAGCCCTCCCTTACCCTGCTTATGTTAAGGTCGTTGAAAATATTCTTTCCGGAAGGGGTATACATGTAATCAATGCTTTCCTGGAATTGCTCCGTTATTTTTGGTCTTACGATCTTCAGGGTGCTGTTGAGCAGGTGATTTTCCTCGGTGAATCCTTCGCCAATCAGCGCAAATGCAGCCGGTAACCAGCGATGCGGAAACATGCTTTCAAATTTTCCGCCGGCCAGGAACTGGTTGATCTGGGATTCAACCAGCTGGATCACCCCGCGCTGGGTAGCTTCATCCCCAACTGACATATTGGAAGCGGCAAGCCAGGTTTTTATGGTGGCATAGTTCGGGAAGATCAGTGCCGTGGTATAGGCATTCTGATTGTTATACAACATGCACTGATCGATGAATTTCGAATGCTGGACAATGGCTTCCTCGATGCTTTCGGGACTGTATTTTTCACCGTCATCGGCAATCAGCAAACTCTTGAACCTGCCAAGAACATAAAGAAAGCCGTCATTATCCACGTAGCCAAGATCACCGGTGTAGAGCCATCCGTCACGAATGGTATCCTTCGTGGCTTCGGGATTTGCCCAATAGCCCTTCATCACGTTCTCTCCCTTTATTACAATCTCGCCTTTTTCACCGGTGGGAAGTTCATTCCCGTCATCATCGCAGATCTTCAGTTCGAGGTCCTTTACCAGTGCTCCCGAGGAGCCCATTTTGTGCATGGTGGGATTATTGGCTGAAATAACAGGTGCTGCTTCCGTTAAACCATACCCCTGATACATGGGAATGCCTATGGCATAAAAGAAGCGCTGCAAATCAATGTCAAGCAGCGCACCACCTCCGATAAAGTACTCGAGCCTTCCTCCGAATCCCTCCCGCACCTTGGTGAAAAGTATCTTATCAAACAGGATGCACAACGTTATAGATGTAGGTTGTTTTCAGGGCTAACCCGAACAGATTTTCCGCAAAACGGCCTTTATCCCGGATACCTTTTTCAATATTTTTTTTAAAATTTTTAGCCAGCGCCGGTACGCTCATCAGCAGGTATGGCCTGTTCTCCTTAATATTTACCGGGATATTTTTCAGGGTTTCCATGGGAGTCTCACCCACCTGGATGGATGCCATGCTTGCCCCGCACGCCATAAGAGTATAAATACCACAGGTATGGGTAAATGCATGATCCCACGGCAAAATCAGCAGCGTTGTCCAGTAACGCGGAATAGAAAATAAACTGAGGGATTGTTGAATATTGGCTATATAGTTGCCATGACTAAGGATGATCCCTTTGGGATCCGCTGTTGTTCCGGAGGTATAACAGATATTGGCATAATCATCAGCGCTAACTGATATCCAGCGACGGCTGAATTCTTCATTGCTGTTTTTGAGAAAATCCTTCCCCCGGTTGATGATCTCTGCGAAAAGAACTTCGTAGGATTGACACTCTTCCTGGGGATCCATTAAAATAATCTTTTCCAGGGTATCAATGGATTTTTTCAGTACTGAAACTTTTTTTGCCTGGTTCTTTGATACGATAATAAACCGCGCACCGGAATGCCCGATTCTGAATTTAAGCTCTGCGGGTTCGGTAAGCTTCACCGACAGTGGTACATCAACTGCACCGGCATAAAAAATACCCAGTTCTGCAATTACCCAGTCGTTTCTTCCTTCCGACAACAACGCGATACGGTCACCTTTTTGAACACCCATGGAAACAAGACCTGCACCGAACAACTGTACTTTTTCATGTACTTCCCTGAACGTGGATCCCTTGTAACTATTGTTCTTTTTTTCAAGTAGAAATACATTGTCGCTGTATCTTTTTACACAGTCCTCGAACAAATGGATCAACGTTTTCATGGTATTGCAGGTAATTTGAATAATTACGCAATATAGTAAAAAAAAAAACTCAATGTTGCGCAACATTGAGTAGGGGCGATGAATAATATGGGTATGCAGTGCCGGCTGCCGTGAATTATACTGTGGTAACCGGATTCATTAAATTCTCAATCCGGTATAGCAGTTCCTGCACATTTACCGGCTTATTGATATAATCATCACAACCTGCTTCAAAACATCTTTCCCATTCCTCATTAAAAGCATTGGCTGTTTGCACAATGATCGGAATTTCGGGCCTGAATGACTTTATTTGCTTAATCGCTTCAATTCCGTCGATAACGGGCAGCTGGAGATCCATCAATATCAGGTCGATGTGTCCGTATAACATGCAGTAATCGACAGCAAGCTGCCCATTAATTGCCCAGATCACGTTCACTTTCAACTTATGGGTTAAAACCAGGTTGAGAAATTTAAAGCTGATCTCGTCGTCCTCAGCTACCAGAATAGTCCTGTTGCTCCAGTCTTGATTCATTGGTGTTGCCAATTTGTTTACGTGGTGTTGATTTTAATACGTTAGCCGCCGGAAAAGGTGGGTGGATAATTGATGAATGGAACGGCAATACGGATTAACGTAGGATTTATCGTGACTAATATTACCTGCGATCCCGAGAATACACTGCGAGGATTCATAACCTCCGTGGTTATGTGATAAAATCATTGTGCAGGGATATTAATATTCGTAATTTGTTATTTTAATTTGAGCCCTCATGACGACCCCGCATTTTGATCCCGCAACGCGTATCCAGGATATGCTGCAATTTGATGAATTTGGAGGTGTTAATCCTGCCATTACAGATTCTTCTACCTTTACATTTCTTGATCCCGAGACCATGACCGAAACCTTCCTGGGTCATACCGAGGGTTGTTTTTTATATTCAAGGCACTGGAATCCCAGTAACAAGTTTCTCGCAGATGCCATTGCATCCATGGAGGATACACAATCGGCCTGGGTCACGGCCTCCGGTATGTCGGCAATAACCAGTTCCATCCTGCAGCTTTGCAGTGCCGGCGATCACCTTATAACAAGTGTAACAACCTATGGCGGAACTTTTGCATTTCTGAAAAATTACCTTCCAAAATTCAATATCGATGTAACTTTTGTAGATATTACCGATCTCGATAGTGTTGTAAGGGCAATCCGGCCCAATACACGTCTCATTTATACCGAATCCGTCACAAATCCTCTTCTGCAGGTTTCCGATATTCCTTCGTTGTCTGCCATTGCCAGGGATCACGGCCTGTTGCTTATGGTTGACAATACATTCACGCCCATGATTATCACCCCGGCACGTCTCGGAGCGGATATCGTTGTTTACAGCATGACCAAGTTCATAAACGGGAAAAACGATTGCGTGGCTGGAGCCATTTGCGGTACAGATGAATTCATCAATGCCCTTTCGAATGTGAACGATGGTACTGCAATGCTGCTCGGACCTGTCCTTGATCCCCTCAGGTCATCTGCTATCCTGAAAAACCTCCATACACTTCATGTGAGGATGAAACAACACAGCAGTAATGCTATGGTAATAGCCCGGGGTCTTAAGGAACTGGGTATGCCTGTTCAATATCCGGGGTTGTCTGACCATCCCCAGCATGCCGTTATGAACAGTATTATGAACAAGGGATACGGATACGGTGGGATGGTAAATGTTGAGCTTGGTACGACGGCTGATGCCAATGAATTCATGCGTCAGCTTCAAATGGAAGGAGTAGGTTATCTGGCAGTTAGTTTGGGATATTTTAAAACGCTTTTCAGCAATTCCGGAAAAAGCACCTCCTCTGAGGTACCTCAGGAACTGCAACGGAAGATGGGATTATCAGAAGGAATGGTGAGGTTTTCCATTGGGTTGGACAATGACATTGAACGTTCGCTGGCAAAAATGAAAGAATGCCTTGTCGGACTCCGGCTCTTGCCACGCAACAAATAGTTCAGTTTTTTGTTATTACAATTGACAAAACAAGCATGCTATGGATTTCACATTGAAGATCGGATCACAGGCCCCGTCATTTAGTCTTAAAGCAACTGACGGTAAAACCAATAGTCTGCCAGATTTTTCTGACAGCCGGTTTCTTGTCCTGTTCTTCACCTGCAACCATTGTCCGTATGTCCTGGGATCAGATGAAGTCACACGCAGCACAGCGATGAAATATGAGCCGCTGGGAGTAAGGTTTGTCGCCATCAATTCAAACAGTGCCAACACGTATCGTGAGGATGATTTTGAACATATGGTCCAGCGAATGAAGCAATACAAGTTTCCATGGTTATACCTGCACGATGAAAGCCAGGAAATCGCAAAAATATATGGTGCGCTCCGGACACCCCATTTCTTTGTGTTTGATGAAAATCGCAGGCTGGTTTATACGGGCAGGGGGGTTGATAATCCGCGGGAGGCCTCCAGGTCAACGGTAAATGACCTCGACAGGGCGCTTGAAGAGCTTACCCAAGGCAGGGAGATCAGTATCAAACTTACCAACCCCATAGGATGCAACGTTAAATGGGAAGGCATGGACAGGCACTGGATGCCGGCAGAAGCAAGGGACCTGGTATAACGGCAGGGGAGAGTTTCTAAGGCTTCCGGCCCTGAAATCCCCTGAAATACTTCATAAACTGTACCCGTTCGTACGTGGCAGGATTACCGCTTTTCACCTGGCTCATCAGGCCTTTGAACTCGCTAATCGTATTGTATTCTTTGTTGACCATCCAGGTTTCCAACTCATCGAGCATGATATGAATCTGTTCATATCCGTTTTTGTAAACGGTTGAAGCAATCTCCACGGCATCGGCACCGGCCAGCAATTGTTTAATGAGCGCAGGCCCGTCATGTACGCCTGTAGATGCGGCCAGACTGCAGCCTGATCTTCCGGCAAGAATACCAATCCACCGGAGAGAGAGATATAAGTCGGAAGGATTGCTTAACACCGCACCAGATGTAAATTCCAACGTTTCAATATCAATATCGGGATTGTAAAAACGATTAAAAAGAACCAATCCGTTAATCCCTGAATTTGAAATTTTCTGTAAAAAGCCGGCCAGGTTGGAGAAATAGTAACTTAATTTAACGATAACCGGTATGGTCACCTGCGCCTTCACTTCCCGGATAATATCAAAATATACTTTTTCATTTTGTTCAGCAGTGCGGTTGAAATCGCTCGGAAGCACAAATATGTTCAGCTCAATGGCATGAGCACCTGCCTGTTGCAATTGTTTTGGAAAATAGGTCCATTGTGATGCCGAGATACAATTGATGCTCGCAATTACAGGGATGCTTAAGGCCTTCGAAGCATCCCCGATCTGTGCAAGATATTGCGAGGTAGCCTCCACGGGTGTTTCGTAAAAATCATAGAAATCAACCGTTTCAGGATACAGAAACCCATCTGAACTCATCCTGTTCAAACTGGCATTCATCTCTTTCAGGATCTCTTCTTCAAAGAGTGATTTAAGTACAACTGCACCGGCACCATTTTTTTCAAGTTCCCGGAGATTTCCGGGTGAATCGGATAAACCGGAACTTCCAATTATTATGGGATTTTTAAGGGTAAGTCCGGCAAAAACGGTTGATAAATCGACCATGGTAAAAGGTTTATATGATTCTTACCGTAAAAGTAAAAAACTTCCCGGGAAGTTTGTTGTTAATATCCTAATTTACATAAATTTGTTTAAATCCCAATAAAATGGTATTTTTATCCGTTATTTTACCCAATACCTGAAACAATGAAAAACCTATTGCCACTACTTATTCTTAGCCTGCTTTTATGCAATGGATGCAAGTATTTCAAAAAATCCTCATCGCGGACGATCGATACCATAACGGCTGACACCACTGCAGAAGATGCATCTTTTACGGATTCCGAAGCCTATTATTCTGCTGAAGGCGAGTTGAATCCCGATGTTACTGCTGTATCCCCTTCGGAACAGCCTGTTGATTCCAGGCTTTCATCCGCGGGAATTTCCACAAGCTCAACGGTTAGCGGGAGATATTATATGATCGTGGGATGCTTCAAGGAGATGAATTATGCGGACAAATATGCTGCAAAAATGCGGAGCATGGGTTATGAATCACAGATTATCGCCGGCCCCGACAATTTCAGCATGGTTTCTGCAAAATCCTACGGCAGCTATCGGGAAAGTATCGGAGATATTGATAATTTCCGCAACAACGTAACCCCGAACGCCTGGGTATACAGGCAAAGGTAGACTGGCTAGGAATTGCCTGTCATGATAAACAGGGGTTGAAATTCAAAACTTTTATAGTGTGGACGGTAGCGCTCAACATTATAATAGCGCTTAATATCCACTACTTTGTTTGTGCTGGTAACAACATCGATGGGGGCGTTGTCATATCTGCCGTTTCGCAGTACCACCAGCCGGCCGTGAATGCCCTTCAGAATGAGGTCAAGTGCCAGGTTGCCATATGCCATGGGGACGATTGAATCAATGGCATCCGGGTCACCACCCCTTACCAGGTATCCGAGTTGCTGATAAATTGTATTTATTCTGTTGCCATTATTATACCTGGGTGAAAGCTCCCTGATCTTATCCGATACCAGTTCACCGATACCGCCATGCATGCTGTGTCCGTAAACATCCTGAACTCCGTTCTTAAAGGAAGTTTCATGCATTCCCGACATTTTTGAACCTTCTGAAACCAGCACTACGGAATAATGGCTGGGATTCTTTTCCCTGTCTTCGATCAACAAGCGGGTAAGCAGGTCCGGATCGAATTTGTGCTCAGGTATGACACAACGGTTTGCTGCGCCAGCCATTGTGGGAAGCATGGCAGTAAAACCGGCGTACCTGCCGAATACTTCAATGACCAGAATTCTTTCATGCGATCCTGCAGAGGTGCGGAGTGTATTGCACATCTGGATGGTACGGGTTACACAGGTACTGAACCCAATGCAATAATCCGTTCCCGGTACATCATTATCCATTGTTTTGGGTATGGCAACAACCTTCACCCCTTCGGAATACAGTCTGACCCCGTAACTCAGGGTATCATCACCCCCAATGGGAATAAGGTATTCAACACCCAGAAACTCCAGGTTTTTAATGACCTCCTCGGTAAGATCATTCACCTCATTCTTATATTTATCCTTGTACTGTGCAGGTACATTGGCTTTGGAAACATGGCTCGGCCTGGTACGGGATGTATGCAGGAAGGTCCCGCCAGTGCGGCCGGCCTTGTTAACGATCTCCTCGGTAAGTACCATGTATTTGTCACGGTTATCTGCTTTTTTGTCGCGGACAAGTTCCATGATCCCGGCCCAGCCTCTTCGTAAACCAACAACCTGGTAGCCTTCGCGCAATGCCCGGATTGTAATTGCCCTGATCGCAGGATTAAGGCCCGGAACATCACCGCCACCTGTGAGAATGGCAATGGATCCCTTTTTCTTAGTTACATTCACCATTGTGAACTGGTATTGGGTTTGTATAAAATCCTCCCAATAAAGATAGATATTTTTTAAACAAAAAACCCCGCGGTGGCGGGGTTAATGGTTTACCAATTTAAAATCTTCCTGAAATCATATTCTTCCGGATCAGAAAGGTATTTCTTTGCTGCCTTATAATCGTTCCTTGTTATGTAATGCAGGTTATTCTCATATACCAATTTGACCCGTTCCGAATCCATTTTTACGAGCCTGGGTTTTATCTTGCCATTTTCATCCTCAACATCCTTCATGAAAAGCGGTACGACATCTCCTGACGGGGTTACGGTAACCATGCAGCCTGTATTGCCATCCTGGAAAAGCTTCATAACACCGGTTCCCAGGAGGGTGGCATACGCCAGGTCATAAGCTATTGGCCTTACACATCGCAGTTCATAACCAATCTCATTGGGCCTGCTTTTTACGGTTATGTTCAGCTTTTTCAGTTTACGCTGAACAAGCATATTGAAAATATGTGCTTTGCTAACATTGCCAAGTTCGGGGTGTCCATGGTCATCATAGGTGAAATTAACACCCGTGCCTTCGATTTCCTCATCGCTCATGAAATGAAACACACCTTCACTCACAATGGCCACACCATACTCGATGCCCAACATACGACGCTTTACCATGGATGAAATAATCAATCTGGTAATTACGTCAAAGGTACATTTGGTTTTGTTGAACATTTCGGGGATGATGATCATCGGATAATGACAGGCCGTGCCGATACCGAATGCAAGATGACCGGCTTCACGACCCATGGCAGAAACAACAAACCAGTTGCCGCTTGTACGTGCATCTTCATACAGGGTGGTCCCAATGCGAACACCTTCTTCCTTTGCCGAATGATATCCAAAGGTAGGAGAACCTTCGGGCAGGGGAAGATCGTTGTCAATCGTCTTGGGAACATGAATATTGGATGTCTTTACCTTGTTTTTTTCCAGAAACCTGCTGATACGGTTCGCGGTTGATGCCGTATCATCCCCGCCTATTGTCACCAAAAGTTTGATGTTGTTGTTGACAAAAAAATCAGTCCTGAATTCTTCATCATTGGGCTTATACCGGCTCATTTTCAAAGCCGAGCCACCACGGCTGTATATACTGTCTGCAAAATTAAAATCAAGCAGGTCAAATGTCGGCTTGTCTGTAAAAATCGATTTATAACCTTCGTGAATTCCCAAAACATCATACCCGGCATTCAGGAAAACTTTGGTTACCGATCCGATTACTGTGTTAATACCCGGCGCCGGACCTCCGGCACATAAAATTGCAACTGATTCTTTCATATTCAATTAATACTTAAGGATTTAATTGTTGTGATTAGAACTAAACTCCGGTTGCAAAGATGTAAATATATTTTTAAATAGTGCGTATTTGAAGGACCAATTGTTATATTTGAGCCCTTAAACAGATGCCAATGCAAGAGGAACATAAATCACTGCGGGAACTGACTTATGTACGTTGGGGTGTTCTTTTAATAGTCAGCCTGATCATGGCTGCCAATTATTACTTTTATGATGCGCTTTCACCGCTGAAAGATCTGATGCAATCGCGGCTTGGATTTTCGAACCAGCAGTATGGATTTCTCCAGTCCACCTATTCCATATCCAATGTTTTCCTTTTTATGGCTGTTATCGGTGGTATCCTGCTGGATAAATGGGGGATCCGGTTCACCGGCATCGGCTTTACCTGCTTTATGGCTGCCGGATCTATCCTGACCTACTACGGATCATCCGAAACCTTCAGGAATGGCGGCCCTGGCTATGATTTTTTCAATTCATTCATGACTGGATTTTCTCCCGAATTTAAATTGATGACCGTCGGCTACTTTTTTTTCGGACTTGGTGCTGAAACAAGTATTGTTGTGATTACCACAATTGTTGTCAAATGGTTTAAGGGCAAGGAATTGGCCCTGGCTTTGGGACTAAATCTGGCCGTTGCCCGATTGGGTCAGGCCATGTCCTTTTACTTTTCCTCCAACCTGAGCACTGAGGATTTCTGGAACAGGCCTATTTTTCTTTCAGCCTGCCTGTTGAGCACTGCATTTTTGTTCTTCCTGATATACAGTTTAATAGATTTTCGCCTCGACAGGCAGATAAAGTTCAGGCTTCAACTGGATGATGCCGGGAAATTTAAAATTTCGGATGTTCTGAAGATCATCAGGATCCCTTCATTCATATACATTACCCTGCTTTGCGTGACCTTCTATTCAGCTTTTTTCCCTTTTTTGAAATATGCCACTGATCTTTTGCATAACAAGTTCAGCATTACCACGGCGCTGGCCGGAAAGTTGACCTCTATACCTATCTTTTGTACGGTGCTTTTTACACCGTTCTTTGGCTGGATCGCTGACATTAAAGGCAAAAGTGCCTCTATGATGGTCTTTAGCTCGATATTACTGATCGTGGCACATTTGACCCTTACCTTTACGATGATAAATCCCATTATTCCCATGGCATTGCTTGGGATTGCCTTTTCATTGATACCGGCAGCTATGTGGCCCGGTGTAGCCAAGATCATCGATCAGAACAAACTGGGCACGGCCTATGGCATCATGTTCTCGGTGCAGAATTTCGGCCTCTGGCTATTTCCCATACTCATCGGAATTATACTCGACAGGTCCAATCCCGGTGTCACCGCCGCGATGGTTGAGGAAGGAGCTGCAAAGTATAATTATACCTATGCTATCCTGATGCTTGCCATGATAGGGGTGGTAGGGATTGTGTTTGCCCTGTTGCTGAAACGTGAGGACAAAACCTCCGGATTCGGACTGGAGCTGCCGAATAAAAAGATTAAGGATTAAAGATCCAAGATTAAAGATTCAAGATTAAAAATTAAAGATTTAAGATCAAAGAAAACTTACAAAATCTTCCATCTTCAATCTTCCATCTTCAATCTTCCATCTTCAATCCTACTTTCTGAAAATAATCTGTTTCCTGTCGGGTCCCAGAGATACAATGGTGATGGGTACCCCGGTCTCCTTCTCAATGAAACTTATATATTCGTTCAGTTCTGCCGGAATGCCGGATTTGTCGGTAACGCCGGATACTTCCTTTTTCCAGCCTTTCATTTCAATGTAAACGGTCCCGGTAATGTCTTCCAGGTCGTACGGAATATTATCGGCTGTTTTTCCTCCGATGGTATAGCCGGTACACACTTTGATGGTGTCGAAATCCGACATTACATCGGCTTTGGTCATAATAAGCTGTGATACACCATTGATCATAATGGAATACTTCAGGGCAACCAGGTCAAGCCATCCACAGCGACGCGGCCGTCCGGTGGTTGCTCCGTATTCGTGACCTTTCGCCCTCAGGTAATTTCCTGTTTCATCAACCAGTTCGGTAGGAAAAGGTCCGCTGCCCACCCGTGTACAATAGGCCTTGAAAACGCCAAATACCTCACCGATCCTGGAAGGTGCAATTCCAAGACCTGTGCATGCGCCTGCACTGATCGTATTGGATGAGGTCACATAGGGATAGGACCCGAAATCAATATCCAGCATGGTGCCCTGTGCACCTTCGGCCAGTACTTTTTTTCCTTCCGAAAGTAACCCGTTTAAAATGTATTCGCTGTCAACAATGGTATATTTCCTTATTTCGCCGATACCGGCAAACCATTGTTCTTCCTGTTCTTCGATATTGTAGCTGTAATCATACAACCTGAGCAGGTCTTTGTGCTTCCGTGTAAGATGATCGTATTTCTGCCTGAAGTCATTCTGCAGGATATCTCCCACACGCAAACCGTTACGGCCTGTCTTATCCATGTATGTCGGTCCGATGCCCTTCAGGGTCGAACCAATCTTGGTTACACCCTTTGCAGCTTCCGATGCGGCATCCAGTATTCTGTGAGAAGGTAAGATCAAATGTGCTTTTCGGGATATGAGCAGCTTATCCTGTAACTTCACACCCAGTTTCAGAATCGATTCGGCCTCCTTTTTAAAAATCACCGGATCGATAACAACTCCGTTGCCAATGATGTTTATCTGGTTTTCATGAAAAATTCCTGAGGGAATGTTATGTAAAACATGTTTGATCTCGTTAAATTCAAGGGAATGCCCTGCGTTAGGACCACCCTGAAAACGGGCAATTACATCATATTTTGGGGTAAGCACATCCACAATCTTACCTTTGCCTTCATCGCCCCATTGAAGGCCTAATAGTACATCTGCTTTCATACTTTCAAAGGAAATTTAAAACGCGTCCGAAGGTACTAATTATAAAAACTTTTTCCGCTTTTCCGGTATTTCTTTTTTCCTGCCATAGATGTACAGCGAATGGTGTGACAGATCAAATCCATTCAATTCACAGGCAGTACTGATAATTTCCTGCATGCGCGGGTCACAGAACTCAATTACCCTGCCTGTGTCGATATCAATCAGGTGATCATGCTGCATACACTGAAAAGCTTTTTCAAACTGGGCAATGTTTTTGCCAAACTGGTGTTTTACGACCAGGTTACAGTCAAGCAAAAGCTCAATAGTGTTATATAGCGTAGCGCGGCTTACCCTGTAGTTCTTATTCTTCATGAAAAGATACAGTGTTTCAATATCAAAATGACCGTCACGGGAATAGATTTCATCCAGAATGGCATAACGTTCAGGCGTCTTTCTGTGGCCCTTTTTTTCAAGATAATTGATGAAAATTTTCTTTACAGTCTCTTTTGTCTCGGTTGAAACCATATTATCTTCAATTAATTTCAAACGCAAAATTAACCATTTTTTGCTTTCCTGGTATTCTATTTAGAATTATTTTAAATTAAAAGAAGGCGTTACACAGCCTCTTCGACACGCTTAACCGCATCCACACCTTTTAGCTTGCTCAGGCTCATGAGCAGGTTGTTTAAGTCCTTTGCATCGTGAACATAAAGATCGATGGTCCCTTCCCGATGCCATCGTGACTTGAAAGGTTTATGGTGCGGATATTTACGGTAAGCTCTTTTGAAATGGTAGTGGTAATGTCATTGTAAATTCCGAACCGGTCAATTCCATTCATGGCTATTTTGACCAGGAACGAAAGGATCTTGTGTGTGGTCCATTTAACGGGAACCAGAAGTTCACTGTGGCTTGAAAGCAGTTTTATGGCCTGTGAACATTTTGCCTGGTGTATGGTAATGCTGTCCTCCTTTTCCGGATCCCTGAAGCCGATGACATTATCGCCCGGTATTGGATTGCAGCACCTGGCCGTGGCGTAATCGGTGGTGGCGCTGTAAATATTTTCACGGAGCAGGACCGGAGTTTTGTAACTGATTTTATGTGCAGTGTGATTAACAACCGGTGTTTTCTTTCCCCGAAATGACGTTCTGCCGAGTTGAAGGCTCCAATAGTTAATCCATTTGTTCTTTGTATTTCGCTTGAGAACCTGGTCAAGTTCCTCAAGCTGTATGATCCCGGTCCCTATTTTGCTGTAGAATTCGTCCTTGTTCGATACTTCATACGCCGGAAGCAATTTCTGAATTATCCGGGCATTGGGTCTTAATTTATACTCAAGCAGCTTTTCCTCAAGCAGTTTTTTCCCCTTTTCAATCCTGTTCTTATTTTCGGCTTTGAGTGCATCCTTAATAGCAGTTTTAGCCTTGAGGGTGATCACATTATCGAGCCATTCGAGCCTGGGACGGTAAGTGTCCGAGGTAATTATCTCAACCTGGTCACCGCTTTTCAGCACATGGTTTAACGGAACCAGCTTATGGTTTACCTTGGCGCCAATTGCCTTGTGTCCGATCTCGGTGTGGATCTCAAAAGCAAAATCAAGGACAGTGCTGTTCACAGGCAGGGTTTTTGTATCTCCCTTGGGCGTAAACAGGAATATTTCGGAAGCAAACAGGTTCAGCTTAAAATCATCCAGGAATTCGAGGGCATCGGAGTTTGGATTGGCAAGCAATTCACGTATTTTTTTTAGCCATTTATCCAGTTCACTTTCATGTGAACTGTCGGTTTTGTACTTCCAGTGTGCCGCAAATCCTCTTTCTGCGATATCATCCATTCTTCGCGACCGGATCTGTACCTCCACCCAGTTACCCCTGGGTCCCATTACCGTTGCATGCAGTGCCTCATATCCGTTGGCCTTGGGAGTACTTACCCAGTCGCGAATACGCTCGGGCTTGGGCATATAAATATCCGTGATCATCGAGTATATATTCCAGCATTGCGTTTTTTCGGGAATTGAAGGAAGCGGATCAAAAACAATACGGATAGCCATCAGATCATATACCTCCTCAAAGGGGATATTTTTGGATTGCATCTTATGCCAGATGGAGTAAATGGATTTGTATCTTCCGCTGATGTCGTACCCGATACTGTTTCTTTCCAGCTGTTCCTTGATTGGCTTTGAGAATTCCTGAATGAACTCCTGATGACTCTTTTCCTGGTTCAATATCTTCTCCGAAAGTTCCTGAAAGATCCTTGGATACCGGTATTTCAGGCTAAGGTCCTCGAGTTCGTTTTTCAGGGTATAAAATCCCATGCGGTGCGCCAGTGGTGCATACAAGTAAAGGGTCTCAGCCGAAATTTTCATCTGCTTGGCCACAGGAAGGGCATCCAGCGTGCGCATATTATGAAGCCTGTCGGCAAGCTTGATCAATATTACCCGCACGTCGTCCGAAAGGGTAAGCAACATTTTTCTGAAATTCTCAGCCTGGAGTGACGAATTTTTATCGAATACACCCGATATCTTTGTCAATCCGTCAATGATTATGGCAATCTTCGATCCGAAATGGTTTTCTATGTCTTCCAGTGAAAAATCGGTATCTTCCACCACATCATGCAGCAAGGCAGCAACAAGCGAGTTGACACCAAGACCCATTTCCTGTGTCACAATTTTAGCCACAGCAATGGGATGCAGTATGTATGGTTCACCCGACATTCTCAGGGCACCTTTATGAGCATTGTCGGCAATTTTAAATGCCTTGCGTATCAAAGCCCTGTCACTCCGTTTGTTACATCGGGTGCAGCTTTCGAGCAGGTCATTAAACTCGCGCCTGACTTGAATTTCCTCAGATGTAAGTGTGGAACTCATGGGTAGACTGCAAAATGTTGAAAGGTCGAAGATAGTGCAAAGTTAGCGTTTTTGCAGGAATTCGGCTGACCATGATCAAAAAATATGATATTCGGGTACGATTACCGGTAAACTACCGTTACACTTCCGCTTTGTTCTATTTTATCGGTGGAATAATTGTAAATCCTGAGGTAATACAGGTAAACCCCTTCGGGAACATAATTGCCGTTTACCCTGCCGTCCCAGGGACCTGATCCCTGCCATATTCTCACACCAAGCCTGTTGTAAATGATCAGATCGTAATGTTCGGGCATAAAGGAAAATACCGGCTCGAAAACCTGGTTTACAGGATCAGTGTCATTGGGAATAAATGCATTTGGAATCCGGACATCCGGTGTAAGTGAAAAGCAGACACGGTTGGATACACTTCTGCCCTGTATACCATGTATATTTGTATTTTCAGTTGCTTCAACATGGTAGCATATCATGCTGCTCGAAGGATCTGACTGATCAATAAGACCTGAGATGTCATCCGTATAATTTGTCTGAACACCTGCATCCAGGATATCGGTTTGGGGGTTTTGGATCCCATTGGTCCTGATCAGGCTGTAACCTGCAACACCACCCAGCCAGTCGAGATATCCGTTCCAGCTCAACGTGGCATTCTGGTTATCAAAGGTGCCGTTGAGAATAATGTTGTTTGCCAGGTTGGATTGCGCCGATGCCGTGCCGCAGTTGTTGATGAGTTCAAGCCGGTAATAATAGATCCCCGATTGAAAGTTCAAGTCATCGGTGAAAGTAATTGGTGAATCCGAAGTATTGGTGGTGGCAATGGTGTTGAATGGCCCGGTGGGACTGCTGCTGCGTAAAATATTAAACCGGGTTAGCCCGGTTGAACCACCAACGGTAAAAGACATGTCAATACTATTCCCGGCGCCGATGGTGGCATAATCGGCATTGATAAAATCGGGCTGCTGTGACATCAGGGTAAAGGTGCTGGCCCTGTTTGAATTCGATCTTCGAACATTGTCCTGATGAACAGCTTCAACAAACAAATCATAATTTGCATTAACCCCAACATTCCCGAGAACGTATGTGTTGGTACCTTCCGCAACGGTGGCCAGCAACTGGTATATTCCCGGGCCCATCCTCCGGTATATATTATAGGCTGCTATGGATCCTCTCCAATTGTTATAATCGTTCCAGGCAAGGGAAATGGTGGCTTCGCAGGAATCGAATTCGAGTGTTAGAAATATGGTGCTGTCCGGAGCATCAAAAAGACTGGCATAACCACTGCCGACATTATTCCATGCAAACACGGTATAACCAACAGGTCCCAGTGAAGACAAGGGATTGGTATTTTCAAACTGTGTTTCAGTGGCCGCTACGGTCGTTAAGGTTCTGTATGAGGGAGGCTCATTTTCATTAAGGCGTTCTGCAACAGCAATCACGTACCAGCTAAAATTGGGCGGGGTGGGACTTGCCGTCCAGTAGATCATATCATTCCCGGTTTCGATATCAACGGTTACCAGGTACAGTGATGGTTTGTTAGGTACAAGCTGCGCCTGCACGCAAAAACCTGCCTGTAACAGAAACCATATTAACAAGTATCTCGTATAGTTCATACCCATAAGAATCATTTGCAGAACGTATGTTAGCAACATTTATTGCAGGTCAAAGATAGGGCAACCAACGAAAAATAAAAGAATACTACTCTAAAATCACCAATAAATACCAATAATTCCATGGCGAATGGTGCTAAAGGATAACTGAAGAAGAAGATTTTTTTTTAAGGGTTGAGGTGCCCTGTATACTGCTTTCCGTGGGTTTTACCCACGGTTATTAAGATTAAGCCACTTCGTGGCTTTATAATATATTCGATTATTTGCATATTCATTGTAACATTTCAACTCTTAATTCGCATTCTTCATTAAATAGTATTACCGGGAAGTTAAAATATTCAAGGGTACTTATCCCAGGGAGAAATACGATGAACTGATAAAGTTTTACCGCGACATAGCAAGTGCAGATAAATGCCAGGCCGTATTTACCGGAAATGAGTAATAATCGGGATTAAATACCGTTGCTGAGCATATTCTTTCGTAATTTTACCGGAGGATTTCTTTCATCTGGTATAGTATGTTCAAACTGACGATCCTCTGGCTCACGCTTTTTAGCATTGCTTTTGGCTTTGTGGAAAGTGCAGTGGTTGTTTACCTGAGGGAAATATATTACCCCAACGGATTTTCTTTTCCCCTGGCACCCATGAGCAGCCAACTGGCGATAACCGAAATTATCCGGGAGGCTGCCACCATAATAGTGCTTCTGTCAGGCGGATATCTGGCGGGCCGGAACATACGGGAAAGGGCGGCTTTTTTTATGTATTGCTTTGCTGTCTGGGATATTTTCTACTATGTTTTCCTGAAATTGCTGATCAACTGGCCCGATTCACTCTTCACCTGGGATATCCTGTTTCTGATCCCGGTTATATGGACCGGACCGGTTATTGCTCCTTTGCTGGTGTCAGTGACTTTGTTACTTCTGGCAGGTATGGTTTTATACCGGGAGAAAACAGGTAATCCTGTGAGAATTACCCGGCTGACCGGGATCCTGTTCCTGGCTGGCATCTTCCTGGTATTTGCAGCATTTATATGGGATTTTACATTGTACCTGATGAAAGGCGATGCATTTCATCAGTATATTCCCCATAATTTCAACTGGTGGCTTTTTGTCGCCGGGGAGGTTATTCTGCTAGCCGGATTGTTTAAGCAGACCTCGCATTAATTTTGGCCATTGAGAATAAATTCAGTTATATTTATGGATTATTTATTCTCAATATAAAACGGATGGATGGAATAATCGACTTTTTGAAGGAACTGGTAAATCCTGAAAGCATTATACGTTATGGGGGAATCTATCTGTTGTTATTTGTTGTATTTGCTGAAACAGGTTTGTTCGTCGGTTTTTTCCTTCCCGGTGATTCCCTTCTTTTTACGGCAGGTTTATTTTGTTCAACCGGGTTACTTCATATAAATCCTTTCCTGCTTGTGGGCTTAATTATTGTTGCTGCGGTTACCGGGAACATGTTCGGCTATTATTTTGGTAAAAATGTAGGTGTATTGCTGTTCAGGAGAAAGTCGGGTTTTCTCTTCCGGCAGGAACATCTGGTAACAGCCAACGAGTTCTATTTAAAACACGGGAAAAAAACGATCATACTTAGCCGGTTTCTTCCGATTTTGCGCACTTTTGCTCCTATTATTGCGGGTATTGTCAAGTTAGAGTACCATAAATTCTTTTTATACAGTATGATTGGTGCTGTGATTTGGGTTAGCTCACTGGTTTTAACGGGTTACTATATGGGAATATATATTCCAAAGACAAGAGATTACCTGGAATACATCGTAATTTTCCTGATTGTAATTACAGCTATTCCTTTTGTATTTAATTCAATTAAGAAAAAGTTTGGAAAACGGTATATAAAATCAGATCAAAATCCCTGATAATGAAGGTAAATTCTTTGTTATTCCTGTTTTTGATTTATGGCTTTTCAACCGTAACCGTTGCAACTGCCCAATCCTGCATCAGGATCAATCAGTTGGGGTATACCCCCGCATCCATAAAAGTGGCTGTTCTGGCCAGCAAGGAAAGCCTGCTGCCAGGCAGTTTTTCATTGCATGATGCCATAACCGATCGTGAGGTCTATTCTTCCGGAAAATTCATATCATTTGGATCCTGGGGTGCCTTTTCCTCTACCTTCCGCCTTGATTTTTCCGGCTTCAATGTCCCCGGAGCCTACTATGTTGTTGCAGCCGGAGCCAAATCCCCGGTTTTCAGAATATCGAAGGATGTTTATGACGGAACGGCAGATTATTTATTACGTTATATGCGGCAGCAACGCTGCGGTTATAATCCTTTTCTGCATGATTCGTGCCATTTGCACGACGGCTATATTATCTATCACCCCACGCTTGATTCCACCCATATCGATGTCACCGGGGGCTGGCACGATGCCACGGACTACCTTCAGTATACGGCAACCTCGGCAAATGCAGTTTTCCAGATGCTTTTTGCCTACCGGCAAAACCCTTCTGCTTTCGGTGATGAATACCAGGCCAACGGAGAACCCGGCAAAAACGGTGTTCCGGATATTCTTGATGAAGCCGGATGGGGTATCGAATGGCTGTTAAAAATGAATCCCGACAGCGGGCAAATGTACAACCAGATTGCCGATGACCGTGATCATGCAGGATTTCGGCTGCCAAACATGGATATTGTTTCCTATGGAAAAGGTCTGGAGCGGCCTGTTTATTTCTGTACCGGAAAGCCCCAGGGGGTGTTTCAAAACAAGAACAGGGCAACCGGAATCTCATCCACGGCAGGAAAATTTGCCTCAGCTTTTGCGCTGGCCGCAACCGTCATGAAGGCCTCCGATCGTGAATTCAGTGATATGCTTACGCAAAAAGCCCTGGATGCCTGGGCATTCGGAGTGGCCAATCCTGGGGCCTGCCAGACCGCTCCATGCACAGCTCCCTACTTTTATGAAGAAGACAACTGGTCCGATGACATGGAACTTGCCGGCGCCATGCTGTTTGAACTTACCGGAAACAGGGCATACCTCGAACAGGCCGTTACCTATGGACGGCAGGAAACCGTTACCCCATGGATGGGTGCTGATACAGCCCGTCATTACCAGTGGTATCCTTTCCTGAACATAGGCCACTGGGGGATTGGGAAACAAACAGATACGGATGCCGGCAGCGAATTTACCACCTACCTTAAAAATGGCATTGAACAAGTGTATCAACGCGGAAAGGATAATCCCTTCCTGAATGGAATACCCTTTATCTGGTGTTCCAATAACCTCACTACAGCCATGATCACGCAATGTCACCTGTACACGGAACTTACCGGTGACAATTCCTTTTTGGAAATGGAAGCAGCCCTTCGCGACTGGCTGTTCGGATGTAATCCCTGGGGTACAAGCATGATCGTCGGACTCCCGCAATATGGCGATTATCCGGCCGACCCGCATTCATCCCTTTCTGTCCTGCATGGTTACCGGTTGGATGGAGGCCTGGTGGACGGTCCGGTTTACAATTCCATTTTTAAAAACCTGAAAGGAATTTCTATTGCAGGAGGTGATGAATACATGGCATTTCAATCCAACGTTGTCGTGTATCATGATGATTATGCCGACTATTCCACCAATGAACCCACCATGGACGGTACGGCAGATCTTACGTATTACTTGTCGGCCATGCAGGCTGAAGCCAACGAACATGCCTTGCCGGACCGCAATATTGAATACGGATATGGTGGTATTATTCGCGGAAACCGGGATGAAAGGCAACTTAGCCTTGTGTTTACCGGGCATGACCTGGCTGATGGGTATAAAACCGTAAAGAAGACCTTAAATAAATACCGGGTAAAGGCATCATTTTTTCTGACAGGAGATTTTTACCGCAACCCGGCTTTTACACGTGTTATTAAACAGCTGAAAAAAGACGGTCATTACCTGGGTGCTCATTCGGACAAGCATTTGCTGTATTGCGACTGGAACCGGCGCGATTCACTGCTGATAAGGAAAGAGCAGTTTGTTACCGACCTGAAGGAAAATTATGCCGCCATGCGCACTTTCGGTATTGAAACCGAAGATGCCCCGTACTTCATGCCACCTTATGAATGGTATAATGATTCCATCGCCTGGTGGTGCCATCAATACGGACTGGAGCTTATTAATTTCACACCGGGAACATCCTCCAACCATGATTGGACCTATCCGCAGCTGGGCAGCCGGTATGCAAGCAGTGATACTATTTATAACCGTATCCTGACTTATGAAAAAAACGAGCAGGACGGACTGAACGGTTTTATCCTGCTCACACATTTCGGTACCGATCCCCGCAGGACTGACAAGTTTTATAACCGCCTTGATGCAATGATTGCCGAACTCAAGGGGAGAGGATACCTTTTTGTTGGTCTTGAAGAAATGTTGTGAGTTGTGAGTTATGTGTTGTGAGTTGGAAATTACAATACCCAATACTGTACATACATTCCCAGCAGTATGTGCCACTAAGCCGGATCGACGGCTCACCCCTGCCAATGAATGGTCCTGCCAGGAAAGCGGCGACTATTATCAGCAGGATGAGCAGATATGCCCTGTACGACTTCTTTCTCATTCCTTCTTCCTTCTTTCTACTTACTCCTTCACAACCTCAGGATACATGGCCTGCTGTATTTCCCTCCATGTCAACAACTGAAGATCATATTCCTTCAACATGCTTTTAAAATCATCCCCGAGCAGCAAATCGAGGTCCTTTTGCCGCCAGGCTGATCCGAAATCTTCGTGTTCCGTGGCAATTGCCCGCATTTCGTCATTATCGAAGGACAGATGTACCACAATCTCATTCAATCCCGGTACCAGGCCTTTTAGAAAATCACTGTAAAGGGCGTTCCAGTCACTGTTAACAACTTCCCCGGGAAGCATCATGAAATTGTCAACAACGATCACATCGGGAGGGATCTCTTTCACCAGGAAAGGAGCTGCCTGTTTAATTGCGTTCAGCGGGATAAAAATTGGCAGCTTATATTCCCGGGCAACGTTTAAGGCAGTCCTGAACAAGTTGGGGTTTACAAACATGCTGCCCATATGACTGTCGAGATGGGTTGGCCTGATCCCGCTTGCGATTGCCTTATCAATCTGCGCCCTCAGCTCTTTTTCAACTTCAGCAGCACTGGCACCGAATATAAGCGGTTCGATAGCAGGATAAAAATATCCGTCCTTTCCAATCAAACTGGGTATTTCACCCGAAGGCAAAACACCGTCCCATTTGAAATATTTCCATTCGGCATTCAGGGT
>Ga0209431_10001167_pt1 | contig 21891 bp, 23 predicted proteins | sample RifCSP13_3_FD_184021 | JGI IMG/M metagenome (GOLD analysis project Ga0209431, IMG submission 184021) | Soil microbial communities from Rifle, Colorado - Rifle CSP2_sed 13_3 (SPAdes) (version 2) | ecosystem: Environmental > Terrestrial > Deep subsurface > Rock core/Sediment | place: Rifle...
GGCGGCGCGGTGGTGGGGATCGTGGCGGAGCTGCAGATTCCGGTGCGGTACGTGGGGTTGGGCGAAGGGGTCGAGGACCTCCAACCCTTCGAAGCGCCTGCGTTCGCCGCGGCCCTCCTCCGCCGTAATGCCTGAGGCGGATGCCCTCTGGCGGCCCTTGACACCTCACATCCCGGGTGATAGCGTGAGCGGAAAGTGCCCGAGAAATCGGGCCTTGGCGAGTTGCGACGATGCTGCAGGCGGATCGGACATACATGGAGCGTGCCCTCGTCCTCGCGACCCACGGGAGGGGACGGACCAGCCCGAACCCCATGGTGGGAGCCGTTCTCACTCGCGAGGGCGCCATCGTCGGGGAAGGATTTCACGCGGCGGCGGGGGGCGATCATGCGGAAGTGGCCGCCTTGAAGGCAGCCGGCCGGAGCGCGCGCGGGGCGGTCTGCTATGTGACTCTCGAGCCCTGCCCCCATTACGGACGAACGCCCCCGTGCACGGACGCCCTGATCCGCGCGGGCGTCGCCCGAGTGATCGTCGCCACCTACGATCCTAACCCGGCCGTTGCGGGCAAGGGAGTGGAGAGGCTCCGGACCGCCGGGATTCCGGTCGAGGTGGGCCTGCTCCAGGAGGAGGCGGTCCGACTGAACGAAGCCTATCTGAAATTCATCCGGACACGAGAGCCGTTCGTCCTGCTCAAGGCCGCCACGAGCCTTGACGGCAAGCTGGCGACGCGCACCGGCGAGTCGCGATGGATCACGGGCGAGCCGGCCCGTCGCCGGGTCCACGAAATGCGCGCCGCCGTCGACGCACTCGTGGTAGGGATCGGCACGGTCGTGCGGGACGATCCCATGCTCACACCCCGCCTGGAGGGAGCCGAAGGCCGCGATCCGCTGCGCGTCATCCTCGACAGTCGCGGCCGCCTCCCCGTGACCGCCCGCGTTCTCCGGACGGGCTCCCGACCACCCCTCGTGGCCGTTGCTGACGGCCTCGCACCGTCCCGCCTGAGTCGCCTGCGGAAGGCGGGCGCCGAGGTGGTGGCCGTCCCGCCAGCCGAGGAAGGACTCTCCTTGCCCGCCCTCCTCCGCGAGCTCGGACGCCGCGACATCACTGCGGTCATGATCGAGGGGGGAGGACGGGTGGCCACCACCGCACTCACCGCCGGCGTCGTGGATAAGGTGATCCTGATGCTCGCCCCGATCCTGATCGGGGGCAGGAAAGCCCCGACCCTCCTGCAGGGGGACGGGGCCGAGAAGCTTGCGGATGCGCTCCGCATCACACACATGCGGGTCGAGCGCCTCGGAGAAGATATAGTCGTCGAGGGGTACCTGACTGAACCGGCAACTCCCTGGACGCCATAGCGAGATGTTCACCGGCATCATACAGGTTCAGGGGAGCGTGGTGGCCCTCAGGCGGGGAACGCAGGATGCTCGTCTCACGGTCGCCCTGGCGGCGCCGGGGCCGGATCTCGCCATCGGGCAGAGCATCGCGGTGAACGGAGTCTGCCTCACGGTCACTGAACGGAACGGCAGCAGCTTCACCGTGGATCTGTCTCCCGAGACCCTGGAGCGGACCACCCTCGGCGGCGTGCAGCCGCGTGAGCAGGTCAATGTGGAGTTTCCGCTGCGGCTCGGCGATTCCGTCGGCGGGCATTTCGTCACCGGCCACGTCGACGGCGTCGGCCCCATCCTCCGGCGGGAGGCCGCAGGAGAGTCTGCGTGGATGTGGATCGGCGTCCCTCCCTTCCTGATCCCCTACATCGCGCCGAAGGGCTCCATCGCCGCTGACGGGGTGAGTCTCACGGTCGTGGAGGTCTCCGGGCACGCCTTTTCGGTCTCCCTGATCCCCCACACGCTCGCGACGACGACGCTGGGGCGGAAAGGGGCCGGCGATCGGGTGAACCTGGAGGTGGATGTGTTGAGCCGCTACGTCGAGCGGCTTTTCGCCGGGCAGCGACTGTCGGCGGGGCCTCGCCTCACGCGCGAGGTCCTCCACGAGCAGGGGTTCGCGTAGGATCGAGCGCCCATGCCCTTCGACCGTATCGAAGACGCCATCGGAGACATCCGCGACGGCCGGATGGTCGTCGTCGTTGACGACGAAGACCGCGAGAACGAAGGGGACCTGACGATGGCCGCCGAGCGAGTCACCCCGGAGGCCGTCAACTTCATGGCCACGCACGGCCGCGGTCTCATCTGCGTCTCCTTGCCCGGGCACCGGCTCGACGCGCTCAAGATTCCGCTGATGGTCTCCGAAAACACCGCGCCCTACGGAACCGCATTCTGTATTTCGGTTGAGGCGCGGCGAGGGATCACGAGCGGCGTCTCGGCCCAGGACCGCGCCACCACCATCCGAGCGCTCGTGGACCCGAAGACGCGACCAGAGGACCTCACGCGCCCGGGTCACATCTTTCCCCTCCGGGCCAAGGAGGGCGGCGTCCTGGCCCGGGCGGGTCAGACCGAGGCGGCCATTGACCTTTGCCGGCTGGCTGGGCTCACCCCGGCCGGCGTGATCTGCGAGATCATGAACGAGGACGGGAGCATGGCCCGGGTCCCCCAGCTCCTCGCGTTCGCCGCCCGTCACCGCCTGCGCCTCGTGACGGTCCAGGATCTGATCACGTTCCGGATGCGACGGGAAAAGCTGGTCCAGCGCGTGGCAGAGGCCGTCATTCCGACGCGGCACGGCAGCTTCCAGGCCATGCTGTACCGCAGCCTCGTGGGACACGACCAGCACCTGGCCCTCACCCTCGGGGACATCACGCCGGCCGACGAGGTGCTGGTCCGGGTGCACTCCGAGTGTTTGACGGGGGATGTCTTCGGTTCCCTGCGCTGCGACTGCGGTTCCCAGATGGACCGCGCGCTCGCCCTCATCGCGGCGGAGGGTCGCGGGGTCTTTCTCTACATGCGGCAAGAGGGGCGGGGGATCGGGCTCGCTGACAAGTTCCGGGCCTATGAACTCCAGGATCAGGGATACGACACGGTGGAGGCGAACGAGAAGCTGGGGTTCAAAGCGGACCTCAGAGACTATGGGATCGGCGCGCAAGTCCTCGTCGATTGTGGGGTCAGCAAGATGCGGCTCCTCACGAACAATCCACGGAAGATCGTGGGGCTCGAGGGATACGGCCTCCGCATCGTCGAGCGCGTCCCTCTGGAGATCGAGCCGGTCCCGGAGAACCGGGACTACCTGGCGGCCAAGCAAGAAAAGTTGGGCCACCTGTTGCACGAGCTGAGCGGCGGGCAGGGGTAGATCGGGGAGGGAAGATGACACGGAATTTCGAAGGACAGCTCTCCGCCCAGGGATTCACCTTTGCCATCGTCCTGAGCCGGTTCAACGAATTCATCACGGCACGGCTCCTCGACGGGGCCCTCGACGCCTTGCTCCGCCACGGGGCGGATCCGGACACGATCGACGTCGTCAGGGTGCCGGGGGCCTTCGAGATCCCGGTGACCGCCAAGCGGCTTGCCTCCAGTGGCCGCTACGACGCGGTCATCTGCCTGGGCGCCGTCATCCGCGGGGCGACCGCCCACTTCGACTACGTCGCGGGGGAGGCCGCCAGGGGGGTCGCCGCTACGGCCCTGAAGACCGGCATCCCGACCATCTTCGGCATCCTCACGGCCGATAGCATCGAACAGGCCATCGAACGGGCGGGGACAAAGCTGGGGAACAAAGGATTCGAGGCGGCGCTGGCCGCCATGGAAATGGCCCACCTCTTCGCCCAACTCGACAAGGAGCAGGGTGAAACCCCGAACAGGCAGTAGGAGAGGGATGGGCAAGCGCCGACATGCCCGAGAAGCGGCCCTGAGCATCCTGTACCAGCTCGAGTTCCGTGCGGGAAAGCTCCCCGAGGTCTTCCGCGACTACTGGGCGGAGCATCCCGGCCCCCCGGAGGTCCAGGCCTTCGCCGAGGACTTGGTGACGGGAACGGTTGCGCATCGGGAGGAGATCGATGCCCTCATCGCCCGCACTGCCGAGCACTGGGCCTTCTCGCGGATCGCCCTGGTGGACCGGAACATCCTCCGCATTGCGACCTACGAGCTCCTCTGCCAGAAGGAGATCCCCGAACGGGTCATCCTCAACGAGGCCATCGAGATTGCAAAAGCCTACGGCAGCGGCGACTCGAGCCGCTTCGTCAACGGCATCCTCGACCGGATTCGCGTCGTGACCCGCCCCCCCCTCCTGGAAGCCGCCGAAGGATGACCCAACCGTCTCCGGACGCCCTCGAAGAGGTCGCAGGAGACGTCCTGGTCCTCTTCCATTTCCAGGATACTCCCGTCCCCCGCGGTGCCCTCGGCAGGGTCGATTGGATTCTCTCGGGCGCCGTCTCGCGCCTGGCGGTAGACGGCAAATTCAGCGGGGGGGTGGGAAGCGCCGTCCTCTTCCCCCCTGCCGGGAAGTTCCGGGTCGAGAGGATCTTGGTCCTCGGTCTGGGGCCGCACGGCGAGGTGGACGTCTCCACGCTGCAGGCGGCAGGCCGACACCTCACGCAACTCCTCGACAACCTGCGCGCTCGCGACATTCGGATCGTATTGCCCGAGGCACCGCATCTCTCCCCTCACGAGGTGACGGAGATTTTCGCGGCGGCACTGCGCCATCCGGAGAGTCAGGCCGACACCTCTCCGACGATCACCTTCCTCAGCCCTCGGCGCGCACACCTTCCGTGATCCCTCGCGGTGATGACACGCCCCCCGTCGTCTCCGGGTTCGGAGGGACGCCGCGGTCTCGGCCATGAGGAGAGAAGCCGTCGTCTACTCGGGATATCGGCGGAGGAGGGTCGTGGCGTTGGTTCCCCCGAATCCGAAGGAGTTGTTCATGGCGACCCGGATCGGAAGCTCCCGGGCGGTGTTCGGAACGTAGTCCAGGTCGCAGTCGGGGTCGGGGTGCTCGTAGTTGATAGTCGGGGGGAGGATCCCGTGCTTCAGGGACAGGATGGTGGCTACCGCTTCAATGGCCCCGGCGGCCCCGAGGGTATGCCCGATCATGGACTTGATGGAGCTGATCGGCAGTCGGGTGGCGTGATCGCCGAAGACCTGCTTGATCGCCAGCGTCTCGTTGGCGTCGTTGTACGGTGTGGACGTGCCGTGGGCGTTGATGTAATCGACCGCCTCCGGCGGAAGCCCGGCATCCCTGAGGGCGGCCTGCATGGACTGGACCGCGCCCTCTCCGCCCGGAGCCGGCGCGGTCATGTGATAGGCATCGGAGCTCATCCCGTACCCGCAGACCTCTGCATAGATGGACGCGCCCCGGTCGAGGGCATGCTCGAGTCTTTCCAGCACTAGGACCGCCGCACCCTCACCCATGACGAAACCGTCGCGCTCCTTATCAAATGGACGGCTGGCCCGCTCAGGCTCGTTATTCCGCGTGGAGAGCGCCTTGCAGTTGCTAAATCCGGCGACGCACAGGGGAGCAATCACCGCCTCCGTTCCCCCGGCCACCATGACATCCGCCTCCCCGCGCTGAATGATCCGGAGCGAATCGCCGATGGCGTGATTGCCCGTGGCACAGGCGGTGGAGACACACGAGTTCGGGCCCTTGAGCCCGAACTGCATCGAGATGCGCCCCGATGCCATATTGGGGATAATGCCGGGGATAAAGAAGGGGCTGACGCGGCCCGGCCCCTTTTCTAGAAGGATGCGATGCTGCTCCACCAGCATGGGGATGCCGCCCATTCCCGTTCCCACCAGCACCCCGATCCGCCGCCGGTTCGCATCGTCTACCTTCAGGGCGCTGTCCTCCACCGCCATGATGCCTGCGGCCAGCGCGTACTGCACGAAGAGGTCCATCTTGCGGATTTCTTTCTTCTCGATCCACTGCAGGGGATCGAAGTCTTTCAGCTCCGCCGCAATCTGGCAATCGTGACCGGTCGGGTCATAGGCCGTAATGCGCCGCACCCCCGAAGTCCCGGCCACAACGGCCTTCCAGAACCGATCGACGCCGATTCCGACGGGAGAGACAACCCCCATCCCCGTCACGACTACCCGCCGCATGATTGCTCCTTGCTCGCCCGGCTGCGTGCCCCGAGCCTAGACCCGTTCCTTGATGTACTGGACCGCATCTTTGACCTGAGCGATCTTCTCGGCATCTTCGTCCGGAATCTCGATACCGAACTCCTCTTCCAGGACCATGATCAACTCGACGGTATCCAGGGAGTCGGCCCCCAAATCCTCGACGAAGGACGCCTCGGGGGTCACCTCCGACTCGTCAACGCCCAGCTGCTCTACGATGATCTTCTTCACCTTCTCCGGCACGTCCACGGTCCGCTCACCTCCTCACCCCCCAGCAAGAAGAACGCACACACCCGATGCGTCACATCCACAAGCCCCCGTTGATATGGATGACATGACCCGTGATGTACGCCGCGTGATCCGAGGCAAGGAAAACGACCAGTTCCGCCACCTCTTCCGGTGTGCCGAACCGGCCCACGGGAATCTGGGCGCGCATCTGCTCCTGAAGCTCCGGGTCCAAGGCGTTCGTCATGTCCGTTTCAATGAATCCCGGCGCCACGGCGTTAACGGTGATGGCCCGGGAGGCGACTTCTTTGGCGGTCGCCTTCGTGAAGCCGATGATCCCCGCCTTGGCCGCCGCGTAGTTCGCCTGCCCCGGATTTCCCATGATCCCCACCACCGAGGTGAGATTGATGATCCGCCCCCCCCGCTGTTTGATCATCGGCCGCAGCACAGCCCGGGTGCAGTGGAACGCCCCCTTCAGATTCGTCTCCAGCACCTCGTCCCACTCCTCGTCCTTCATCCGGAGGACAAGATTGTCCCGCGTGACCCCCGCATTGTTGACCAGGATGTTGACGCCGCCGAACCGTGCGAGACAGGCCCCGATCAGTCGTTCGACGTCGACGGCCAGCGTCACATCGGCCTTGACCGTCAGGACCTGCGCCCCAGATGGTTCGAGTTCCGCGGCCACCTTCTCCAAGGCAACCGGATCCCGCCCGCAAAGCGTCACGGCGGCCCCTTCCCGGGCCAACGCACAGGTCACCGCCCGTCCGATCCCGCGCGATCCTCCTGTGACCACCGCCACCTTGCCGCTGAGCGTCATGCCCGTGCTGTCGCCGTGAGGGTCTCCTCCAAGCTTTGCCGGTCCTCGACGTGATAGACCCGCACCCCCTCGTCGATCCGCTTGACTAAGCCCGAGAGGACCTTTCCCGGACCCACTTCGATGAAGACCTCGACCCCCTCCCGGGCGAGACGCCGGATGACGTCGACCCAGCGCACGGGATGGTCCAGCTGTTCGATGAGGCACTGGACCACCTCTGAAGCGCTGCGCTTCAACTCCGCGTCCCGGCCGGCGACCAAGGGCACCTGGGGGTCGCGGATGTCGAGGCGACCCAGCACCCGCGCGAATTCCTCCGCGATGGGCTGCATCAGGCTCGTATGAAACGGGGCGCTCACGGCGAGCATCTGCACTCGTTTCGCCCCCCGCGTCCGCGCCAGCGCAGCCGCCCGCTCCACCCCGACGGCGTGCCCCGCCACGACGGTCTGGATCGGCGCATTCAGATTTGCCACTTCCACGACCTCGCCCTGGGCGGCTTCGCGGCAGATATCCTCCACCGCCTCACGACTGAGGCCGATGACGGCCGCCATCGCCCCCGCACCGACGGCCACCGCCTCCTGCATCAACTCCCCCCGACGCCGCACGGCGCGGAGCGCGTTCGGATAGGTCAGTGACCGTGCCGCCACGAGGGCCGCGTATTCCCCCAGGCTGTGTCCGGCCACGAAGTCCGGCGTGACCCCGTGTTCCTCGAGCACCGCGCATGCCATCGCCCCGACAGTGAGCACTGCCGGCTGCGTGTTGACGGTGAGGCTGAGGGCCTGCTCCGGCCCTTCGAAGCACAAGCGCTTGAGGTCGACCCCCAGGACCTGGCTCCCCTCCGTCAGGAGGACATCCGCCGCCCGGAAGCCTTCGGCCAACGCGCGGCCCATGCCCACATACTGCGATCCCTGGCCCGGAAACACAAAAGCAGTCTTCCCATCCATCGCGCGTGGCCGGCCCTCCGCCCTCGCCCCTTCCTCCCGTACGCCGGTCGCGAGACTCGCCCTCACCACCGGACCGCCGCCGACCCCCAGGTGAGGCCGCCGCCAAACGCCACTAGCAGCACGAGGTCCCCTTCGTGAATCTTCCCCGTCCGGACCGCCTCATCAAGCGCCAAAGGGACCGATGCAGCAGAGGTATTGCCGTACCGCGCGATGTTCGTGATGACCTTCTCCGGAGGGAGCGAGAGGCGATGGGCCATGGCCTGAATGATCCGGGCGTTTGCCTGGTGCGGGACAACCACATCGACATCGGCGATCTCGAGGTGGTTGTGTTTGAGGGCGGCGAGGCAGGCATCCTCCATCGAGCGGACGGCGATCCGGAAGACCTCGTTGCCGTTCGGCATCTTGATCTTGTTGAGTCGTTGTTCCAAGACTTCCGGAGTGACGGGGCAGCGGGATCCGCCGCCGGGCGCCATGAGGAGTCCCCACTGCGAGCCGTCGGAATACAGGTGCGTCGACAGCACCCCGCGCTCGCCCCGTTGCCCCTGCAGGACCACCGCCCCTGCCCCATCTCCAAAGAGGACGCAGGTGTTGCGGTCGCTCCAATCCGTGAGCATCGAGAGCGTCTCGGATCCGATGAGGAGCACGGTGCGGTACATGCCGGTCCGGATGAAGTTATCGGCCACGGCAAGACCATAAATGAATCCCGCACAGGCGGCCGAGACATCGAGGGCCGCCGCCCGCCGCGCCCCCAGGGTCTCCTGCACCAGACACGCCGTCGCCGGGAATGTAAGCGCGGGCGTGATCGTGCTCACGAGAATGAGATCGAGGTCCATGGGGTCCAGGGCGGCGGCTTCCAGGGCGCGCGCCGCAGCCTGCTCCGCCAAGGTGGCGGTATCCTCCCCGGCACTGCACACCCGGCGTTCCGAGATGCCGGTCCGGGAGGCGATCCAGTCGTCGCTCGTCTCCACGAGGCGTTCGATCTCCGCGTTGCTCACCACCCGCGTCGGCACCGCCGATCCGGTGCCAAGAATCCGGCTTCGTTCCATAACTCCCCCCTAGTTCTGGGCGACCCCTTCCCGGATGCTCTCGATCATCCGGCTCGTGACGCAGTCCGCCGCGACCCGGAGGCCGTTCTTGATGGCCTTGGCTGTGGACCGCCCGTGCCCGATCACGACGACCCCGCTCACCCCAAGGAGCGGGGCACCTCCGTACTCGGTGTAATCGATCCGGCGTCGGAAGCGCCCCAGGGAACCCCGCAGCAACATCAGTCCCGCCCTCCCGAGCAGGCCCTGGCTCAACTCGTTCGTGAAGAGGGTGAACATCGTCTCGGCCGCGCTCTCACCGATCTTAAGCGCGACATTCCCGGTGAAGCCGTCGCAGACCACCACATCCGCCTTCCCGTTGAAGACATCCACCCCTTCCACGTTCCCGATGAAGTGGAGGCCCCGCACCTCCTCCAGGGCCCGGAAGGTTTCCTTGGTCAGCTCGTTCCCTTTCGTCTCTTCCTCTCCGATGCTCAGGAGGCCGACACGGGGATCCGGCTTGCCCAGGATCCGGCGGGCGTACACGGACCCCATGATGGCAAACTGCACCAGATGGCGGGGCTTGCAATCCACATTCGCGCCCACATCGAGAAGAATCGCATACCCGCCTAAGGTCGGAACCTGCGCGGCGATGGCCGGCCGCTCCACCCCCGTCACCGGCCCCAGGACGATCAGGCCCGTCGCCATGACCGCTCCCGTGTTGCCAGCACTGACGATGGCCTGAGCCTCGCCCTCCTTGACCAGATCGACGGCCACCCGGATCGACGAATCCTTCTTTTTCCGGAGCGCGACCGAGGGGGATTCGTCCATTTCCACCACCTCGGGCGCGTGCCGAACACGGATAGCCAGCCCCCGCGTCTCAAACCGGGAGAGCTCGTGCACGATCGTCTCTTCGATCCCCACCAGGATGACGGCCAGCCCGAACTCGCGAGCCGCCGCCACGGCACCCTCCACGGTGACGCTGACGCCGCCGTCCCCGCCCATGGCATCAAGGGCAACCGTGACTTGACCCGGGTGGGACAGCCGAACAGGTCCCTGTTCCATCCCGCCCCGCCTTTCCGTCCGCGGCAGGCGACGGCTCCTCTCCTATCCTTCTGCCTCTTCCCGCTTGACCACTGCACGGCCTCGGTAGAAGCCACAGCTGGGACAGGCCCGATGCGGGGTCATCCGCTCTCGACATTGCGGACAAATCGCCAGTGGTGGGAGCGACAGGGCATCGTGTGCCCGCCGTTTTCTGGTCCGCGCGTTGGAATGGCGACGCTTGGGAAGCGGCATGATCCCCTCCTCACGTTACCGCAATGATTCCAACTTGCCCCACCGGGGATCACGGTGCGTCGTGGAACACGGACAGGGCCCCCCGTTCAGGTTGGCCCCGCAACGAGGGCAGAGTCCCCGACAGTCGTCGTGACACAGCGGCTGCACGGGGAGCGCCAACAGGACGTTCTCCCTGACGAGCCCCACGACGTTGATCTTTTCCTCCTCCAGGAAGCTTATATCGAGTTCGTCGGCCCCCAGCTCGTACTCCCCGTCCCCACTCGCCTCGGGTGGCTTACGGTACTCGACTTCAAATCCTTCACGGACTGGCAGCGTGAAGAGCTCATTACAACGGCTGCAGTGGAGTCGGAGGTCAGAGGAGACCTGCCCCCGTACACAGACCCCGGCTGGACTCCGAGACAAGTGAAGAAGGGCCTCGACCGGCCGAAGAAGAGACACCCGCCCCCCCGAGGGATCCAGAAAATCCCCATCCTCGCAAAAGTTGATATCCAGCCCCTCCGCAGGGATCTGGGCGATATCCACGAACATGCACCGTCACCCGCCAAAGTCTGCGCATTATACTGAGGAGACCCGGTGATGTCAAGCGAAAACCGGGTTAATCTTCGGATAACTCCGCGACGCCATTGGATTCCTCGCCGCGGACATGCCTCATCGATACTTGGCTCCGCCTCCAGGCCGATCCACCCGGACATATTCGAAGGTCTCGACTCCGCCGAAGAAGAAGGGGAGCTCGACGGCGGCCGACTCGGCTGAATCGGACCCGTGCACGGCGTTCCGTTCGATGCTGGTGCCCAGATCCCGGCGAATCTCTCCCGGCGCCGCCTTGGCGGGGTCTGTCGCCCCCATGATCGCGCGGACACGCGCAATGGCCCCTTCGCCCTCGAGCACCACGGCCACCGAAGGCCCCGAGCTCATGAAGGTCGTCAGGCTGTCGAAAAAGGTGCGGTCCCGGTGGACATGATAGAAGCCTTCCGCCGCCTGCTTACTCAGGCGCACCATCTTGAGGCCGCAGATCCGGAGGCCGGCCTCCTCGAAACGGCGGAGGATCTCGCCGATCTTCCCCCGGGCGACCGCATCCGGTTTTACAATGGCCAGCGTCCGTTCCATGCCCGTCCCCTGTCCTGACACACACACCACCACCACGGCAGGTGGCCGCGTCCCGGCGCACCCCGTCTCCGCCGTGGTTAGCCACCCCGAAGGGCGTCTTCGACCATCATCCCCATCTCAGCCGGGGATCGGCAGATGCGAATTCCCGCTCCCTCCATCGCTCTCACTTTCTCTGCCGCTGTCCCCTTCCCCCCGGCGATGATCGCACCGGCATGCCCCATCCGTCGACCAGGCGGCGCCGTCATCCCTGCCACGTATCCGATCACGGGCTTGCCCACGTGCCCTTTGACGAAGGCGGCCGCCTCTTCCTCCGCCGTGCCGCCGATCTCCCCGATGATCATGACCGCAGCCGTGGCGGGGTCCTCGTTGAAGAGCCGGAGCGCGTCTACGAAGCTCGTCCCCGTCACCGGATCGCCTCCGATGCCGATGCAGGTCGACTGGCCGATTCGCCGCTGGGTCAGCTGGTGGACGACCTCGTAGGTCAGCGTGCCGCTCCGCGACACCACCCCCACGGCGCCCGGCCGATGGATGTGACCGGGCATGATGCCAACCTTGGCCTGTCCCGGCGTGATCACCCCGGGGCAATTAGGTCCGATCAGGCGGCTGCCGGTCGAGGCAAGGACGTGTTTCGCCCGGACCATATCCACCACGGGAACCCCCTCCGTGATACAGACGATGAGCGGGATCCCCGCGGCAGCCCCTTCCATGATCGCGTCAGCGGCCGCCGGGGGCGGGACAAAGATCAGGGCACAGTTCGCTCCCTCCTTCGCCACCGCCTCCGCGACCGTATTCCAGACGGGGTAGCCCTCGTGGGTCGTCCCCCCCTTTCCCGGGGTGACCCCACCCACGACCGTCGTCCCATACTCCTTGCACCGCGCCGCGTGGAACGCCCCCTCGCGACCGGTGATTCCCTGGACGACGACCCGCGTATCCTTGTCGACCAGTATACTCATCTTACACCTGGTGATTGGTGACTGGTGAGTAGTGACGAGTGGATGGTGATCACCCCGTCACCAACCACCAAACACCAACCACATAAGCACTATATCCGCAGCATTACCTGCGGACGTCTTGGGCGTGCGCGACGGCCTTCCGTGCCCCATCCGCCATGTCGTCCGCCGTGATGAGTGCGAGCCCCGACTCCGCCAACATCTGCCTGCCCAGCTCGACGTTGGTTCCCTCCATCCGGACCACGACCGGCAGCCGCAGCCCGAGCTTCCGGACGGCGGCGATCATGCCCTCGGCGAGGCGGTCGCACCGGAGAATGCCGCCGAAGATGTTGATGAACACTGCCCGCACGCTCGCGTCGGACGACAGAATGCGAAAGGCGTTCTCGATCTGCTCCGCGCTCGCCCCGCCCCCCACATCGAGGAAGTTGGCCGGTTCCCCTCCCGCAAGCTTGATAATATCCATCGTCGCCATGGCGAGGCCGGCGCCGTTCACCATGCATCCCACGTTCCCATGGAGCTTGATGTAGTTCAGATTGAAGGCAGACGCTTCGACATCGAGGGGATCTTCCTCGTTGAGATCCCGAAGCTCCCGGATCTCAGGATGGCGGAACAGCGCATTGTCGTCGAAGTTCAACTTGGCATCGAGGGCGAGCAGCCGCCCAGTCGTGGTGACGACGAGTGGATTGATCTCGGCCAGGGAGCAATCCTTGGCGAGATAGCACTGGTAGAGATTCAGAATCGCCGCGACGGCAGCTTTGAAGAGGTCACCCGACAGTCCCAGGCCGAACGCCAGCGCCCGGGCCTGGAAGGGCTGGAGGCCGTTCGCCGGGTGCGCCCACTCGCGGAGGATCTTCCCGGGGGAGGTCGCCGCCACCTCCTCGATCTCCATGCCGCCGGCCTCGGAGGCCATCAGCACCGGCGTCGCCCGGGCCCGATCCAGCGTCACCGAGAGGTAGAGCTCCTGGCGGATCGCTGAGGCCTCCTCGACGAGCACGCGCTTAACCTCGATTCCCTCGGGCGGGGTCTGCGGCGTTTTGAGACGCATGCCGAGGATGCTCCGGGCGACGGCCTCCGCGCCCGCGGGATCGTCGGTGAGCTTGATCCCCCCGCCCTTGCCGCGTCCACCCGCGTGGATCTGCGCCTTCACCACCACGCGGCCCCCGAGGCTCGTGGCGACTTCCCGCGCCTCGGCGGGGGTGCTCGCCACTTCTCCCCGGGGCACGGGTACCCCGAACTCCCTCAGCATTGCCTTGGCCTGGTACTCGTGAATCTTCATACGCGCCTCGCCTGTTCAGAGCTCAGAGCACCGATCGCGAAAGGGTCGCGCGTACCGGAAAGGACAGGCCCCCGCCGGCCAGGCGGATAAGGATCCGGTATGCCTCGCGCCCGGACAGCGGATCCGGAGGCTACCGCCTGCCAAAGACCTTTCGCAGTAGCCACACGACCGGGTCGTACTGGTCGTCCACGACCCGCTCCTTCAGCGGGATAATGGCATTGTCGGTGATGCGGATGTGCTCTGGGCAGACCTCGGTGCAGCACTTCGTGATGTTGCACAGCCCAATGCCGGCGAGCTCCTTGACGAGACCAGTCCGCGTGCCGGTGTCCAGCGGGTGCATTTCCAGCTCCGCCAGCCGGACAAAGTAGCGTGGACCGGCGAAGTGCTGCTTTTTCCCTTCGTGGTCACGGATGACGTGGCAGACGTTCTGGCAGAGGAAGCATTCGATGCATTTGCGGAACTCCTGGACCCGGTCAATGTCCTCCTGCATCATCCGCCAACTCCCGTCCGGCGCATCCGGGGGACGAGGCTGGAAGGCGGGAATCTTCTTGGCGACCTGAAAGTTGAAGGACACGTCCGTGACGAGGTCCTTGATAATCGGGAAGGTCTTCATCGGCGCCACGGTGATCGTCTCACCCGGCGCAAAGATGCTCATACGCGTCATGCAGGTCAGTCGCGGATGCCCGTTGACCTCGGCGCTGCACGAACCGCACTTCCCCGCTTTGCAATTCCAGCGGAGGCCGAGGTCGTTGGCGTGGGTCGCCTGCACCCGGTGCAGGACATCCAATACCACCATCCCCTCCTCGACCGGAACCCGATACTCGTGGAAAGCCCCGCCCCCGGCGTCGCCCCGCCACACCCGCACGGCTACGTCAGCCATCTACTTCCCCTCCTCGAACAGGCGCCTCAGCTCGTCGGGCATCTGGGGGAGGGGCTCCTGTGAGACGGAGATCGCCTCCCCGAGGCGGCGCACCACCACGTTGACCTTGCCGAATGTCGGTTCCATCCGCGGATAGTCCTCGCGCGTGTGCGCCCCGCGGCTCTCCTTGCGCTCCAGGGCGGCGCGCGCGACCGCTTCCGAAACCGTGATCATCGACTTGAGATCCATGGCCAAATGCCAGCCGGGGTTGTACTGACGGTTGCCTTCCACCCGGACCCGCCGCCGCCGCCCCCCAAGGATCGCCAGCTCCTCCAGCGCCTTCTTCAGCTCCCCCTCGTTGCGAATAATGCCCACCAGGCTCTGCATGCAGTCCTGCAGGTCCTTGTGGATGGTGTACGGATTCTCGTCGCCGCTTCGCTCAAATAGCTCGAGACACTCCCGAGCAATCCGCTCGACCCGACCACCATCGATCGTGAGGGATCCCCGAAGATTCTTCACGTACTCCGCGGCGTAGAGCCCCGCGCGTCGCCCAAAGACGACCAAGTCCGACAGGGAATTGCCCCCCAGGCGGTTCGCCCCGTGCAGACCGCCCGCCACTTCGCCGGCCGCAAAAAGCCCCGGCACACGCGTCGCAGCAGTATCCGCGTCGACCCGAACCCCGCCATTCATGTAATGCGAGGTCGGACCGACCTCCATCATCTCTCGCGTGATGTCCACGTCGGCAAGCTCTTTGAACTGATGGTACATGGAGGGAAGCCGCCGTGTGATGTATTCCGGATCACGGCGCGAGGCGATATCGAGGAAGACGCCTCCATGAGGACTCCCGCGCCCCGCCTTCACCTCGGCATTGATGGCACGGGCTACCTCATCGCGGGGAAGCAGATCGGGTGTGCGCCGATTGTTTTTCTTATCGGTGTACCATCGATCAGCCTCTGCTTCCGTCTCCGCCGTCTCCGTTCGGAAAAACTCCGGGATGTAGTGGAACATGAAGCGCTCGCCGAGCGCGTTCTTCAGCGTGCCCCCATCCCCGCGCACCCCTTCGGTAACCAGGATCCCGCGCACACTCGGAGGCCAGACCATCCCTGTGGGATGAAACTGCTGGCACTCCATATCGATGAGTTCCGCCCCACCCTCGAGTGCCAGCGTCACCCCGTCACCCGTACACTCCCACGAGTTCGAGTTGATGTTCCAGGCCTTGCCGATGCCGCCGGTCGCGAGGACCACCGCCTTGGCTGTAAACACGACAAACCGTCCGCTGTCACGCCAGTATCCGAAGGCCCCCGCGACCCGGTCCCCATCTTTCAGGAGGCGGACAATGGTGCATTCCATAAAAACATCGATCCCCTTGTGCACGGTGTGCTGCTGCAGCGTCCGGATCATCTCCAGGCCGGTGCGGTCCCCCACGTGGGCCAGCCGGGCGTAGCGATGGCCCCCGAAGTCCCGCTGGAGAATCCGTCCATCCTTGGTCCGGTCGAAGAGGGCTCCCCACGCTTCCAGCTCATGGACGCGCGCCGGCGCCTCCTGCGCGTGGAGCTGCGCCATGCGCCAGTTATTGAGCATCTTGCCGCCGCGCATCGTATCCCGAAAGTGCACCTGCCAGTTGTCCTCGGGATAGACGTTTCCCAGCGCGGCGGCAATGCCGCCCTCGGCCATCACCGTGTGCGCCTTGCCCAGCAGCGACTTGCAGATCAGCGCCGTCCGGACCCCCTGTGCCGACGCCTCGATGGCGGCCCGGAGCCCGGCCCCCCCCGCGCCGATGACGATTACATCGTATTCGTGCGTCTCGTATTTCTCGGCCGCCATTAGAGCAACCTCACGTCGCGAATGATCCCCATCGCGACCAGCCGGACGTACAGGTCGGCCAGTCCCACGCTGGTCAGGCTCAACCAGGCGAAGAGCGCGTGCCTTTCGTTCAGGCGGCTCAGCCGATGCCAGATCCGGTACCGGGTCGGGGCTCCGGAGAAAATGTCGACATGCCCCCCGCAGAGGTGCCGGCAGGAGTGACACGAGAAGGTATAGAGCGCGAGGAGAACCACGTTGGTCCACAGGACGATCGTCCCGACCCCGATGCCGAACCCGTCGGGGAACCGGAGCGCCAATAGGGCATCCCAGGTCAGGATGCCGATGAAGAGCATGGCGACATAAAAGGTGTAGCGGTGGATATTCTGGAAGATGAGGGGAAAGGAGGTTTCGCCATCATAGCCCCGACGGGCATCGGGGATGGCACAGGCCGGCGGCGCCCACCAGAACGACCGGTAGTACGCCTTCCGGTAATAGTAACAGGTGAGTCGGAAGATCCCCGGCGCCCACAGGATCAAGAACGCGGGGGACCAGGTCCACCACGAGCCCACGAGCTGGACCGTGAGGTGCTCGCAGTTGGCGGCGATACAGGGAGAATAGAAGGGAGAGAGATACGGGTCCGCGAAGTAAAAGCCGTTCTGGAACGCCGCCCACGTGGAATACACGATAAAGGTTCCGAGCCCCAGGACCGTGACGGCGGGCTGAATCCACCATCCGTCGGTCCGGAGCCCTTGCGGGCGAGCCCCCTGCCCCTGCCGGGTGTGAACCGCGTCGCGAGCCATGGAGCAACCCCCAGCGACGGTCTGACCTTACTGCTCGAGTTTCTCCACCAGCTCACGAACGGCGGCGGCCGATTTGTCGAACGCGGCCTGCTCCTCGGGGGTCAAGCTGACCTCGACGATCTGTTCGATCCCACGCCGTCCGAGCTTGACCGGCACCCCCACGAAGAGTCCGTGCACGCCGTATTCGCCCTTGAGATAGGCGGAACACGGGAGGATCTTCTTCTTGTCCTTCAGGATCGCCTCGATCATCTCCGTGACCGCCGCGCCGGGCGCGTAGTAGGCCCCGCCGCTCTTCAAGAGGTTGACGATCTCTGCCCCCCCGTCTCGCGTCCGCTGCACGATCGCGGTGATCCGCTCCTTGGACAGAAGCTCGGTGATCGGGATGCCCCCCACCGTACAATACCGCGGCACCGGCACCATCGTATCCCCGTGGCCGCCCAGGACGAACGCGCTGACGTTTTCGACGGAGACCGCAAGCTCCTGGGCGACGAAGGTCCGGAAACGCGCCGAATCCAGGATCCCTGCCATCCCCACGACCCGTTCCTGCGGGAAGCGACTCCGCTTCCAGGTCAGCTGTGTCATGGCATCCAGGGGATTCGACACCACGATCAGGATGGCGTTGGGGGAGCGTGGGGCGACCTGGTTCACCACCGCCCCGACGATCTCGGCGTTCTTGAACAGAAGGTCGTCCCGGGTCATCCCGGGTTTGCGGGCAAGCCCGGCCGTGATCACCACGATATCGGAGTCCGCGGTGGGATTGTACTCGTTGCTCCCGACCAGCCGACAGTCGTACCGGTGAATCGGCCCGGCCTCGAGGAGGTCGAGGGCCTTGCCCTGCGGTAGCCCGTCCACGATGTCCACGAGTACGACATCCGCCAACTCCTTCTCCACGGTGTACTGGGCCACCGACGCCCCGACGTTCCCCGCCCCGATGACAGTCACCTTCGGCCGCATGACCCCCCTCCGCGTCGTGATTGGTGATTAGTGATTCGTGATTGGTGAACGACACCAGTCACTGGCCACCAATCACCAGTCCCCGTCGGTGTCAGCTCATATTCTCGATGATCGCGTCCCCGAACTGGGAGCACTTCAGCTCGGTCGCCCCCTCCATCTGGCGGGCAAAGTCGTAGGTCACCCGCTTCTGTTGGATGGTCCGCTCCATCCCCCGGTAGATGAGGTCGGCCGCCGGCTGCCACCCCAGGTGCTCGAACATCATCGCTCCGGAGAGGATGACCGACCCGGGGTTGACCTTGTCCTGGCCGGCGTACTTCGGGGCGGTGCCATGGGTGGCCTCGAAGAGGGCCGTGGGAATGCCGATGTTGGCCCCCGGGGCGATCCCCAGGCCCCCCACCTGCGCGGCGCAGGCATCGGAGAGGTAGTCCCCATTCAGGTTGGGGGTGGCGAGGACGTCATACTCGTCGGGCCGGGTGAGGATCTGTTGGAACATGCTGTCGGCGATGCGGTCCTTGATTACGACCACGCCGTCTGGCGCCTTGCCCTTGTGCTTCGCCCAGAGGGCCTCTTCCGAGACGGTGACGCGCGCGAATTCTTCCCGGGCCAGCTCGTAGCCCCAATCCCGGAAGGCCCCCTCGGTGTACTTCATGATGTTGCCCTTGTGCACGAGGGTGACGCTCTTCCGCTTCCGGGCGAGGGCGTACTGGATGGCCATCCGGACGAGGCGCTTGGTGCCGGTGATGCTGATCGGCTTGATGCCGATGCCCGAGTCGGGGCGGATCGTAACGCGCATCTGCTTCTTGAGGAAGGCGATGACTTTCTTCGCTTCGGGCGAGCCCTGGGGCCATTCGATGCCGGCATAAACATCCTCGGTGTTCTCCCGGAAGATGACCACGTTCATCTTCTCGGGGTGCTTCACGGGGCTCGGGGTCCCCTGGAAGTAGCGGACCGGGCGGACGCAGGCAAAGAGATCGAGGCGCTGCCGCATCGCGACATTGAGGCTGCGGATGCCGCCCCCGACCGGCGTCGTCAGGGGGCCCTTGATCGCGACCACGTGCTCCTCGATGGTCTTCAGTGTCGCGTCGGGGAGCCACTTGCGGGTGGCCTTGTGGGCCTTCTCGCCGGCCAGGACTTCCTTCCAGACGATGCGCCGTCGCCCCCCAAAGGCCTTGGCGACGGCTGCGTCGAGGACCCGGACACTCGCCGCCCAGAGGTCGGGGCCGATGCCGTCCCCCTCGATGAACGGGATGATGGGATCGTCGGGGACGATCAGCTGGCCATCTTTGAATCGAATCTTGGCGCCGTTACCCTTTGCCATGCCGATATCCTCCTCTGCCACAACCGTGCATCATGTTGCGTTTGCCGGGCCGCGTTGATCGATCGGCCGCCAGGATGCCCCCTATGCGGCCGCCGTCTTCCCTATTGCACCGGGTCTCCCCAATCTTTGCTCGATGGCCTGGACCATTTCGGGGTTGGTGCCGAACTTGAACTCTTCGAGACCCCGCTTTGTAGCCTCCTCCCGCTCGACCTGTTCCAGGACGCGCCACAGACCCTTGTGCACCACGGGGACTGACTCATGACGCACACGGTTATAGATCGCCCCGATCCTCTCGTAAATCTCCCGGCGGGAAAGGCCGGGGCGCCGGCTCAGGTACCGGTTCACGACGGCCGCCCCCCGTTCCCCGTCGAGCCGCGCTTTCCCGACCACCCCTTCGCTCGCGTTTCGCGACCACCCGATCACAAAGACCCCGTCTAAGACCTGCTCGGCCTGCGGATCAAAGGCTTGATACGTGGCCGTATCAGGCTCCTGGGGGTCCGGAATTGGATTGGTCGTATAGCCCCAGCCTCCCTTGATGGCGGAAAGACCGAGGTCGAGGTCCACCACGTCCCCGATGGCAAAGACGACCGTGTCCACAGGGAGGATCGTCGTCTCCCCCAGGCCTTTAGCGGAAAGTTGCCCTCTGCGTTCCTCCAGCGTATTCTCCTCGACCTCCATGCCGACCATACGCCCGGCCTCATCCCGGACGATCCGCTTCGGCGAGGCCAGAAAGCGAAACCTGATGCGCGTGGGACCCCTGCCGGCCTTCGGCTCGACATGACAGTCCTTGGTCAGTTCCTTCAACTGGACGTCCATGTCCTGGCCGAGCGGCTGAAGCCGGGGGCGAATCCGCTCGAGCTCCACCTGTAAGGCCTCCTGGTCGATGTGCCAGGCAATGGATCGCATCTCGCGGTCATCGTATTTCCGCTCCACGGGCCCCCGCCGCGCCACGACGACGACCTCGGGGACCTTGCGGATGGTCACCAGATAATTCGCGATGTCCGCCATGACATTGCCGATGCCGATGACGGCCACGCTCTTCCCCATGGGAAACTCGCGCTGGCTAAAGGGAGGAAGGAGATTGTAGTGATACACGAGGTCCTTGGCGTGATACACGTGTGGTCCGTCGTCCCCGGGAACACCCAACGATTTCGTCCCCTGCGCACCCGCTCCGACGACGATCGCACTCGGCTTGAGATCCTGCAGCTCACTGAGGCGGATGGCTCCCCCATTTCCCACGGTGACACCGCCGAAGTACACGGCCCGGGGATTGGCGAGGATCTGCCGAAACTGCTTCCGCAGGCCCTCTTTCATCTTGTGTTTCGACAGGTAAATGCCGTACTCCGCCAGTCCGCCCGGCTTGATGTCGCGGTTGAGGGTCACGACGGTATGCCCCTTCTCCACGAGCTTCCCCGTCGCATACAGCGCCGCAGGTCCCGCGCCCACCATGATCACCAAATGCCCGTTCCGCTGTTCCATCCCCATACAACTTCCCCCTTCACTCCTCAGGTTTCGGGCACAGATCCTTGGTCCTACCGGACCTCGTACGTAAAGACCGCCTGGGAGGGCGTGTTCCACACATCCGCCAGGTGCTTGTACCGGGCGATGTCGGGCGGCTGCACATCGATCAAAAGGGAATAGGTCCCCTGGTGCGGCAGCGTGATGTTGGCCCCGTAGTGCAGCCACTCCCCGATCATGGGGGAGAGATCCACGGTGAACTCCCGCTGCTTGGTCTTGTCGGTAATCGTCGCCTTGACGTTCAGATACGGGATGTAAATCGCCCGGCGCAGGTCGTACACCCGGACATCCAGATGATGGGTCGCCGGCGTCGCCGGCGCTGGGTGATCAGCCTCCTTCGGGTGAACAATCTGCTGGGCTCCCCAGACGTAGAGGGCGATTTCAAGATTACCGACGGTCCTCGCCCCGACCCGTGCCGGCGCACCTTGGCCCGATCCCGCTTGGGGCATCAGGAACAGCACCCCAAGGCTTACTCCAAAAACCATCCACCGCCGCATAACTACGTGCCTCCGTACCTTAAGTAGGTTAAAACTTACCCGCTGTTGGGCCTAGACGAGAGCAAGGCGGGTGCCATGCGAAGAGGGCCTAGCATTGGCAGGATGTAACTACCTGAATTTCAAAGGAAGTTTCGGCAGGAGGTCGCCGAAACAGCCCGATGCGCCCGGAAGCCGCTGGGGCAACGCTGTCCCAGGAATGGCGATAGCGCGAAGAGGCAAGGTGCTGAAAAATCAGGGTAAAGGCGCGCCACTCCTCTGGGACAGCCCTGCCCCACGATACGGGGCTGCCCCAAGCGTGGCCATGAACTCATGTCCTCTACGAATACGAAAAAAAAGGATCCCCCGGGTCGACGATTCCGTCGAGCCGGGGGAATCCGCGCCGGCAGTGACCGGCTGAGGATGAATCAGACTAGAATCGGTAAATGAGGCTCAGCGCAAGGATATGGGCGTGGAAGTCCTCCTGGCGGTCCCCCAGGAAGACGTCGTTCGAGGGGGTCACCACGCCGGAGCCGTTGACGTTG
>Ga0209431_10001168_pt1 | contig 21873 bp, 21 predicted proteins | sample RifCSP13_3_FD_184021 | JGI IMG/M metagenome (GOLD analysis project Ga0209431, IMG submission 184021) | Soil microbial communities from Rifle, Colorado - Rifle CSP2_sed 13_3 (SPAdes) (version 2) | ecosystem: Environmental > Terrestrial > Deep subsurface > Rock core/Sediment | place: Rifle...
TTCGGGATTTCCCTTTCCGCGCTACCACGTCACCGTGAACCTGGCGCCGGGAACAGTTCACAAAGCTGGCCCGGTCTATGATTTACCCATTGCCCTGGGTGTGCTGATTTGCACTGAACAGATTCCTTCTTACAGTCTGGACGGTTCGGTTGCCCTGGGGGAGTTGTCGTTGGACGGCGTTGTGCGCCATGTAAGGGGCGTGCTGCCAATGGCCGCATTGGCACGCGAACAAGGCATCAAGCGTCTTTATGTTCCCAAAGAGGACGCCGCCGAAGCCGGCTTGATTCCCGATCTCGAGATTTTGCCGGTTTCAAGTCTGCGCGAATTAGCCGATCATCTGCTGGGATCAAGTCAAATAGCTCCCTATCAGCGAGGAGAGGTCGAAGAAGATCAAAACATCGACCAAAGCATTACCGACCTGCGTGAAGTCAAGGGGCAGGAACAAGTGAAGCGTGCCCTGGAAATAGCGGCCGCCGGTGGACACAACATGCTTATGGTCGGCCCTCCCGGGGCTGGAAAGACCCTCTTGGCGCGCGCCCTGCCTGGCATCTTGCCGCAATTGAGCTTAGAGGAGTCGCTGGATGTCACGCGCATCTATTCCGTCTCCGACAAGCTTCCGGAACGGCGTCCTCTGATCCGCACGCGACCCTTCCGCGCGCCACATCACACCATCTCGCACGCCGGGCTTGTCGGCGGCGGTAATTGGCCGCAGCCGGGAGAGATTTCGCTGGCGCACATGGGCGTTCTGTTTCTGGACGAAATCGTTGAGTTCGGACCGCGGGTCCTGGAAGTGATGCGCCAACCCATCGAAGACAAAGTGGTGACTATTAGCCGCGCCCAGGGATCGCTCACTTTTCCAGCCAACTTTCAGTTGGTTGGCGCCATGAACCCTTGCCCGTGTGGTTATTACGGGGATCCGATCAAGCCCTGCACCTGTTCTTCAAGCACGATCACTCGCTACCAGAAACGCATATCGGGACCTCTGCTAGACCGCATCGATATTCATGTCGAAGTACCACGGGTGAATTATGAAAAGCTAAGTGATGACCGCTTGGGCGAGTCTTCCGAACGCGTGCGTGGCAGGGTAGGAGCCGCTCGGGAAGTTCAACGCACTCGTTTTGCCAACACAAAGGTCCATCACAACGCGGATATGAACGTTGCAGATGTGCGCAAATATTGTGAATTAAGTGAAGAAGGACGCACTTTGATAAAGGCTGCTATGGCTCAGATGCAACTTACGGCTCGCGCTTATCACCGTGTACTTAAGCTGGCCCGTACCATTGCAGACCTTGCCGGCGTTGAGCGCATCGCGCCCAACCACCTGGCAGAGGCTCTGCAATACCGTGCACGCGCTGCCTATTTTCAGTAACTCTTTAATCCAGGTTGCCGGTTTACAACCTGATTACAAGCCGTTAGTAAAATCAGGTAAATAAATCACTGCGAGGTGTCTATGTCTCCATCATCTAAGCAGGTCATCTTTCCCGGCGAAGGCGCAAAACCCATCGGACCCTACTCGCCAGCGATACGCTTTGGGCATCTGGTTTTCACGTCGGGCCAAATTGGGCTGGACCCGGAAACCGGGAAGCTAGTTTCCGGAGGTGTGGCTCCCGAAGCCAGGCAAGCGCTCGACAATATTGGCACCCTTCTGAAAGCAGCCGGTGTCTCATTTGACAATGTGGTGAAGACCACTTTGTTCCTTATAGACATTGGCGATTTCTCTGCCGTGAACGAAATCTACGCCCAGTATTTCGGCAAGGAACCGCCCGCCCGCTCTACCTTCCAGGTAGCTGCTCTTCCCGGCGGGGCCTTGGTCGAAATCGAAGCGATTGCGCACCTGTAGGTGACATGGCCGGAGAATTAATCCTGTTGGTCGATGATGAACACAATATCACCGACCTGGCGGCGCTTTACCTAAAGCAAGAGGGTTTCCGTACGAATGCTGTTGCTGACGGCGAAGCCGCGCTGGAGACTGCGCGCAGACAGCAGCCAGCGCTTATGGTTTTGGACCTGATGCTACCTGTGCTCGATGGCTATGAGGTTTGCCGGAAACTGCGAGCTGAAAACAACTCGATACCCATTCTTATGCTCACGGCGCGGGATGACGATGTGGACAAGATCGTCGGCCTGGAGATGGGCGCCGATGATTACCTCACTAAGCCATTCAATCCCCGTGAGCTTGTGGCGCGCATCAAGGCGTTATTACGGCGAAGTGCGCGGGCGTCTGAAGCCGAGGAGCCAATACATCTTGGGAACCTTACAATCGATGTGGCGCGCCGCGAAGCCACTGCAGATGGAAAACAAATCCCTTTGCGCGCACAGGAATTTGACCTGCTTTTCGTCTTTGCACGGCATCAAGGTCTGGTGCTGAGTCGAGAACAATGCCTGCAGTTAGCCTGGGGATATGAATATTTCGGGGAAACGCGGACTGTTGACGTTCACGTCGCCCAACTGCGCAAAAAGCTGGGGCCTAGCAACGTGAGAATCGAAACCGTGACAGGGGTGGGCTACAAACTGGTGGCCTGATGTTCCGCTCCATCAACTCACGCCTGCTGCTTAGTTACGTTGCTTTGATCGCAACCATCTTAGGCATCGTGACTCTTTTGCTCGTCTTTTTCCTGATTCGTAATCCACGCCTGGCAAGAGAGGCGGAAAGCAATCTGGTTCTGGCAGCCGATGCACTGCATCGGCGACCCATTGCCGGTTTACAAAATACCGATCCAGTCATACTGGCAAACGCCGTTGAGCAAGCAGATGCGTTGCTGGATGTCCGGGTCGCGCTGATCTCGCCGGATGGCGCCTTACTGGCAGATTCCCGCGCAGACACAGAAAGATCTTTGCCTGTTTCTGAGATTGCTGCCCGCCCGCAAGGAAATGCGGAGATTGGCGATTTCAAAGATTCCGACGGTCAGACCTGGATCTATACAACGCGAAATCTTCCAAGGAGGTTCATTCTCGTGGTTGCCACTTTGCGCCCTAAAGCTCCTCTCTTGTCTTTTTTTACGGATGAGTTGTTTCCACCCATTTGGCGCGCCGGGCTTCTAGCTCTGCTGCTTTCACTGCTGCTCGCCTTCCTGATGGCTCGCTGGATCACCTCTCCCCTGCAGCGCGTGACGGCCGCAGCCCGCGATCTGGCCAGTGGGCAAATGCGAACCATTGAGCCGAATGGTCCCAGCGAGATCCAATCTTTGGCCCAAACGTTCAACGAGATGGGCAGGAAGGTGACCGCCAGCCAACAATCCCAGCGGGATTTCGTCGCCAACGTTTCTCATGAGCTGCGCACACCACTCACTTCTATTCAAGGCTACGCCCAGGCCATCCTGGATGGAACGGCGGGCACTGGCGCGGCACTTAAGCAGGCCGCCCAGGTCGTTTACGACGAAGCGGGACGTATGCACCGATTAGTAGTTGACTTGCTGGATCTGGCTCGACTTGATTCCGGCATCGTGCCGCTTGATGTGCAGCCCATTGATCTTAGAGGGCTGTTGCACGAGGTTGTGGAAAAGATGACCCCTTTATCCAAGTCATCTAAGGTTTCATTATCACTGGGTGGCGAAGCTAGCATCAAGGTTAGGGGAGATTACGATCGTTTGACCCAAGTCTTTACCAATCTGGTTGATAACGCAATCAAGCATACCCCTGACGGCGGCCAGGTTCGGATTTCAGTTGCGCCTGAAAAAGATTTTGCCATGGTCGCAGTCAGCGACACCGGGCGAGGCATCGCTGGCGAAGAGGCGAAACGCATCTTTGAGCGTTTCTACCAGGTCGACAAATCGCGCAAAGCAGGCCGCGGGCGAGGTAGTGGATTAGGTTTGTCCATCGCCAAGCAAATTGTTCAAGCCCATCATGGAACCATTGAAGTAAAAAGCAAACCCGGCGCGGGTTCTCACTTTATAGTGCGGTTACCGCAGTCCCAACAACAATCAATTTCGTAAGTTTCGAATAGAATCCTGGACATGGCTCGCGTCAGCATAATCATCCCTTGCTTTAATGAAGAAAAGACGATCACCAGACTTCTTGAGGCGATCCATGCCCAAGATTTTCCGCGAAAGGACTTGGAGGTAGTAATCGCCGATGGGCTATCCACAGACGGTACGCGCAAGCGTATCTCAGAATTCCAGCGGCAACACAAAGGGCTCGATATCAAAGTCTTGGATAACAACGCTCGCACTATCCCGGCCGCCCTAAATCTGGCTATTCGCACGGCAAAAGGAGAAAGCATAATTCGATTGGATGCGCATTGTATTCCCCAACCCGATTACGTCAGCAAAAGCATGGCTGCGCTGGAAGCCGGCCGCGGCTGGAATGTTGGCGGGGTTTGGGATATCCAACCTAGCGCCAATGGTTGGATCGCAGAATCCATCGCAGGTGCGGCCAGCCACCCGTTAGGCGTCGGCGACGCCTTTTATCGCTATACAGGTCGGGCAGGCGAAGTTGACACCGTGCCTTTCGGCGCGTTCCGCCGCGACCTTATCGATCGGATCGGCGGATTTGACGAAACATTATTGAGCAACGAGGATTATGAATTCAACACGCGGATCAGGAAAGCCGGGGGGAAGGTTTGGCTTGATCCGACAATACGTTCAATCTACTTCGCCCGGCCCACCTTAAGCCAGCTCGCCAAGCAATATGCTCGCTATGGTTACTGGAAGCAACAGATGCTTCGTCGCTATCCGAATAGTTTGCGCCTGCGGCAGGCGCTGCCTCCAATATTTGTTCTCAGCTTGATCACATTTTTAATAGTAGGTTTGATATGGTCGTTAGCGCTCTGGGTGCTATTGGTTGAGGTGGTATCATATTTCGCAATCCTCTTCGGCGCGGCATTGCGCACAGCCCTGGAACACAGAAAAATGCAGCTTTCTCTCGGCATCCCTCTTGCCATGGCGACCATGCACATTTCCTGGGGCACTGCATTTTTATGGTCTATCGCAAATCCAAGGCGTTAGCTGGATCACCGGCCTCTCGAATGGCTGAAACCAAACAAAAATCCACCCCCAGGGCCTGGCGCCTCGGCGTCAGCGAACGCCGGGTTTTGCTTATGCTCGGCGACTTCGCCATGGCCAGTATCGCTCTGGCTATTGCCCTTTATTTTTGGGCAGCCGGCATCCAAGTGGAAAACGTCCGTCAAGCCATCGAATTCCTTCAAGTCCGCCCGCCCGGCTGGTTTTATTTTCTTCCACTATTCTGGTTGGTCTTGCTGATAGAAACCTACAATCCTCATCGCGCCTCCAATTGGAGGCAAACATTAACTGGCTTGATTACCGCGGCCTTCGTTGGTATGGGTATTTATTTCATATTTTATTTTGCGTCTGCGCCAGGTTCCTTGCCCCGCCGTGGTGTGGCCAGCTTTGCGCTGACCGCCTGGATATTGACTGCTGCCTGGCGTTTACTGTACATACGCATTTTTACTTCTCCCCAATTCACGCGCCGTGCCATTTTGGTTGGAGCTGGGATTAGCGGTCAGGAACTTCTAAAAGTGATCAACGGCATCAAGCCGGCGCCTTATCAAATTCTTGGGGTACTAGATGATGACCCACAGAAAAAGGGGAGCAAGATTAACAATCAACCTGTTTTGGGAAATAGCGAATTATTACTTCCGCTTATGGAACAACAGGGGATCTCCGACATCTTGGTGGCAATCAGTGGACGCATGCGCGATGACACATTTCGCGCCTTGCTTGATGCTCAAGAGCAGGGTGTGGAAATTGTCCGCATGCCTGTTGCGTACGAGGAATTACTGGACCGCGTTCCAGTTAATTTTTTGGAGGCAGATTGGTTGCTGCGCTCCTTTGTAGATGAAGCACGGGTTAATCGCTTCTATCTATTAGGCAAACGACTCATTGACATCATCGGCGGGTTGCTAGGCGTCGCCATTCTGATAATTCTGACCCCTTTCATTGCTTTGCTCATCTTAATCGATTCGGGGAGACCTATTATCTTCTCCCAAACGCGCGCGGGTAAGGGTGGAAAACCCTATCGCATCATCAAATTCCGAACCATGCGCGTGGATGCTGAGGAGACCGGGAAGCCACAATTAGCCCGGGAAGACGACCAACGCAGCACTCGGTTCGGACGCTTCCTACGCAAAACTCGCCTCGATGAGTGGCCGCAATTCATCAATGTTTTACGGGGCGAAATGTCCTTGGTTGGCCCCCGGCCGGAACGGCCGGAATTGATGCGGCACTTCGAGGAATTGATCCCGTTCTATCGGGCTCGTCTTCTCGAGAAACCTGGTATTACCGGCTGGGCGCAGGTGAATATTGGTTACGCAGCGACGTTGGAAGAAATGAGCGTAAAGCTCGAGTACGACCTGTATTACATCAAGCGGAGGGGCCCGATTCTGGATTTCATCATCCTGTTGCGTACAATCGGCACGATATTTGGTTTCCGGGGGCGCTAGGTGACCCGTGTACTCGTCACTGGCGGAGCTGGCTTCATAGGTTCCCATTTGACCGAAGCGTTAGTTGCCCGCGGTGATCAGGTTCGCGTATTGGACAACTTCTCGTCCGGGACCCCAAGAAACCTCAGCGACGTAGAAAGCCGAATCGAACTGGTAAAGGGCGATCTGCGCAATCGGGCCGATCTTATGGAAGCTCTCCAAGACAGCGAAGTCGTTTTTCATGAAGCGGCATTTGTTTCTGTTCCCGAGTCCATTGAGAATCCGGGTGATTGTTTCGATATCAATGTTTCCGGAGTGGTCGGACTGCTGGAAGCAGCACGCCAGGCGGGCGCGCGCCGAATCGTATTGGCCTCCAGCGCGGCAGTATACGGGGCCCGCGCAGATTTTCCTTTACGCGAAAAGGGGTTTACTGACTGCCGTTCACCATATGCCACATCGAAGCGGTTCAATGAAAACCTGGCAACGCTTTACACTCAAACTTACCAGTTACCTGTTGTCGCCTTGCGCTACTTCAATGTTTATGGTCCTCGCCAATCGCCTACGTCTGAATACGCAGCCGTGATCCCGAGATTCATTGAGAGACTGAAGGCTTCCCGAGCGCCGATTGTGTATGGAGATGGCAAGCAGACACGCGACTTTGTCTATGTGGCCGACGTTGTTCGTGCCAACTTGTTAGCGGCTGAATCTGAAGGAGCGGCCGGTCAGATCATTAACATCTGCTCCGGTACAGAAACCAACCTGCTCGACCTGCTGGATGTGCTCCGTTCCATTTTTCCACAAGCGCCGGCTGCGGAGCTTGTTGCGACGCGTCTCGGTGACCTGCGGCGTTCCGTTGGCGACCCCAGTTTGGCCGCTAAGTTGTTGGGTTTTAGGATCCAGATCCCGTTGGATGAGGGATTGAAACGATGTGTGGCAGGGTGGCAAGAATGACATTTCGAGCCTGGGTTCGCAGCAACAGGCTTTTCTTTGCCGATCTGGTGCTGATTGTTCTCGGTGTTTTATTTACCTTCATCCTTCGCCTTAATATCGAACAATTTATACTGGATTACTTGCCGGCATTCTTCTGGATGCTGCTGATTGCCTTGGTTATTAAACCGTTTGTATATCGCCGATTTGGGCTTTACCGGCGCGTGTGGGCGTATGCCTCCATCGCCGAAATGCGACTCATCATCTTGGCTGTAAGCGTGGCGTCGCTATTGGTTGCAATTGTGATCTACGCCCTTTACTTCTTCCGACTGTTTGCGCCGTTTGCCTTGTCTCTGCCCGTATTTGATTGGCTTGTTTCGCTGGGCGCTGTGGGCGGCCTACGCTTTGGGTTGCGGTTGCTTGCCGAAAACCGAACTACCGTCGAGAGGGTGGCAGGAGCAAAGGCACGGAAGGCGCTGGTCGTTGGGGCTGGCGATGCCGGTGCCCTGGTGGTTCGCGAGCTACAAAAGAACCCTCAACTGAGTCTGGTCCCAATCGGCTTCCTGGATGACGACAATGAAAAGCAGGGCCAGCATATTCACGGGGTACCTGTTGTCGGCGCGCTGAACGACCTGCCGAGACAGGCAAGACAACTGAAAGCTGACGAAGTCATTATGGCTATCCCCAGTGCGCCCGGCTTCATCCTGCGCCAGGTTGCCGATGCCAGCCGCCAGGCGGGTTTGCCGTTCCGTACCATGCCCGGAATCTACGAGTTAATTGGCGGCAAAGTCAGTGTCAACCGCCTGCGCGAAGTGGATATCACCGACCTTCTGCGCCGGAAACCGACGCAAATAGATCGCCAGGGTGTAGGCAGCAGTTTGCGCGGTAAACGGGTTTTAGTTACCGGCGCTGGTGGTTCGATCGCCAGCGAGTTGTGCCGGCAGGTAGCACGCTGGTCTCCTTCCCAGCTTATTCTCCTAGGCCATGGGGAAAACAGTATCTTTGAAATATTCGTAGAGCTACACAGCGATTATCCGGATTTGGAACTCCAACCGGTAATTTCAGACATTCGGGATTTAGGCCGTTTATCAGCGGTGTTTAATCAATTCAAACCTGACATTGTTTTCCACACAGCCGCTCACAAACACGTTCCCTTGATGGAAGCAAATATTCCCGATGCGGTAACAAATAACATATTCGGAACAGAAAACGTGGTGGAATCGGCTCAAAAGGCAAAAGTTCCTCGGCTTGTTATGATTTCTACCGACAAGGCTGTGCAGCCGTCTAGCGTTTACGGTGCTACAAAACGCATCGCGGAATGGATTGTCCTTGATACTTCAAACCATGGGGCCTGGGCTTACTCTGTGGTTCGTTTTGGCAATGTGCTGGGCAGCCGGGGTAGCGTGGTGCCTCTATTCAAGCAGCAAATTGCAACAGGCGGTCCGGTCACTATTACCCATCCAGAGATGGAACGTTACTTCATGACCATCCCGGAAGCTGTTCATTTAGTGCTGCAGGCTTCCGCCTTCGCTGAACAAGGCAAACTTTATATGCTTGAGATGGGCAAACCTGTTCGGATCTTGGATTTAGCCAACGATCTGATTCGCCTTTCAGGGCTTGAGCCCGGCGAGGATATCCAGATTGAATTCAGCGGCCTGCGTCCCGGCGAGAAGCTTAGCGAGCAATTATTGGAGCAAGGCGCCGAATATAAGGACACCAGCCACCCGGACATTCGCCAGGTTATCGAACCGGAGCAGTTAACCGGAGAGAAACTTCAAAGCGCGGTTTCCCAATTAATTGAAATGGCCGGGCGATCCAACGACAAGGAAATCATAAACCTTCTAAATGAACTTTTGCCTGGTTCCGAAATTGGGAGTGCCCCTCCTCCGGACATTACCGCCATTGCATAGTCGGGATGTATACAAGAATGCAAATAGAACCGAACAACTGGAATTCGCTGATCTCGCAGCTCCCGGACGCGCACCTTTTGCAAACCCGCGAATGGGCGGAGGCCAAAAAATTATTCGGCTGGGAAGCCCATTACAAAACCTGGGAAGATTCCGAAGGCAACCTGACGGCCGCGGCCCAAATCCTTCAGCGTAGCTTTCGTATCCCCGGCACCGGGCGCAGAGTTTGCATGCTTTATTCGCCTAAAGGACCGCTACTGCGAGATTGGTCTGATCGTGACTTGCGCGTGCGAGTCCTTGCCGATCTGGCTGAGTTCGCTCTGTCAAAAGGCGCGTTTTTTATCAAAATCGACCCGGACGTCGATTTGGGCATTGAATTACCAAGCAAAATTGAGAGGGAGTCAACAGGTGCGTCATTGGTTAACGAGTTAAATCAGAGTGGCTGGCGGTTTTCAAATGAGCAGGTGCAGATGCGCAACACTATGCTGATCGACTTGCGCAAATCGGAAGATGAACTGCTGGCTGCCATGAAGCAAAAGACCCGTTACAACCTGCGCCTGGCCGAGCGCAAAGGTGTCAAAATACGTAAAGGCGGCTCCCAGGATTTTTCACTCCTCTACCAAATGTACGCCGAGACCTCCGTGCGCGACGGCTTCGTCATACGTTCTGAGGCGTATTACCGCGCCGTCTGGGACCGCTTCTTCGCGGCCGGTATGTTGACTCCCCTGATTGCCGAAGTAGAAGGTGAGGGTGTCGCCGGCCTGATGCTCTTCATTTTCGGCGAGCAATCCTGGTATCTCTATGGGATGTCGCGCGACAAGGCTCGTGAATGGATGCCCAACTATTTATTGCAGTGGGAGGCCATCAGAGCCAGTAAACAAGCCGGGTGCCACACTTACGATCTATGGGGAGCCCCGGATGAATTTAATGAAAGCGATCCCATGTGGGGTGTCTATCGTTTCAAAGTTGGCCTGGGAGCCTACGAGGCTCGTCGCATCGGCGCCTGGGACCTGCCTATCAGGCCCTTACTCTACTCTATCTACACTCAGGTGTTGCCGCGTATCATTTCTGTCATGCAGTGGCGCGGCCGCCATGGAACCCGCCGTCAGGTTTTAGCTGGAGAACCAGGATGAAGGCGATCCCGCGTGTCGGATTAGCCCAGTTACCCACTCCTGTGCACACAATGCCAAGGCTATCTGCTCACCTGGGGGGACCCGAGCTATGGATCAAGCGTGACGACCTTACGGGCCTGGCTTTCGGTGGCAATAAGACTCGCAAACTTGAGACTCTGTGCGCGGCCGCCCAGGCGGACAATGCCAACTTGTTGATCACTGCGGGAGCCATCCAATCCAATCATTGCCGACAAACAGCGGCTGCGGCTGCACGCTTAGGCCTCGGCTGCATGTTGGTCCTCGTGGGCCAACCGCCGGACATGCCTTCGGCAAATCTATTGCTCGACCATCTGCTAGGTGCAGAGATTCGCTGGTCCACCAAAGCAACTCGAGACGAAATGCTTCATGCAGTCTTTGAGGAAACAAAGGCTTCAGGGCGAAGGCCGTTTCTAATCCCTTATGGGGGATCAAACTCAACGGGGGCGGCTGCTTATGTATTAGCCTTGAAGGAATTAATTGACCAGGATGTCCGCCCAGATTGGATTGTCTTTGCAACCTCATCGGGCGGAACGCAGGCGGGGTTGCTGGCCGGTGCTAAACTCCTTGGCTACCAGGGCAATCTCCTTGGTATCAGTGTGGACGAACGGGCCAATGATCTGCGCCCGCGCATCGCTGAGCTGGCTGAAGAAACGATCACCGTCTTTGGAGAGCCGGCGGCGTTTTCAGAGAACGAGATCGCGGTGAATGACGATTATTTGGGCAACGGCTATGCCATTATGGGCGCGCCGGAACGCGAGGCCATCCAGCTGTTTGCCCAACAAGAGGGTATTTTTACCGACCCAGTGTACAGCGGTCGGGCTGCAGCGGGCTTGATCGATCTTGTTCTTAAGGGTCTCTTTAAAAACGACCACCGCGTGCTGTTCTGGCACACTGGCGGAACCCCTGCTTTGTTTACGGACACCTACCAAAAGGAATTAGGAGCTATTCGATAATCCGCGGGTTGGGAAAAGCTGGCGATAGCGCCGGGCGATCGATCGAATCGCTTTATCGATTCGCTTGCGATTTTCGGGGACCTGGTGCCAGCGGCTGGCTCCTGAAGGATGCGGGAGCGGCACGATCCAACGCCCATCCTGGTGCAATTCAGTTCCGATCAATTCCTCGAGTGAGTTATCGGTGCCAAAAAACCTTTCAATTGCTAACCGGCCAATCGGGATAATTAATTTTGGATTGATAAGCTTTAGCTCTTCTTCTAGAAAATGGCGACACAGCTCTTGTTCCGCACGTGAGGGCACTCGATCGCCCCCGCCGTTTTTCATCTTTCCCGGAAAGCATTTCGTCACCGCGGTCATATATTGCGTACTGCGAAACCAATCTTCATCGATCCCCGCCTTTCCCAACCATTGAAAAAGACGCTTACCGCTGCCCGCGTTGAATGGCCGGCCAGCTTCGACTTCTGTGATGCCAGGCGCCTGCCCGATGGTCATAATCTTCGCGCCCAGTTTTCCTTTCGTGATCGCAGGTGGCTGCACAAAATAGCCCGCTTGAAGGCAAACCCGGCAAGCTCGCATCTCACGCTGTAGCAACTCAAAGCGATTTTGGCGCAAGCTTGATTTCAAACAAACTCCGGTCTTAGCTTATTTCGACGAAAAAAACTCGGCGGCCCGCACCCAAAGCGGTGGGCCGAGCACTAGAATGCCGATCATGACTGCTGCGAGGGCAGCGATTACGACAAAAGCGGCGCTTACGTCTTTAGCGACCTTGGCCAAAGAATGGTGATCTGGACTGACCAAATCGACTACGACTTCGATGGCTGTGTTAGCAAATTCGGAGAGCCATACCATGGTCATTGCGAGCACAATCAGCGCCCAGCTACCAAAGTCCAAGTGCATCCATAACCCGGCGGCAATCACCACCAGGCTAATCACTGCGTGGATTTTGGCATTAGGCTGCGTATGCCAAACATACCGGAAACCTTCAAGTGCAGGTCGGAACGAAGCCAGGCGACTGCGGAAGAAATTTCGCATTGCTAAGAACTGGGACGAGCCGTTACGGCATTATCGACATCTATCCTCACCCCCAAATTGCGCAAAATCTCATCCTGCACCGCCCACATCTTTTTTTTCCTGTTCGGAGTGTCATGGTCATGCCCCAAAAGGTGGAGCACCCCGTGGACCACGAGTAACTGCAATTCATCGTTCAGTGAATGCCCGGCGGCGCTTGCCTGATGTCTTGCGCGGGGCAAGGAAATCACTATATCACCTAAGTACCCGGCTCCGTTCATCATGGGACTACCTGCAGGGAACGAGAGAACGTCCGTGGGTTGGTTAATCCCGCGAAACTGCTTGTTGAGGCGGCGCATTTTTTTGTCGCCCATTATCACAAGCGACAAATCACTCATTTCCTCCCCCAGGTAAGCCAGTGCAGCTTCTGCCGCACGGGTGAGCAGTTTTTCTATTTTAAGTTTGTTGTATCCCGACTCGGCCGAAAAATGAATCATGACTTTGGATTGGGGTTTTTCAACGCAGGTTGGGCATCCAACGCGCCCATGGTTTGTTCATCCAACTCAGGATAAATGAGTCGCGGATGGTAAACGCCTCGTAATCCGGAGACGTAGGATTCCAATACCAGCTTCAAGTCGCGCATCGTTAAACCCGTGTCATCCAACTGACCCTGCGCCAGGCGATTATCGATGACGCTCTTAACCAAGTGGCGCAACTCTTCTCTCGTTTCGGGTCGCTCGGCGCGCGTGCGCGCTTCACTCCCATCGGCCAGCATGACCAATGCGGTCTCCCGAGATTGAGGGATCGGCCCCGGATATTGGAAGTCGACTTTATTAATCTTCCTCTCGTTTCCTCCAGCGGCTTCAAGCGCCCTGGCATACTGGTAACGAGTGATCAACGTGCCATGATGTTCGGCGATAAAGTCGGTAATACGCTTCGGCAGGCGATGCTTGGCCGCCAGTTCCAAGCCATCCGGTACGTGGCGTAAAATCATTTTGGCGCTTTCTTTGGGACTAAGAGAATCATGTGGGTTGGTGCTGCCGTGTACCTGGTTCTCGATGAAATAATGTGGCTGCCGCGCCTTGCCAGTGTCGTGGTAGAGAGAGCCCACTCGAGTTAACAACGCGTCTGCGCCGATGGCCTCCGCGGCCTGCTCCGACAAGTTGGCGATTAGGAGGCTGTGCTGGTTGGTGCTGCCGTGTACCTGCAGGATGAATTGCAGCAGGGGATGATCGGGTCTGGCCAGTTCGAGTAATTGAATGGTTGTCGTAAGACCCAGCCAGTGCGCCAAAAACAATTGCAGGACGATAGTTAAACTCGCGGCGATCAACCCATTGAGTGCCGCTGCTCCAAGCAGGGTAAGCATCCCAAGCAAATCCGTCGAGGCCAACGGGAGCCGGTAAGCGATAATGACCGCCGCGCTGGCTACGCCCACGGCGGCGCCCGACCAGAAAAACGCCATCACACGCTGGGTGCGTCGGAGGAAAAGGACTCCAAACAACGTTCCCAGGAAGTAATACAAAGTCAGGTCGAACGCATTCGGCAAGTTGTAAGCAGCTAGCACGCTGAGAATAAATCCAAATACGATTGCAGCCTGCGTGCTGAACAGGCTTGCTACCAGCAGACCAAAGCTTGCAATCGGAAAGATGTATGGGATCACCGTTCGGTCGACAATTGTCAGACGAGCCGCGAATAGAAACACGACAAACAGTACGGCCGTTAATACCAACCCGCGTAAATTCTCAACCAAGCCCGGCCGGTATAAAAGATAGAGGATGACCAACAAAAAGGCAGCCAGCGTAATGGCCCCAGCAGCAACATAATCCTGCCAGCGCGCTTCGGGCTGGACTAATCCGAATTCCTGAAGAGCCTCCAGGTCTTCTTCGTTGATGACTTGGCCGCGCTGGACGATGATCTCGTCGCTCAAAAAGGTTCGTACCACGGGCTGGACTGCAGAGCGTGCTGCTTCGCGTGCAGCCTGTGTCAGGCTGTCTGAATAGAAGCTGTTGGGAATCACGAAAGCCGCGGCCAGTTCTGCAATCAGACGCGCCTGCTCTTGTGGTATCGAAAGACTTACCAACGCCGGGATGCTCTGCCTGGCTTCTTCAAGACGATTCTGACGAATTGTGTTACGCATCACTTGCTCCAGCACGACAATCGTCTCTTGCTGGATATTTTGCCAGGCGCTCTCGTCAAGCAGGAGGAGGGCTTGTGCGCTCTCCTGTCTCAGGTTCATGCTCTGTAAAGCCGAGAGGTCACTGATTTTCTGTTCCAGAGAAGCGAAACTATCCTGCCGCACCGTGTTGATGAAATTGAGTGCAATGCGCAGGCGATCAAGTTGTTCGCGGGCCACATCGGCATCGGCAGGCCCGTAAACCGGCGCCACCGCATTTGCAGCTTCTTCGCGTTGTTGCAAAGTGAGAACTTCGCTCTGATAGCTGAGTGTTTGAGTGGCCAAAATATCCTGGCCGGCCACATCACCCACTTGCAGGCGCAGGCTGGCTTGCGTCGCAGTAAAGGGCAGGATCAGAACTGCAAACGACAGCGCAACACAAGCCAGCCACATCACAATCAGGAAAGTGCGGCGGCGGCTCGACCAGCGGGGTTCTCGCTGGAGACTGGTTTGATCAACCATACTTTGAAAACGAATTAACCTTGCAGCCTGCTTCGAACGAGTTGGCTGACCTGTCCCCCATCCGCGCGGCCCTGCACCTTAGGCAGTACCGCCTTCATCACTTTGCCCATATCCGCGGGTGTGCTGGCGCCTATTTCAGCGATGGCAGCCTGGACGATGGCCTCAAGCTCTTGCTCACTCAAACCTTTTGGCAAGAATCCTTCAAGGACCTTCATCTCTGCTTTGGCATTCTCCACCAGGTCCTGGCGGTTTGCCTTCTCGGCTTCGGCCAGCGCCTCCTGCCGAGCTCTGACTTCCTTCTGAAGGATTGCTAATATCGCGGGATCATCCAGTTCACCCATCTTTTGGACTTCGGCTTCTTTGATCGCAGTCAGCGCCACGCGCAAAGTGCTCTTGCGCACCGCGTCATTGGCGCGCATGGCGTCTTTAAGGGCAGCTTCTAAGTCTTTTTTTACCGCCATGAAAGAAATTATACCTTGCGGACGGGTATCGCCCTTGAGTCAGCCCATAGGGTGTTTCATGCGGTGACCGCCCAGCAAATGCATATGCATATGCATCACCACCTGGTTGCCATCCGAGCCGGAATTCATAATCAACCGGTATCCGCTGTCAGCCACGCCTTCTTCCCTGGCAATTCCGGGCACTACGGTGAGCATTCGAGCAGCTACCGCGGCGTGCTCGGCATTGAGATCATTGGCGTTCACCAAATGTTCGTTCGGAACGATGAGAATATGTGTGGGCGCCAAGGGGTTAATGTCTCGAAAGGCGGTAACCAAATCATCACGGTACACCTGATTGGAGGGCACCTCACCGCGGACAATTTTGCAGAATATGCATTCGTCAATCATAAAGGTCTCCAAAAAAGGAAGGTATGCAAGCAGTGTGCATAGCTTCCATCTTAGATTTTCATTTGGAGACAGTCAACCCCCCTGGCAGCGGCCTACGGTGCAGAGGCGACGAAATTGTCGAACAACACGTCTGTTCCGGCCAGATCAAAGGTGCCGGCATATAAACCCACGTCGCCGCTTGCGATCGTACTGTCACTTACTTCCCCAGTAGTTCACCGTTCGCATACAAGGTCAATGTAGAACCTACGCAATCCAAGCGGATATGGTTGCTTTCGCTACCAAGGTGGATGGCTTCACTGGCTTGAAACTGGTCATAACCGATCATCTGCAGATCGTTGCCATCAGAACGGCGCCAAAACCCAAAGAACCCGTCGCTGCTGATTACTGCGGCGTAGTAGCTGCCGGGGTCGGCATGGCGGCAGATGACGCCGAATTCGTTGTCATCGGGACCGGCGACTTTCCTAACATCGACCTCAATGCTCACGTCCGCATAAGATCCTTTGTTGGGGTTAGCCCAAATCGAGTAGTTGGTTTCATCCACAAAGATGCGATAGCCGCCATCTTGATAATCAGTGGAACCTTCCACTTCGTTTACACGATCCCAACCACTATTGGGGTCAGAAAAATCGTCGCGCAATGGAAGTCCTGTGGCCCCGCTACAAGCGGAGACAACTAAAACCAAAAAGGCGATTACTGCTACATTACGCGTTTGCATGTTCTCTCCAATCTGGAAAAGAATAAAGTCATTCTAGCACGATAAAGGGGACACCCTAACGCGAATATCGGACGATCAGCTCACTGGCCAGTTTAGCTTCTTGACTGCCAGGCGATAACTCGATCACTTTGTTCAAGTGGGCTAGAGCCTGGTCGGTTTCTTCATTGGCCAGCAGGAACAGGCCGAAATAGTAATGAGCGGGTCCGAATTCTGGATAAAGCTTCACCGCTTGTTCCAGGTAGACCCTGCCTGCGATTTTGTTGCCTAATGATGAATATGCTCGGCCTACCAGCACCATGGCCTCGGCATTTTCCGGTTGCTCGCGCAGCACTCGCAAGGCGGCTGACAGGCCAAGCTCTTCCACAAATAACTCTGACCCTATGGAAAATCGGGCTACATAAGTCCAAGTGCCCAGATCGTCCGGCGAAAGTTGGGCGGCTGCATCGAAGTGCTCCCGAGCTTCGTTGACGTCGCCCGCAAGCAATGCATTCTGCCCCCATTGGAGTTGTATCGAAGCATTATCTGGTTCATGGGAGGCGGCGCGGTGGTAGAGCAATCCTGCTCTCAGGTAATCCTGCTGCCGCTGCCAGTACAAAGCGGTAAACAGCAGAGCCGATAGGGATTCGGGATTGAGGTCCAGCGATCTTCGAAGTGAAGGATACCCATCCTCGCCATTTTGTTGCTGAGCCTCTCCCAGATAAGCCCACGCTTCTGCGTATTCCGGATCAAGTTGCACCGCTTTTAGCAAGGCGTTCTGTGCAAGCTTCCATTCGCCGAAGGCGGCCAGCGCCTGACCGCTGGCAGTAAAGAGGTAGGCGCGGTCATCGGCCAGGCGGGCAGATCGGATGGCTTGTGTCAGAGTACGCGCAGACTCGGCCAGGGGATGCGATGAGAAGGCTACTTCTTCCAGCAATGACAACGCTGCCAAAGGGTCGGTCGCCATAAGCTGCACTCCTTGCTGGTAACTCAAGTCCAAGGGATCTGCGGTTGGTACCAATGTTGGGGTTGGAATGGGCCCGGGAACCGGAAGCCAGGTTCTCAGGAAGGTATTGGGGAGAAGGATCAAGATCATTCCAATCAGGATGCCGATCCACCCGTGGCGTTTTAGCATTTTCACCATCGCGATTATACGAGTCGGGCAAACAAGATAATGTTACCTTTTCTGGCGGAGGCGGTCATCATCACTTGATAGGGGATGTTCTCACTTACTCCGTTTGCCTGCTTGATTAAAGCACAAGCTGCAAAGTTGTTCATTTCCTGATGATGTTTGACAAGTCGGTTGCACAGGGACGTGGAAGGGTTAAAAACCCTCGCGGTATAATGCCCCCGCTGTCCTACATTTTGCAAGCCGATAAGATCCCCAAGAGGTTTAATGGATTTTCAATTAAGTGAAGAGCACCGCATGGTGCAAAAAATGGTGCGGGACTTTGCCCAGTCTGAGGTGGTTCCTGTAATCAAAGAATGGGACCGCAAACAAGAAATGGCCCCGTTCATTTTGCCGCGCATGGCGGAACTTGGCATTCTGGGCATCAATATCCCGGTGCGCTACGGTGGGCAAGGGTTCGATTACCTCGCGCTCGGATTGGTGTGCGAAGAGTTGGAAGCTGCGGATAGCACGCTACGCGTGGTAATGTCGGTGCACATGGGATTAAACAGCATGGCATTGCTACAATGGGCAACCGAGGAGCAGAAACAGAAATTCCTGACGCCGCAGGCCAAGGGCGAGAAGATCGGTTGTTTTGGACTGACCGAACCGGGTGCCGGCTCTGACGTTGCCGGGATGAAGGGCACCGCAAAAAAGGCCGGAGATGAATACGTGTTGAACGGAGAAAAGATGTGGATCTCGCTGGCCACCAAGGCCCATCATGCTTTGGTGGTGATGCGCACGAATCCAGATGTCGCAGACTCGCATGAGGGGCTTTCCGCTTTCATCCTGGAGCTCGACCGAAAAGGGGTGAAGACCGGCGACATTCACGGAAAGCTGGGTATGCGCGCCGGCTCCACTGGCTGGATTTCTATGCAAGATGTGCGCATCCCTGCGGCTAATCTGCTAGGACAGGAAGGCGAAGGATTCAAGATCGCCATGTCCTGCCTGGATAACGGCCGTTACACAGTAGCCGCCGGCGCCACTGGACTCATCCGTGCAAGCCTGGATGCAAGCGTGAAGTACGCCCATGATCGCCGAGCCTTTAATCGTGAAATTGGGCAATTCCAATTAGTGCAGCAAAAAATCGCATATATGGTGCAGCAATATGAGGCTGCGAGGCTGCTTTACCTGCGCGCAGGTTGGATGAAGAACATGGGGCAGCGCAATACGCGCGAGACCTCGCTGGCCAAATGGCACGCCACCGATGCCTCGTTTGATGCGGCTAACGAAGCTATCCAAGTTCACGGTGCATATGGTTATAGCGATGAGTATGATGTGGAACGATACCTGCGTAATTCGCGGGGCGCCATCATCTACGAGGGCACCAGCGAGATCCATCAATTGATGCAAGCGGGCTACGCACTCGGGTATCGCAAGGATGCGGAACTGCGTTGTGAACTGCCGGCGTATGACGTGGAATACTGGCAAGCAGAAAAATAGGGAATCGAGACTAGAGACTTGAGACTTGAGACTGACACAAGTTATTTGTTATTGCTTTGAAACCGCAAAGGAGAGAGATTGAAGATCGCAGTCTTTGTAAAACAAGTGCCCGATTCGGCAGCCAAGGTGGCGCTAGAAAATGGCGTAGTGTCCTGGGGTGATGCACCGCTGGTTATCAACCCTTGGGATGAGTATGCCGTAGAAGCCGCGCTATCGCTGACCGAGCAACATGGTGGCGAGGTGACCGCAATCAGCCTGGGCGACGAAAGTGCAAAGGAAGCGCTTAAGCACGCCCTAGCCATGGGCTGCGGCCATGCAATCCTGATCAGCGATCCAGCGCTCAAGGGGATCGATTCTGCCGGCGTGGCGCGCGTATGTGCCGCTGCCGTGCAGAAATTAGCGGATATAGACGTTGCAGTCTTCGGGAAGCAAGCTATCGACTCGGATACTGGACTGACTGCGGCCATGGCAGCCCGAATTCTCGGCTGGCCGGCGCTAACTCTAGTAGCTTCTATCGCGCAGCTGGACCCCGCTGCCAAGACGATCCGCGTTCAGCGCGGGATCGAAGAAGGCCGGCAAATCGTGGAAGGCAAGTTGCCCGCGGTGATCAGTATCGTAAAGGATTTCGGGGAGCCACGTTATCCGTCTTTCATGGGCATACGCAAAGCTTCGAAGGCGGAGATTCCTAGCTTGACACTGGCTGAGCTGGGCACCCAGGCGCCTGAAGCCAAAATCACCTGGCCGGAACTGATCAGCCCGCCCAAGCGTAAAGTGACCAACGAAATGATCACCGGTGCCAGCGCGGATGAAATCGCAGCCAATCTTGCTGACAAAATCATCGCCGAGGGAGTGCTTTGATGGCTACCCGTCATTCGATGGGGGGCAAGATCTTCGTTTACGTCGACCATTTCAAGGGCAAGCCGCTCCCCGCATCTTGGGAAGTGGTGGGCGCGGCGCGTAAGATCGCCGGCGAAAACGGCATGTCGGTTAGTGCGCTGGTTTTGGGTCAGGGCGTCGAACGAATTGCTCAGCCCGCGTTCCAATATGGCGCAGGCGAGGTGTTGCTCGCGGATGATGCCAGCCTGGCCGATTATCGACCGGAGCCGTATGCCGCGCTGATCTCCAAGCTGGCGAAAGATTCCCAGCCCGAGGCGATATTTTTTCCCACCAGCACCCGCGGCCGGGAGCTGGCCGCGATGGCCGCCATAGATCTCGATACTGGCGTAATTCCAGATGTGATCGAGATCGAACACGAAGGCGGAAAGTTCACTGCGACCCGTCCCATCTACGCAGGCAAGCTACTCGCCAAAGTGACCTGTTCCGCCAAACCCGCGTTGTTGACACTGCGCGTCCGTGCCTTTGGCAAGCCGGATAAGGACATCGGCCGTTCAGGTGACATCACGAAAGTTTCACCAGCTTTGAATGAAGACCAGATAGCGACTAAAGTTGTGGATTATGCGCCCACGGAAGGCCGGGTGAGTCTTGGTGATGCCGCCGTGATCGTTTCCGGCGGGCGCGGGCTCTCAAATAATCCCAGTCTGCAGCCACCGGCCGATATCACTGATGAGAAGCAGAAGGAGATCTGGCGCGCACAGCAAGGGTTCAAGATGTTGGGTGAACTAGCCGAGGTCTTGGGTGCAGCGGTGGGTGCCAGCCGAGCCGCCGTGGACGCAGGTTACATTCCCTACGCGCACCAGGTCGGACAGACCGGAAAAGTCGTTTCTCCTGATCTCTACATTGCTTGCGGGATCTCGGGCGCCATCCAGCATTTGGCGGGCATGCGCACTGCCAAAGTAGTGGTGGCCATCAACAAAGACTCCGATGCCCCTATTTTCAAACTGGCGCGCTTTGGAGTAGTGGGTGATTTATACGAAGTCATCCCCGCGCTAACCAAGGCTTTCAAAGAACGGCTACACAAGTAGAAATGGCAGCAAACAACTAAATAAAACACTTCGCAAGCATCAAACAAAAAGCTTGCGAAGTGTTTTTTATGCCACTATGTCCAGAAAAACGGCGTTAATTGCTTATTTGGCATTCATCGCCTTCGGTATTTATGAAGGTATTTTAGGCGTGGTTTGGCCTTCAATCAGTCGTGACCTAGACATTCCCCTGGAATCGCTGGGCATCGTCTTGGTCATAAGTTTGATCGGGTTCGTACTAGTCAGTTTCACCAGCGGCTGGCTTATCCAAAGGAAATCTCTTTATTGGTTGCTGCTGGCCAGCGTTCTTTTACGACTCCTCGGGTTTGGGGGAGCCGCGCTTTCTTCAACATTCGTACTTTTGGTAATTTCCCTTATGGTTGCCAGCATGGGCGGTGGCGGACTGGATAGCGGAATGAACGGCTTTTTCTCCAGCCGCGGCAGCGCAAAGCAACTCAACTGGATGCACGCATCCTTTGGCATCGGGGCAACGCTGGGACCATTCCTGGTCAGCGGCCTGCAATTGCTGGGTGGAGACTGGAAATGGGCGTTTGCGGTTGTCGCTCTGGTGTTTGGTATCCAATCCATCCTGGTTCGATTAAACCCGAATGTCTGGGAGCTCGATCCAGCGGCTGTAAAAGACGAATCGGAAATAACCAGCAAAGCTGGATTAGTAACAACGATGCGCCTCCCGGTAGTCTGGCTAAGCGTCCTGGTCTTCTTCCTCTACACCGGTACCGAGATCAGCACAGCACAGTGGAGTTTCACCTTGTTCACTTTAGCGCGTGGCGTTCCGGAACTAACCGCCAGCACCTGGATTGGAATCTATTGGGGGATTTTCACCCTG
>Ga0209431_10001178_pt1 | contig 21756 bp, 18 predicted proteins | sample RifCSP13_3_FD_184021 | JGI IMG/M metagenome (GOLD analysis project Ga0209431, IMG submission 184021) | Soil microbial communities from Rifle, Colorado - Rifle CSP2_sed 13_3 (SPAdes) (version 2) | ecosystem: Environmental > Terrestrial > Deep subsurface > Rock core/Sediment | place: Rifle...
CAACCGGGGGGCCGGTAATGGGGGAAACCGGAAGTTATTCCACTACTTCGCCTTCTTCAACTTTTTCCTCTCCGTTACTCTTATTAGACTTTTTTTCGTCTTTCGCTTCGCCCGCCGAAGATTTAGCGGACGAGGGTTCTTCCCCTTTTTCTTCTTCATTTCCTTGTGTTTTCTGCTCTCCTCCCTCGGCAGGCTCGGGACCTACGGTGCCACCGGCACCTCCGGCATACATTGCCTGACCGATCTGGCTTAAAGCATCGGAGAGATCTTTTGTTGCTGTCTCTATTTCTTCTTTATCAGCCCCATCTTTCGCCAAAACATCTTTGACCGCTTTAATTTTTTCCTCGACTTTTGCCTTTACGTCGGCGGGAGCTTTGTCACCTGCATCTTTAATAGCCTTTTCTGCGGCGGCAACCATCGCGTCGGCCTGGTTTTTGGCAGTTATTACTTCGGCTTTCTTGGTGTCTTCCTCCTTATGCTTTTCAGCTTCCTCCTGCATTCTTTTGACTTCATCGTCGGAGAGTCCTACCGCACCTGTAATTTTTATATTTTGGCTCTTTCCAGTAGCCTTATCTTTTGCGGTAACCGTCAATATTCCTGACGCGTCCATATCAAATGTAACCTCAATCTGGGGAACTCCCCGCGGAGAAGGAGGAATGCCGTCGAGAATAAAGCGGCCCAGACTTTTATTGTCCGCTGCCATCGGACGCTCTCCCTGGGTTATATGAATCTCAACCTGAGTTTGGTTATCGGCAGCTGTTGAAAAAACTTCGGTTTTCGACGTTGGTATAGTCGTATTTCTAGGAATCATGGGGGTTGCTACCGAACCCAATGTTTCGATGGCTAAAGTAAGAGGAGTGACGTCAAGAAGTAAAATATCCTTTACCTCTCCCCCCAATACTCCCGCCTGAATTGCAGCGCCGATTGCAACAACTTCATCGGGATTAACACTCTTATTCGGATCCTTGCCGAAGTAACTTTTAACCGTTTCGATAACCTTTGACATTCTCGTCATTCCTCCAACCAAAATAATCTCATCAATATCGTGCGGATCTAACTTTGCATCTTTAAGACATGCCGTAACCGGTTTCATAGTTTTTTCAATTAGGTCAGAAACTAAGCTTTCCAGCTTTGCGCGTGTCAATTTCATCGTCAAGTGCATGGGTTGTCCGTCTTTTTGTGTAATATACGGCTGGTTTATCTCGACTTCTGTCGAAGCGGACAGCTCAATTTTTGCTTTTTCGGCGGCGTCGCGAACCCTCTGAAGTGCCTGTTTATCCAACCTCAAATCGACACCGTTGTCTTTTTTGAATTCGGCCGCAATATAGTCAACGACTACTTCATCAAAATCGTCTCCACCGAGATGGGTATCTCCGTTTGTTGCCTTAACTTCAAAAACGCCGTCTCCCAATTCCAAAATTGAAATGTCAAATGTTCCTCCTCCCAAATCATAGACCGCAATTTTCTCGGCTTTCTTTTTATCGAGTCCGTAGGCAAGCGAAGCGGCAGTAGGCTCATTTATAATTCTTTCTACTTTAAATCCTGCAATCTCTCCGGCCTGTTTTGTTGCTTGACGCTGCGCGTCGTCAAAATAAGCGGGTACCGTAATCACTGCCTGCTCAACTTTCTCGCCAAGATAGGCTTCGGCGTCTTTCTTGAGCTTCATTAAAATTCTTGCGGAAATTTCCTGGGGCGTATATGTTTTACCTTCGATTTCAACCGCGACCGTTTTATCTTTGCCGGCTACTATTTCATAAGGAACCATCTTTTTGGTTCTTTCGACTTCACTATCGCCAACTCTTCGTCCCATCAGGCGTTTAATAGAATAAACCGTATTTTTGGGATTGAGAATCAATTGCCTCTTTGCAACATCTCCGACAAGATTTTTCACTGGTTCTACAACCGAAGGTGTAATATTCCGGCCGGTATCTGCCGCAGGGATAACTTTGGGGTGTCCCCCTTCCATAACGGCTACAACGCTATTTGTAGTTCCTAAATCAATTCCTACTATCTTACTCATATATCTATTCTCCTTTAAATTATGTAAGAGAGCCAAGCTCTGCTTACAATTTTTCCCATATTAATACTTTTTCTTTCTTAATTTTTTCCTCTGTAAACTTTGACTTTTGCTGCTCTGATTACTCTACCCGGCTGAGCCTCTAAATCTTCAAATCTCCAACCTTGTAAAACTTGCTCTGCAATGTGTCCTTTTTCGCCGCCTTCTATAGATTCTACTGCCTCATGAATTTGCTCGTCAAAGACATCGTCCTTTCTCGGCAAAATTTCCACTAATCCTTCTTCCTGAAAAACTTTTTTAAATTCATTTATTGCTATTGCCAATCCCTGATCCTGCAAGTGCTTTTGGGCGGCTTCAAAAATATCGACTATCGGTAAAAGCTTAAGCAAAATCCTTTCACCTGAAAATCTCATCCAAATCTCTTTCTCTGTTTCAACCCTTTTTCTAAGATTATCATAATCAGCCAAGGCTCTCACCAACTGTGTTTTAAGTTCACTGACCTCTTTAGTCTCTTTTATCTTTTTATCCTTTCGCATTTGCTACTGACCTGCAACTTCCTGTATAAGACTTCTGAAATACCTAAGAATCGGAATTATTGTTGAGTATCTTAGACGGGCAGGACCAACAATTGCCAAACCCGCATCCTTACCCCTAACTTTAAACCTGGTCCCGACGACTCCGATATAGTTTAGACCGGACCAGCCTAAATCTTCTCCGAAAATTACCTCAATAGGAGTAAGTCCTGTCATCCTTTCAAAAAAAAGTTCGTGGATCCTTCTTGCTTCTTCAATTAAAGAAAAGAGCGTTGCAGAAACTTCCATATCCATAAATTCCGGATGCAGGAAAACATTTGAATATCCGGAATGCCAAACGTCTCCGTCGTCCAAAGTTCCCAAAGCAAGACTCCTTGTTCTATCGGCAAGAGCATGAGTGGCTTCGCGCATAAGTCCGTGTACATCATTTCGGCTATCCCAAACTTCCTCTTTTGTCTTAACCTCTTCGGCCAAACTCATTTGCTTTTCCTCCATCAATTGATCTATGTAAAATTTCATGGCGAGTGGGCTTGGCACCCGTCCGGCTGAAGTGTGGGGTTGTCTTAAATATCCCGAGCGTGTCAATTCGACCATCTCATTCCTAATTGTCGCAGGGGACACGCCCAAATTATATTTCTTATCCAACGATTCGGATCCAACCGGTTCGGCAGTTTCAATATACTCATCAATTAGTGCCTTTAAAATTTGTGTTTGTCTGGCTGTTAGTGCGCTGGACATTGTTCGACTTACTTCGTTCTCTCACCACAAGTATTAAATTCTAAACTCGCGCTGAGCTTGCCGAAGTGTTAGCAGAAGATTAACATGAGTGCTAATTGGTGTCAAGACCTAAGTTATTACGTTGTCGAATCTCCCGGCGTGGGGGCAACTGGTTCGGTTTCCCTCTTCGGAATTGGAGATACTTTACGCCCGAGGACTCTTTTTACCAAATTAAAAAAGTTCCAAACCTGTTCTGACCCGAAAAGTATCGAAAGTCCTAAATACACCAAGCCTCCGATTAACGAAACTACTAGCGTTAAAATTAACAAATTTAAGGTGTAGCGGGTGTCTAATACAAACTTTTCAAAATCAATATCACGAGTTACATCAAGTTTACTGATAAAAGAAATTCTTTTAATCCATACCGATCTATCGAAAATCTTCAGGATTAAATACATTACTAATCCCGATCCTAAGGCGGCTGAGACGGATTTAAAAATCGGAGCCAATTTTTTTATAAAACCCCCATCGCCGATTTTTTTATTTATTAAATAAAATAGTAGTGTAGCTTGTACGAAACTTCCTAACGAATAGGCAAAGGCTAGGCCCCAGACTTCAAATCCCAGGATTCTTATAAATATATAGTCAAAAGTTATAACAAGAAGTATTGACAAAATAGAAACTAAAACCGGAGTTTTTGTATCATGAAGAGCATAAAAACTTCTTGCCAACAGCGCTGCTGCTGCCTGGAAAACAACACCCAAGGCAAATGCGCTAACAACATAACCTGTCTGCACAGTCGCTTCCCAACTAAAAATATCCGTTCCGTAAATCAGTCTGACTATTGGAACTCTTAATACTATAAGAATTGTTGCAACAGGCATTATCAAAAAACACACATCATAAAGCGCCGACAGAAGAATTTTCTTAAAATTGGCGGGTGAGTCTGCTTCCCGCGCAAGAGTCGGTAGCGCCGCTTTGGCAATCGATGTTCCAAATATGCCGACGGGTACGAGCTGAAGCGTGTTCCCAAATGTGAAGTATGTATAGGAAGCTGTTGAAAGAAGCGAAGAGAAGAATAGCTCGGCAGTTTTTGAAATTTGTAAAAAAAGCGTTTCCAAGATTCTTGGCGCCGCTAACCTGCCTATCCGTTTCACTTCCGGCGTTAACCTTAGGCTCAGTCTAAAGCGAAATCCCAACTTCATAGCCAACGGAAGTTGCAGAAGAAAATGAGCTAAAGCTCCGAATACAACTCCAATTGCGGGTGCCATAAGACCAAGTTTCGGAGCAAGAAGGATTGTTCCTAAAATTATGCCAAGATTATAAAATAATGGTGCTAATGCCGGAATCAAGAATCTCCGTAAAGACTCAAGAACTCCGGTTAAAACGTAGCTGACGACAAAAAACCCCTGGGCTGCGAAGAGAACCCGAGCAAGCCCAACAATAGTCTCTCTATTTTCTCCGGTAAACCCGGGAGCAAAAATGGCATAGGCGCTATGCGCTGAAAAACTAAGTAAGGTAGAAAGTATAACAAAAATCAAAAGTCCAATATTTACAACTATACCCGCTGTCCTCCAGGCTTTTTCTTCGCCCTCTTTTAATGTACGAGTAAAAACAGGTATGAAAGCCGAGGCAAAAGTACCAAATACTAAAACCTCAAACACCAGATCGGGAAGCCTAAATGCGGCAAAAAACAGCGATAGCTCGTTTGGAACGAAATAATGCGCGAGCGTTCTTTGCCTAATTAACCCGAGTATTCGCGAGGCAACTACCATAAACATAATAATTGTTGCCGCAGATAAAACAGATGTTTGGGGTGCGGTTAAAAATTTTTTTCCTTTCGAAAGTATTTTATTTACCATTTGTTGATAATTTGAGTTTTTTCGATTATACTCGCATTTGAATTCTAAATTAAAATTACTAAATTGGAAATTGGAAATTTTAGTATCGAGAATTAATAACATGCCTTTAACCAAATCGGCCAAAAGAGCTGAAAGAGGCTCAAAAAGAAAAGAAATAGTAAATAAGCTTATTAAAAACAAGCTCGAGATCAGTATTCGTTTTGCTAAAAAAGTTAAAACTAGAGCTAGTGTCCTGGAAGCTATCTCAATGGCTGACAAAGCGGCTAAAAAAAAGGTTATTAAAGCGAACAAGGCTTCAAGAATCAAAAGCTCTCTGACAAAGCTTCTTCCTAAAGAAAGAGAGGCTGTAAAAAAATCTGCAAAGCCAGCAAAAAAAACAAAACCTTCCAAAGCCGCTAAAACTTCAAAGAAAAAAAAGTAACTTTCTATCGATATTCAGGTTGTGGTATATTGAGATAAGGTAAACGGCAAGAGGTGAAGGATGAAAGTTTCTTAGAATCTTCTTTTACCTTTCACTTTTACCTTTCACCAAAAAAACTATGGCTGCCCAAAAAAAAGAAGTACAAATAAACCTGCTTCCCGAAAAAGGATTCGAATCCAGCACTACAGGCAGGATATTGGGCTGGATTCTTTCGACTTTCAGGATAATTGTAATCGTTACTGAAATAATAGTAATGATCGCATTTCTTTCGCGTTTCTGGCTGGATGCGCAAAACACAGACTTAACAGAAGAAATTCAACGCAAAAAAGCGGTGCTCGTTGCTTCACAAGATTCGGACAAAGAATTCAGAGACGTACAAAAAAGACTAAAAATTTATAATGCGCTTATTGGTAATGAAAAAATAATAAGTAAGTCAATAAATTTGATCCGGACTTATTTACCTGACGAGTTATATCTCACCTCAATTGCGTACGCCAAAGACGAAATTACCATAAATGGTTTAACTCCAAGTGAGAGAGGCTTGCAGCAATTTATAGTAAATTTGGATTCGACTGATCTTTATGAAGAAGTAAGTTTGCTAGAACTTAAGTCAAGCCAGGATAACCCCTCACTTTTGCAATTCAGTCTCAAGTCGACGGTCAAACAAAATACAAATTAAATATGAATCAAGGTTGGAGAAGAGATTATTTAAGATACAAATCATATTTTTTGAATGTGATGGGCCAGTATAGGGAAAGAGCCGATGTTAGAGTCTACCTTGAAATAATATTATCACTTATTACAGTCTCCGTATTCTCAATATTTGCTCTAAGACCGACACTTTTGACAATAGCAGAGCTCATCAGAGAAATACAAGCCAAAAAGAGTGTAGTTACAAAAATAGATGAGAAAATATCTAATCTCTCGAAAGCACAAATTCTATTAGACCAAAAAAGAGTGGAGGTAGACATACTCAATTTTTCAATACCAAAAGGGCCTGACCCTGATATTTTTGCACGCCAAATTGAAGGATTATCTATAAAGCACAACTCCCCACTTGTAAACATGACTTTAAACAAGGCAACAATATTGGGTCGTCAATCAGACAATAAACCCCAGTCCGACGAAACACTTCCGGAAGATTCGAACCAAATTAACTTCTCCGTTTCAACCGCTATTCCTATCGATCAATATACCGCACTGGGTAATTTTATATCCGATTTAGAAAACCTGAGAAGGCCAATAAAAATTGACAAAGTTACAATAAACGCGAATAAAGAAGAGGACCAAATTATGCTTATTAGTGTAATCGATGGCCGGTTACCTTTTTTTCTGGGTGAGTATAATAACGAAAAATGAAAAAACCAAAAGCACCGCGGCTGGTTACCGTCGCGATAACCACAACAGTTACAATAATATTTTGGATCTTTTTCGGACTATACGGCATATTAACAACCGAGCCTAAGGTCGATATAGATCCCAAGCTACTTGTGCCCTTAAATCCCACTCTCGACATAACTACCTTAGATTCGATTAAAGGAAGAATATTCTTTGATGAAGACGATATAACAGTTTCTTTGCCCCTAACTGCAACCACAATCGAACCAACCCCGACTCCGGAAGAGCCCGAAAATTCGGAAGAGACTTCTCCCGAAATAACGCTTACTCCGACTCCGGAAGTTAGTATCACACCCGAAGGAGGTTAAAAAACTTATGAAGGATAGTACTATACCCACATTACTAGGAATCGCAATAATTCTTGTAGGAATTATCGACGGCGCTTTATTTATAAAAAATTCACAAATTTTCAAAATAAGCGCAGCCAATCAAAACAAACCCGAAAATGTGCGGGTATCAAATATAGGGGAACGTTCTTTTACGGTGTCGTGGACTACACAGGAAAGATCTCTCGGTTTTGTTCGTTGGGGAGTAAGCAGTATGTCGCTTTCTAAAACTGCCCTCGACACCATCAAAAACACAAGTTATATTCACTATGTTAACGTCGGGGGATTGTCTCCCGATAAAAAATACTACTTTAAAATTAATTCAAACGGAGCAGATTTTGACAATAACGGCTTAGCTTGGCAACTCAACACCGCTCCCGCGATTTTATCTAAACCAGAATCTAATATCATCTCAGGAAATGTACTTACTCAATACGGAAGTCCTGCCCAAGATGTTCTCGTTTATGCTGTGGTTGGTGGAGGAAGTTTCTTATCAACTTTAACATCATCCAATGGGGACTGGGTCATTCCAATATCTGCTACAAGAACAAAATCTTTAGATAGCTACGTTTTAATTAACGATAGTTCAACGCCGATTGAAATTTTTGTCCAATCAGGGACGGAGGTTTCCTCCGCTCAAATGTATCCTTCGTCTGCAAAACCGGCTCCCCCGATGGTACTTGGAAAAATTTACAATTTCAGGTCTACCCCTCTCCAAGATCTTGGAGAAATCCCAAAAGCAAACATCTACCTTCCGACTATCCAATAATCTTTTTAAACACCAAAACTAGGCTTCAGGGTAGCTTGCACCTTATTGAGGTGGTAGTCTATTATTAGTATAAGTTAATTTACCAAATATGATGCCCAGCGATAATAGCCAGTCACAAAAAAACCAAGATTTAAATTCCCCAAATACATCTACTGCTTCAGACGATTTGCAGGTAGCAGGTACTTCTGCAAATAATCAAAGTGTCTTAAATCCGAATACCAGTGCTAACTCTGACTCGACAACGTCTCATACGGTTCAAGCTATTTCGGATCAGCCTCCCAATGAAGCTAGTAAACAACCAGAGGAACAAATTCCCCTAGTAACCGCACCACATGCTCCAAAAAAATACGGCGGTAATAAAGTAATAGCAACAATATTTGGAGTGGTACTATTGATAGCCGGTGTTACCGCCGGAGTCCTTTTGGTACAAAGGCAACAAGAATTAAGGGAACAGGCTGCGAGTGGGCAGGAGTGTTCTCAATCTCAGAGTTGTGTACTTTTAGAAAATCCCGGAAATAATAGTTCCTACACCGCCCCCAAAAGAATTAGCCACATTTTTATAACCAATCAGGATTCATTCAGGTTCGATCCACCCGGAAGCAACAACGGTTGTTACGATGTTAAAATCGAAGGAGATAACCTGGAATGGGACAAGATAGCCACAGGTTCGGATTGTAAAGATATCAGCAACATTCAAGTCTGGTTGACCGATCAAGAAATATCTCCCACGCCGACTCTCACCCCAACGCCTACAATTCCAGAAGAGGCAACTCCAACTCCGACACTACCTCCCAATGCTACTCCAACTCCGACCACGCCCGATATTAGTGCAAAATGCTCTGATGTAAAAGCATATGACAACCTTTGGAATCCGCTCGATCTTGCTGATCTAGCTAGTCTTGAACCCGGAGATATCGTTAGATTTGCTGTATCGGGCAGCGCTTCATCGGGCAGCTTTGATAAAGCACGTTTTACTATAAACGGTTCGCTCAAACCCGAGGTTACTACTAAAAAACCTGGCACACAAGAATTTTATTATCAATATACATTACCCGACGGAGTAAGTAGTTTCACCATTAAAGGTGAAATACATCATTCCAATTTAGGGTGGTTGTAAAAATTATATTGCTTTGGCGTGTTCGAGGACAAAAAAGACTTGTCCTGAGCGAGCGGAAGCGAGTCGAAGGATGAAAGAATTTATTAAAGGAAAAATAGTAACAGTCTTAGTCGTTGGGGCAACGGTAATGTTAGCCGGTGTTGCAATATTTACCGCCTTAAGGCTTTACCAACTCAGGCGCGAGTCCGTATCCTTAACGCAACCGGAAAGCGAACCGCTTGCGTGGGATTGCCAAAGTTATAACTTTATACTTGACCAAAACGGCAAGGTAAGTGTTGAAAACAATTCTTCGAGAGACGAGCCGTCCCAACAAGCAAAAGTATTTATCAATAATAATTTAGTTGCTACATTCAACGTTCCAGCCTTAACCAAAGGACAAAGTGCTGAGATAGGTACGGTAAACATACCAAATGAAGCGACGATAAATTGGAAAATCGAGGCAACAAAAGACTGTTCCGACTCGGGTTCTTTTAGCGGTCAAAAAACTTCGTGTGAGCTTCTGACTTTTACAATATCTATTCCCAGTCTAACTCCCACTGTTACACCAACCATAACGCCAACTAGAACGCCAACTCCCACCCCTACGGGAACTCTATCTATCACGCCTACACAAAGCCCTACTCCGACTCCGACTCAACCGGGTAATTCGCCAACATCGACGCACCCACCGACCCCCACTTCTGTAAATCAGACATCGACTCCGACTCCTTCAAAAACAGCTATAGCAGCCACCTCTCCCGCTCCGTCAGGAGCAGCTTTGCCCGACGCTGGGGTTGGAGCACCCACTGTTGCGATTGGATTACTGGGTATAATTCTTATCGTTGGGGCAATACTTCTAGCTATCTAAGTATATTGTTATACTTCTTTATATACTCAGATCTACAAATCTAATATGACTATGAAAATTAGAGGTTTCATCAAACCTGAAATTCTACTCTATCTATCTTTTATTCTATTTTCTTCATTTCTTATGTGGAAAACTTTTAGAGTCAATTCTGGTGGTAATATGCAAATAGCAACCAAAGTCTGGAGCGACTTCTCGGCTACTATTCCTCTTATTAGGTCTTTCTCATTAGGCAGCAATATTCCACCCCAATACCCGCTTTTCGCAGGCCCTCCGATTCGTTACCACTTTATCTTTTTTGCTTTGGTCGGGTATTTAGAAAAGGTCGGTATGCGAATTGATTATGCCTTAAATATACTAAGTTCTTTCTCTTTTACGTTTCTTCTTACAATGATCTACCTTCTCGGAAAAGAAATCTTCAAAGATAAGAAAGTAGGGTTATTTGCTGTTATTCTTTTTATATTTAACGGATCGTTTGGCTTTGTGGAATTTTTTAAGACACATCCACTTTCGATCGAAACGCCAAACCAAATCCTTAAAAATTTGACATTTTCGTCATTTGGCCCTTATGACGGGAAAGTCGTATCGGCCTTCTGGAGCATGAATATTTTTACAAACCAGAGACACCTGGCTTTTGCCTACGCATCGTTTTTACTACTCGTCTATCTTATCTATAAATATTCAAGGGATCCCGACAAGTTTAATTTAGTAAAAACTCTCTCGTTGGGTATTTTTATCGGCATATTTCCGTTTATACACCTGGCTGTTTTTGGAATGATGTGTATTGCACTCCTAACCATGTTTATGATTTACCCGAAATTGCGGATCAATATACTCATAATAGGCCTTACAGCTTTAATTATAGCAATTCCTCAGTATCTTTATATGGGTAGTGCACAAGTAAAACCGGATTTTTTTAATCCGGGTTATTTGGTCAAACCCCTGACTCTCGATAATTTCTTCAGATACTGGTTTTTCAATTTGGGATTGGGGCTTATTATTTTACCTATCGGTCTTCTAATATCTAATAGAACTCAAAGAAAGATATTCATACCATTTTTGCTTATGTTTCTCGTCGGAAATTCGTTTCAATTTTCTCCCGAAATTGCGGCCAATCATAAATTTTTTAATCTTTTCGCACTGGGTGCAAATTTTTATATTTCATTAGTGCTGGTAACTTTATGGGGAAAGAAATGGCTGGCAAAACTTTTTGTAGTGTCTGCTTTTATTCCCTTAACGCTAACCGGTGTAATCGATATATTTCCTATAATTAATGATCCCTTAATTGAAATTGCCGACGTTGCTAACAATCCAACGTCCTCATTTATTCAAAAAAACACCTCTAAAGAATCCGTTTTTTTGAACGCTAATTATCTGCTTGATCCTGCAAGCCTTGCCGGCAGAAATACATACCTCGGCTGGCCTTATTTTGCCTGGTCAGCCGGTTACGATACAACCGCAAGAGATCAAAAGTTAAGATCTTTTTTTACGTTAAAGGATAAAGTTTCGGCATGCAAGTTCCTTAAGGCGGAAAAAATCAATTTTATCGAAATCCAAGAGCCGTATGGAATAGATAATATGAATGTCGACTACGTTTTTTTTGATGCTAATTTCATAAGCGTTTTTATTAACCAGAAAAACAAGTTAAAAATATTTGACGTAGACAAATCATGTAAGTGAAAAAATACTACTCGGTTTTTATACTATCTCTGATTATTTTTATAGGATTTTTATTACGGATTTTTATGCTATCATCCGTACCTAGCGGATTTTTTGCTGACGAGGCGAGTATCGGAGTTAACGCATACAGTCTTTTGACTACCGGAAAAGACGAATACGGCGTCTCCGCACCGATTTTTTTTAAATCATTCGGAGACTACAGATTGCCTGTCCCGATATATTCTAATATTCTCTTTATAGCTCTATTCGGACTGAATGAATTTTCGGTAAGATTTACAGCGGCTTTTTTCGGAACATTAACAATCATCCTCATCTATCTAATTACAAAAGAATTATTTAAAAGTGAGACAGCGGCAATCTTCTCGGCTTTTTTTCTCGCCATTTCTCCCTGGCACATACATTTCTCCCGGTTTGGTTCGGAATATATATATTTTCCTTTTTGGTTTTGCCTTTCTTTATATTTATTTTTAGTTGCCTTTAAAAAACCAATTTTTTATATTTTAAGTTTCTTTTCATTCGGGGTTAGCATTTATACCTATTATCCTTCTATCTTTATTACGCCATCCTTTCTAATTTTTTTAATAGCTTTATTTTTTAAAAATATTTCAAAAAAACGTACTATATTTACTTTTTCTGTCCTAACTTTCCTAGTAATTTTGATACCTTTATTTAACGGGCTTTCGGAAGGAGTAGTACAAAGTCGCTGGCAGAAAGTATCAGTCTTCAAAGAAGTTTCACTCAGTCAATCCATTTACAGAATATCAAAAACTTATCTTGCACACTTCTCGCCAAACTTTCTTTTCATCGGTGGGGATATCGGTTACCCCGGACACTTTATAACGCGGTTTTCCGTAAAAGGCTTAGGGGAGCTGTATTGGATACAGGCACTCTTAATTATTTTAGGAATAATTTTGTTATGGAAAAGGGCTAAATTACGTAAAGTAGGCTTGATACTTCTAACTTGGTTTATCCTCTACCCGCTGGGCAGCTCGCTAACCGGGACTGACGGAGGGGGTCCATTTTCCTTCCGCTCAATTTTTGGGGTTATTTCCTTTCAAATTCTGACTGCTCTCGGGGTGTTTTTTTTAATTGAAATAAAACCGAGACTTATTTCCGCAAGTTTACTTCTATTAATAGTTTTTATCTCAATCTTATCTCTCTCAAACTATGCTTATAAATATTTTTTTGAATACCCGATGTATTCCTCTAACTTTTGGGGGTGGCAGTTTGGACCAAGAGACATAATGGGATATTTTTTGACTAAAAGAGATATCTACACCGAGATGTATTTGGAGACTAAATTTAATAGCGGTCAAATATTCCTGAAATTTTATGACCCTGAAAATGTTTGTCAAAATAGATGCATGATGGGAGACTGGAATATGTATAGTCCGAGTAAAAAACAGCTTTTTGCAATAAGTTACGAATCCATGCAGGATATTCCCCCAAATTTATATTTCGATTTGCAAAAAATAATTTTTTATCCCGATTCAACACCGGCTTTTATGATCGGTGAGTTGAAAGATAGACACGAACAAAGATCTTAAAGAATGTATATAATAATTTGTCGTAATAGTATTTTATAAAATATGTTTTCATCAGACGTAAACTTTATAATTTTGTGGTGGATTATTTACTTTATAGTTGGACTGGTCAACTTCCCTGTCGCCTATCTTATCTTTAAGAAATTTACCGATTTGGGTTATGGTTTTACTAAAACTTTTGCTTTCGTAATTATTACTTACTTAGTATTTCTTACTTCAATCTTTCGCATCTTACCTTTCACCCGTACGAGCATATTTGTAACTGTTCTAATTTTGTTGTGCCTTAACGTTTATATTTTTACGAAAAACAAAAAGGAAATAATTTCAGATACTCTTAAAAAAATAAAGGTTTTAATTTTTCAGGAAATGCTTTTTACTTTCGGACTGGTTACCTGGTCGGTTGTTCGCGGCTATCAACCCGATATTAATGGATTAGAAAAATTCATGGACTACGGGTTTATTAATTCAATTCTTCGCACTAAATTTCTACCCCCATCTGATATGTGGTTTGCGGGTAAAGCGATAAACTATTATTGGTTTGGCCATCTTTGGACTGCTATCTCAACCAAACTGACAAATATTCCACCGGCCATAACATATAATTTAATGTTGGCAACAATTCTCGGACTTGCACTAACAAGCGCTTTCTCAATTTCTTCGACTCTTGTAAAAAATTTAAAGCTGAAGGCCGGTAAAAAAGCCATTTTTGCAGCGGGAATAATATCCGCATTCGTTTTGGTTTTCGGAGGAAATTTCCATACACCTTTTTATGTACTTAAGGACGGCGGAGACAAATATTGGTATCCGGACGCCACGCGCTTTATAGGTTATAATCCGGACGTCGAAGATAAAACAATCCACGAATTTCCGATGTACTCTTTTGTCGTGTCGGACCTGCACCCGCATTTAATTAATTTCCCCTTTGTGCTTTTATTTATCGGCCTTCTTTTAAACTTTGCACTGGACAAAAAGTTAAACAACAAAAATCTTATTCTTCCCGGATTCTTGCTGGGTATTTTCTTCATGACAAACACCTGGGATTTTGCAAACTATCTATTAGTCAGTGGATATGTTGTTCTGGTTCTCAATTATGCAAAGATTGGTTTTAAACTAAAAACTCTTTATCGGACTTTTATATCGCTTGGTCAAATCTTAATTATCGGTCTCATAGTTGCTATACCTTTCATTCTCAATTTCGAATCAATCGCAGAAGGGGTGGCTTTTGTCAGAAGCAGATCTCCAATCTGGCAATTATCAATACTCTGGGGCTTCCCGACAGTCCTGACACTAATATTCGCTCTTACTATTATTAAAAATAAACCAAAACTTAAAGGTTTAAGCCGCTCGGACTTACTCACAATTGCAATACTTTTTTCTTCCTGGACGTTAATATTTCTGCCCGAGGTCATATACGTAAAAGATATTTATATAGCCAGCCACCACAGAGCAAATACCATGTTTAAACTAACCTACCAGGCTTTTGTTATGTTTTATACTCTTTCCGGGTTCATTGCCGTAAGAACGCTTCTATTTTTAAAGAAACGCTTAGCAAAATTGGCAATGCTCACCTTTTTGACAATCATTTTCGGATCAATATTAACTTACCCCTCATATTCTGTTAAGTCTTATTACGCGGATTTGAAGGTATATAAGGGAATTTCCGGCGAAGAATGGCTAAAAAGTTCTCACCCCGAAATCTTTCAGGTAGTTAGCTGGTTTAGAAACAATGTAAGCGGTCAACCCAATATCCTTGAGGCACCGGGAGATAGCTATACGGAATATAATGTCATTTCTTCCTATACCGGATTACCTACCGTTTCCGGCTGGTTTGTACACGAATGGCTCTGGCGAGGAGATGCTAAATTCCCCCAAGAAAGAGTGGCAGAGATAGATCAAATTTATAATTCGACTGACGTCCTCCTGGTTAAGGATTTGCTTTCAAAGTATAAGGTTGAGTATGTAATCGTAGGAGAGTTTGAACGTCTGAAATTTCCCTATTTGACCGAAACCAAGTTTACAAACATAGGGCAGGTGGTTTTCAGATCTGGAACAACAACCGTTTATAAAATAAAAAATTAAAAACTTATCTTGCCTTCGTACAATTACTGTCTCCTTTCAAAATACAATCTACCCAATCATGCACAGAATTCCAGGAATCGTCCTTTGGGACAAACACATAAAGATTATCGAAATTTGGAGACTTAATTGGGATATCTAAATATTCCTCAGGCAAAACGTGAGATTCGACATTATTTCTCGCCTGAAAAAGCCGTCTAATAAGTATGGTACCTTCCGAAGGGTCAATGTCCGTTTCTATTGACTCAATAATTGCATCCCTTAAGGCAATAAGTTTTTTAGGAGATAAGAGTATTTGTCTTGATAAAATCTTTTTTTGAATCGCACTTATCACCTTTTGCTGTCTTGCTACCCTAGCAAAGTCGGTCCCTTCGTCGCCTACGGCATTTCTTGAACGAACAAATTTTAGGGCAGTATCTCCGTCCATCACTTGCTTGCCCTGAGTGAAACGAAGGATTTCATAACGACATTTGAATTCGGGATCGCCCCCACATAAATCTTCCTCTTTGCCCGAGATTGGATATTTATCATCACTGAATGAATTTCCCACTTCAACTTCGATTCCTTCGAGCAAATCGACTATTTTTTTAAAGCCGAAAAAATCTATAACTATTACATATTGAATCGGCTTTCCCACAACTTCTTCGGCGGTCGACTTCGCAAGTATCAAACCTCCTCCGGGTTCCTTTTTATTGCCCCAATAATATGAACTGTTGATTTTAATTCTTAGTTCAGGAACCCAAATATCACGAGGTATGGAAACAAGCGAAATAAAATTTTCCCTGTTATTTGTCTTTAGCCAGTTCGGGTGGGGGATCGATGCAAAGATGAGAGTATCGGTTAAGTCCGGCGCATCATGACCTACTCCACCCTTTCCCAAAATAAGTACATTCGTTAAATTTCCAACCGATTTTATTTTATCCTGAGGCGTAAAGATAAAATCCGACAAAAGCAAAATATTTTGATATACGGGGCTTTTCTTTAAATAATTTGAAGTTAAAAACAATATTATCACGCACGAAAAGAAAACGCTTAGTATAATGGTTAATCTAAGAAGCCAAACGTGCTTGAATATTTTTCTTTTAATTCTTGATAAAATGATTCTTCTGTTTAGTTTGGCTTGATCCAAGTTGGGGTTGGACTCCACTACTGTTTTAGGAATTAACTTAGTTTTAACCATGCTAGAATATGAAAGCTAAAGATCTTTTGTCATTGTATTTGAATTAATCATGGCTGACAACCTTCTTTCAAGTTTAAATAAAGAGCAAATTAAAGCCGTCACGTATGAGGGTGGACCCCTGCTTGTTTTGGCGGGTGCAGGAAGCGGAAAAACCAAAGTATTAACTCATAGGGTCGCTTGGTTTATCGAGCAAGGCAAAATTTATCCTGAAAATATTCTTCTTTTAACTTTTACCAATAAGGCGGCAGGAGAAATGAAAGATAGAGTACTCAAGCTTACTAGACAAACCCCTTCGTTTGCAGGAACATTCCATTCATTTTGCGTCAGGGTACTGCGACGAGAAGGAGCTCATATCGATGTCCCTTCAAATTTTTTGATTTACGACAACGACGACAGCACTGACGCAATTAAAGAAGTATTGGACAATTTGAATTTATCTCCCGAAAAATATAATCCAAAAGGGATTGCTTCACAAATTTCCGAAGCCAAAAATCAAATGCTTACCCCAAACCAGTATGCAGAATTCGTCCGGGGTGAATTTCAGGAAAAGGTATTTAAAATTTGGCTGGCTTATGAAAAACTTCTCAAAGAAATAGGGGCACTCGACTTTGACGATCTACTTCTTAAAACAGTAAATCTATTCGAAAATAATCCTCAAACTCTTTCTAAGTGGCAAAACTTATTGACTCATGTTTTCGTCGACGAATGGCAAGATACAAACAAAGTCCAGTATAAGTTAACCAAACAAATTGTGGGGGATAAAAAAAATCTGACCGCCGTCGGCGACGCAAGTCAGAGTATTTATTCCTGGAGAGGAGCGGATTACCGTAATATCAATAATTTAATGAAAGATTTTTCCGATATAAAAGTTGTCAACCTTGAGCAAAATTACCGTTCGACTCAAATAATTTTGGATGCTGCGAACTTTGTAATAAAGAAAAACTCATCCCACCCGATCTTAAAACTTTGGACCAACAGAAATGGGGGGGCAAAAATTAAGATTTATCGGGCCGGTTCCGAACTCGACGAGGCAGGTTTTGTAATTTCTGAAATAGATACTCTAATCACTAGCGGAGTTGAATTTTCCGACATCGCTATTTTATACAGAACCAATGCCCAATCCCGTGTTTTGGAGGAAGCCTTTTTGCACGCAGGAATTCCCTATACTCTGGTCGGAGGAGTAAGGTTTTATACGCGCCGCGAAGTAAGAGATGTCCTTTCATACTTACGTCTGTTGGTCAATCCGAAAGACACCGTTTCCAGAAAAAGAATTGAAAAACTGGGTGTCAACCGTTTCAAAAAGTTCCAGCTGTTCCGCGAAGATCTGGGACCTCTAAATGATAAATTGACCACGCTTGATTTGATGGATACGGTATTGCAAAAAACCAATTATCTTGAAAAATACAAGGTTGAAACGGAGGAAAATTTAGCGCGGCTTGAAAATATAAAAGAGCTTCGTTCGGTCGCAACCGAATTTCCCAATATCAACGAATTTCTTGAAAACGTGGCATTAATAGAAGCAGAGCAAGATGAATCCGGAAAGGTCCATGCTACCAGCTACCAGCTACCAGCTACAAATAATAAAGTGACACTAATGACTCTCCACGCTGCCAAAGGCCTCGAGTTTAAGGTCGTATTTATAGTCGGCATGGAGGAAGGATTATTTCCTCATTCACGAAGTTTGTTTGACGCTAAAGAGTTAGAAGAAGAGCGCCGTTTAGCTTATGTTGGTATCACGCGCGCGAAAGATATTCTTTATTTAACATACGCCGGCCGTCGCCTTTTTTTCGGCCAAAGAACTAGCAATCCTCCCTCTCGTTTTATCATCGACATTCCTGAAAATTTATTGGAAGGTATTGAGGGAAATTATTCAGATTTTGACACTAAAAACAGGTTCTACGCAGACCATTACGCTGATTCTGACAATGATGTCGACGACAGCGTTAACTTCTGATGGGAATAAGACAAATTATCGAAAAAAATAAAGAAGCTTTTAATAAAGTTGCAAATCATCCCCTGCAATCTTGGGAGTGGGGAGAGTTCAGAAAAGTTTGGGGGAACGAAGTTGTAAGAACTCCCTTCGGCCAGATAATCTTTTCAAAAATTCCTCATACAAAATTTACAATTGGAACTTTCATTAAAGGACCAAAACCAGACAATAAACAGCTCGACGAACTTAAAAAAATTGGCAAAGAAAAAAATGCTATTTTCATAAAACTCGAACCGAATTTCGTTACAAATATTCATGAGAATCCTCAAGTTCCAAAGCACAAATCACAAACAAGTTCCAAAGCACAAATCACTAAATTACTGAAAGAAAACGGGTGTGTTCCGGGTAAAACCCTTTTTACGCCGACAACATTCTGGATCGATTTAACTCCTTCTGAAGATGAACTTTTGAAAAGTTTCTCGTCTAAAACCCGCTACAACATAAGAGTTGCCAAAAGAAATGGTGTCGAAGTTGTTGAAGATAATTCTGATAAAGCTTTTGAAAAATATATCGAATTAACCCGCGAAACAGTCGAGCGACAAGGGTTTTACGCCCACACTGAAAAATACCACAGATTGATGTGGAAATACCTTCACACCGATATGGTTACCAGTAAGAAGTTTCCTATTGCCCATCTATTGTCTGCTGTCTACCATAATGAAATTATCACTACTTGGATAGTTTTTGTTTGGCATGATTTTCTCTATTACCCTTATGGTGCGTCAACCGAAAAGTACAAAAACGTTATGGCAAATAATTTGATGATGTGGGAAGCGATTCGATACGGTAAAGCGCTCGGACTCTCAACATTTGATCTTTGGGGTAGAGAAGAGGGCAAGGGATTCACCAGATTTAAAGAGGGTTATAATCCTAAAGTTGTTGAGTTTCTTGGAACTTGGGATTTGGTTACCTCCAATCTTTACCCGCTATACCGAAAGGTTGAAAATTTAAGATGGTTATTGCTAAAAACAAAAAGTAGATTTGTAAAACCAACCTTTTAAAATAATACTTTATGGGATACAATTCGTGGAATAATGGATAAGAAGAACTTAATTTTTCTGTTTGTAGGAATTGTTTTGGGGACGTTAATTGTCGGAGGAATTTTTTATCTTGCTTTAACAAAAACACCAATAAACATCTCGCAAACAACCCTGCCAGGGCCAGTCACACCTTCGTCTAACTTTCCTACTACACTTCCAACAGAAACCGAAGCTACGATTAAAACGGGGATCATCGAGGGATCGTTAAGTTATCCAAGTGAACAAATACCTGCGGACATGACAGTATGTGCCGAAAATACTCTGACTCAGGAAAAATTTTGCACCAAAGAACATATAAAAAGCGACAAATACACTTATGGACTGGGTTATAAACTCGACGCAACACCGGGAAAATATTTTGTATATGCACTTACCCCAAACGCTCAGGGTGAATACCGGGCGTACTATAATGAGTATGTTACCTGCGGATTAAAGTTCGATTGCACATCTCATCAGCCAATAGAGGTTACGGTAGAACTGGGTAAAACAACTGATAAAATCGATCCTCAGGATTGGTATAATATCCCAACTCTAACCCCATCCGTAAACATATAAATTAAAAAGTACTTCTTTATATTAAAATTTCTTGGAGATGAAAATTTAGTGCGAGGAAAAAAGGATGGAGAAGGAGAGTTTAAGGGACGCGGGCTAAGCCGGGAAACAGTCATTCGACTGCAACAAGGCAAAGCATGCCGTCCATTTTCTCTCCTTCTCCGTTGGCCAGTTCTCCTAGCGAATCAATGCCGTCGTGGCATCATCGGTTCCGCCAGGAGCGTCGATCGGGCCAGGCCTGAAAACTAAATTTCTGCGAGGTCGTGCAAACGTTTATACTTCATTTGGCACCTCCTATGCCAGGCGACCATTGCGGCCAAGAAAATTGAGATTGTTAAACAGCTTTCATTTAACTTGGTAAGTATAATACCACGTGACCTATAATAAGTCAAGTGTTTATCTAATTTTATTAGCGAGGGATAATAGTAATAGTTTATGAATTACGAAGAAGTCATTAAAAAATTAAAAGCTCTCAAAAATCCGGAAAATATCGAAGGAATGGCAAGGTTTGGTATCAGACCCAAGTCAGAGATTTTGGGAATTTCTATCTGGGAGCTACGAAAACTTAAGAAAGAGATTGGAGTCGATCACAAACTTGCTCAAAAATTGTGGACAACGGGAATTCACGAAGCACGCATTTTAGCCAGTTTTATAGAAGACCCAACGTTAGTTACAGAAAAACAGCTGGACAAGTGGGTAGCCGACTTTGATTCGTGGGATATTGTCGATCAGGTTTCCGAACTCATTGCGCACACGCCGTTTGTTTTGAAAAAGATTCGCGAATGGTCAAATCGTGAGGGGGAATATGTCAAACGAGCAGCCTTTTCTTTGATTGCCGAACTGGCTTGGTGGGAAAAGAAAATGAGCGACAGAGATTTCAAAAAGTTTTTTCCGATTATTATAAAGGCGTCAACCGATGAGCGGAATTTTGTTAAAAAAGCAGTCAATTGGGCATTAAGAAATATCGGCAAACGCAATAGAATTCTCAACGAACAGGCTATTAATGTGGCGAAAGAATTAGCCGAGTTCGAAAATAAAACAGCCAGATGGATTGCCAAAGATGCTCTCCGTGAATTAACAAGCGAAAAGGTTCAAACCCGTCTGGTCTTTAAAGATAAATAGAGTGTTATCTGGCTGGGTCACCATGTTACAGCGTACTAGTACGCTGTAACATGAGCATCAATCGTCACTTCGACAAAAAAGTTTATACTCACAATTTTCGCATAACATACTTCCCGAACATTTAAAGTCGGATTCCTCTATTTCACGACGAACTTTATATATCTCTTCTACTGCTTCATTTAATTGAACTTTGGTTCTTTTTGTCATTAGTTTTTGCTGTTGATCAAAAAAATAAAGCGATAGATCTATATCCTCTGGATTTTTATTAAACGGTTCTTCTCGAATGGTTGTTGCGGCAAGAGCATAAAAAGTCAGTTGCAAATTCTTGTCGACGTCTTTTTGCGAAGGGATTGTCGCTCCGGTTTTATAATCCATGATTTCTATTCCTCCTCCGAAAATATCGACTCTGTCGATAACTCCTCCTATTTTTAATGATTTTTCGCCTTGCAGTTGTGGAAGAAGCAAAGTAAATCTTTGCTCCGTTAAGGCGGGAATCTTTTTCGGATCGAATTCTTCTTTCAAAAATCCCGCCAAATAAAACTTTCCTTTTTCAAAAAACTTTTTCTCA
>Ga0209431_10001180_pt1 | contig 21742 bp, 14 predicted proteins | sample RifCSP13_3_FD_184021 | JGI IMG/M metagenome (GOLD analysis project Ga0209431, IMG submission 184021) | Soil microbial communities from Rifle, Colorado - Rifle CSP2_sed 13_3 (SPAdes) (version 2) | ecosystem: Environmental > Terrestrial > Deep subsurface > Rock core/Sediment | place: Rifle...
GTTTGTCTGGTTGATTATTTCAAACAGTGCATTTTTACCTCGAGTTATCTCGGTCAATTCTTTTTCCTCTCACTTGTTATGGATGCCAGGAATTCTTCAACTTCCTGGACGCTCGATAGGATACCCGAACTACCTACTTTCGTAACTGCAATTGCGCCGCAGGCATTCGCGAATCTGGCTGCCGAGTCAAGTTCCCAACCGTTTAAGAACGCATAAATGAACCCGGCGTTGAAAATGTCACCTGCGCTGGTGGTATCTACGACAGGCACATCAAATGCCGGGCTGGAGACCACCCTCTTTTTGTCCTTCGCCAGGCAACCTTTGCTGCCACGCTTGATCACTACTGTGTTCGCACGCTCACCTAAAACATCGAGCGCCTCCTCAGGCGTAGCGGTTTGGGTGATGTATGCGGCTTCGACCTCATTCGGTAGGAACACATCTACAAAGTTGAGTACCTTGAAAATATCCTTTTCCCATCTTCCAAATGAATTCCAGCCCGGGTCAAGGGAAGTGCTCAGTCCTAATTCATGCGCCTCTCTAAAGAGATTGGCTAATTCAGTTTGCAGGTTCGTTTGAAGGAAGTATGAACCTACGTGGATATGGTTTGCATTTTGCATTTGTGAGCTGCGAATGTCTGTTCGACGCAGCTCACAGATGGAGCCAAGGTAAGTGGCAGAAGCCCGTTCAGAGCCGGTCGATAGGACAACGGTGACTCCGGTCTGCAATCCGGGATCGCGAATTACCCCCGAAGTGTCGACACCGTCCTGGTCAAGCTGGGCGAGTACCTTTTGACCATAGGCATCCTGACCGACTTTACCGACAAATGCCACCCGCACCCCTAACCTGGAGAGAGCCCGGGCAAACGTGCATGCCTGACCCCCGATCAGAATTTCGAAACCTTGGGCAAGCGTATCCTGCTCCGCTTTAGGGATTGCTTTGAGTCCGGTCAATACAATATCAACATTGGCATCGCCAACCGCCAGAACAGAAAAATCCAAGGCTAGCTCCACGTAGATTATTCGTTTCCTCGCATTACCCCTTGAGTGCACCCGCCAGGATGCCGCGCACGAAGTACCTACCCAAGAACAGGAAGAACAACAGCGGTACCGCAACGGTCAACAAAGAAGCGGCCATTTGTAAATTGTAGGGAGAGATTGTGCTCCCCTGAGTCATCGCCATCGCCACCTGCACGGTCTGCGTTTTCGGGGTGCTCAACGTCAGGGCGATGAAGAACTCATTCCACACCTGGGTAAAAATGAGGATCGCAACGGAGGCGTAAGCCGGCAACGAGATTGGAAGAACGATCCGGAAGAAAATCTGTATTTTGGAGGCGCCATCCACTTGCGCGGCCTCCTCCAGCTCCCTGGGGAAGCTCAGGAAGAATGTGCCCATCAATACAGAAGCCAGAGGCAGGTTGATGATCATGTAGCTGAGAATTAAACCGAGATGCGAATTCGCCAGCCCGCTTCTGGCCGTGATCGTCGTCAGGGGGATGATCACCGCCTGGTACGGCAGGTAAAGAGCGATGCCTACCAGGACGAAGATCACCCTGGAGAAGGTCGATCTGGAACGGCTTAGATAAAATCCCCCCAGGCCGCCGAAAAAGGCAGTCAGCAAGGTTACGGAGACTGTAATGATGGTCGAGTTGATGATCGGGCGCTGCATTGGGATCAGGAAATCACGGCTGCCGAACAACGCGCTCATGTAATTTTGAAATTGCGGCCGGAGAGGGAATGCCATATAGGTGCGCTGTTGGATCTCCGGCAGCGTTTTCAGGGAGTTGTCGATCATTACGTAGATCGGTAGAAGATACGCGACGGTCAGCGCAACAAGGACCACAATAACAGTGATTTTGAGGGTTGTGCTTTTGCTTTTCATTCAAACCACTTCTTGAGGGCGTAGATTGTATACGGGATGATAATAATAAACGCCATGAGAAAGATGATCACGCCAATCGCCGCGCCGGCTGAGGCCAGGCGCTGATCATAAGCGGTGACAATCATGTTCGTCGCCAGCACATCGGTCGCAACGCCCGGACCGGTCCTGGTAACGATCCAAACAATGTCAAACACTTTCAAGGTTGAGATCAGCAAGAGCGACACCAAGACCAGAATACCCGAGCGGATATTAGGTACGATCACCGAGACCAGGATCCTGAGCTTGGAAGCGCCATCGACGGTGGCAGCCTCGACCATCTCTTGCAGCTCCGAGGTGCGGAGAGAGGATTGGATAATAATGACTGAAAATCCAAGATATTGCCAGATAAAAATCAAGATCAGCCAGTAGGTGGCCGAGGTCGGATCACTGGTATACCTCAACGTAGAGTGGATACCCAGGCTGCCGAGCAGGGTATTGAACACGCCCCGATCCGGTTGGTACAACCACGACCAGATCGTCCCGGTCACTACGAAGGACATGGCCACCGGGTAAAGGATGAGCGTCCGGACGTACGATTCAACTCCCCGGAAGGGCGCCAGCTCTAAAAGGTAAGCCAATAAAATTGCCACGACGATGGTTGGGACTACCCCCAGGGTTAGCCATTTCAAATTATTCTGAACATCGATCCAGAAACGGCTCTGGGATATCAAGTAGTTATACCATTTCAACCCGGTAAAGGTATAGTCGGCTGCTGTGCTGACCCAGTTCGCCATGGAAACATAGAAGTTCCAGAACAGCGTCCCATACAGGATGAGCAAGAAAACCAGCAGGGGTAATGTAAAAACCAGGAATTCTCCAACAGCAGCCCTTCCAGTGCGCCACTTTTGCGCCTTTGTGGAGATCGCTTTAGTCGCCTCTGAGATCACTTTAGTCACCTCTTTATTGAGCTATCAGCCACCAGCTTTCAGCATAGCGTTTTCATGGATCATTTTGCGATCCAACGAGGTTCGCGATCGCAATTGCACGAACAAATATGAAAATATTCCCCTTCGCCAGTCAAAGTCAGGTAGGGACACATGGGGATCATGTATCCCTACCTGCTGATGATATTAAGCCGGCTAGACCTTGATGATGGAGCTTTAACTCACCAGGCAGCCGATTTCTGCTGGCCTTTTACGGCCATTGGTACCAAGCTGCACCCTCTTTGACATTGAAAGTCGTCATCATGGTGGCAACTTCCTGGATCGTCCCGGCGACATCCGGGGACGAATCAGCGAAGAAGGTTGAGATGATGACCCGGTATTGTACCTGAGCCGGGTTGGGCAGGATGCTGCCGTGCTGGTCCAGGATCAGCTTGTCAGGGTTTTCGCTCAAGAACTGCTGCATCTCCTGGCGGATGGGATCGGGGAACTCCATAGGATCGATATCGGTGCGTGCGAACATGCCACCCTGGGTGACATCGGTCGGGATCTGCAACTCAGGCGAAGCCACAACCGACAGCCAGTCCTGGCACTCTTGTGGATCTGGAGCGCCAACCGTGCAGCCGTAGGTGTCGGGGTGGAAGAGCAGGATGCGCTCAGGTATCGTGGGGTAGTTGACCGCGCCGAAATCTACGCCCGGTGTCCAGTTGGAGCCTTTGGTGAAAGCGCCGATCGCCCAGGTGCCCATCATGGTCATGGCAGCCTGTCCAGCACCAACCGCGCCGACTGCCTGGTCCCAGGTCAGGCTGGAGTGATCACTCATGTTGGAATACTGTTGCAGCTCGGCGAATTTCTCCAGCGATTCCTTGAAGATGGGATCGGTAGCGACATCGACCTCACCCTTGAAGAACTTGACGTAATACTCAGGGCCGCCGAGCTCCATCATGATGGTGTCGAGTACGAACACGTCCGACCAATTGTCCTTCGAGCCGACAGCCAGGCAGGACATGTCGGGATGGGTTTGCTTAATGGCCTTGCAGGCTGCGACCAAGTCATCATAGCCCGCAGGCGCGCTGAGCCCTAGCTCGTCGAAAAGTTTCAGGTTGTAGTATAGAATGTTCTCCAGGTGCATGTTCAACGGGACAGAGTACGGGTGCCCATCGATGCTCACCGCGTTGAGCAGCGGCGTGGGGATCTTGCTGGCGTAATCATTTGCCGCATAGAAATCATCCAGGGGTTCAAGGACATTGCTGTCCACGTAGTCCTTCAACTCGGCGCCGCCCAGGGTCTGGAACGTGTCTGGCGGGATGCCGGCTGTGATCCGGGCTTTGAGAACAATGCGGTGTTCGGTACCACCGCCGCCAGGCACCGGGTTCTCAACCACTTCGATATCGGGATAGGCTGCGTTCAGCGCGGCAAACATCGCATCCGCAGCCTCGCGCTCGCCAGGAGCAGTCCACCAGTGGAAGATTTCGAGCTTGCTCACTTCTTCAGGTGGGGGTGGCGTGACAACCACCGTTTCAATGACGGTTACTTCCGTGACTTGTACCTCTCCTGGCACCTCAACGGTCTTGATCACTTCCACGGTTTCGACAACTGTCTGCGGGGCGCAGGCAGTGAGGACCATGCTCAAAACGAGCAGGCCTGCGAAAATAATCATTAATCTCTTACGCATTTTGAACTCCTCCGAAATTAAGGGATTGTTGGAATTAGATGGACCATGGGAATATCATTCTTTCTTCTGCTTTACATCACCTCCTCTCAATGGTTAAAGGGAGATCCGGATACTGCCCAATCAGATTCCAAAAGATGATGATCAACACCTCTCCGAAGGCTAGCATTGTAAATGTGGCGATGAAGCGCATGATCACCGCCAGGTTCGCTGTTGTCCTTATGAAATCCGCGCCTTCTTCTGAGACCGGGCTTCTACTGCCATGGCCACTCTCCGGGCTGCGCATCCTTGCGCCAGGGATTAAATCGAAAAATTATGTAGCGGTTAATCCGAATTGGTCGACCGTTTGGGTCTTGTGGATAAGTTTCCCCCCTGCGATTCGCGCGCCAAGACGAAGGGCAGCTCTCTTCTTCCGGCATCAAATCCTCCTGCACAGGCGTGATGTTGGTTAGCGATGCTTCCTGGCTTATGCAATAACCGCTAAGCGAGCGTTACAAACCTCTGGTACTGTAAACTAACAATGTTCGTCCTAGCCATAGTATACACTTACTTTTGACATTGTCAATATCGCTAATCCCCCACCCCCCCGCCCCCACGTTGCATTGCAAAAAACTCTGCACTCAGCACCGCAGCGCTGGCATCCAGCTCCAGGCATTCCTTAAAATAGCGTTCTGCCTCCTGGTATTGGCCGATTTGCAGCGCCTGTTGGCCAGCTTTCTCAAGGTAGTCGATGGCTTTCGCTGGGTCATCGGCTTTGCGCCAGTGGTCTGCCAGCTCAGCTAAATATGGCGCCAGATCCGCAGCCTGAACATGTTCTATCCACTCAGCGGCACGGCGGTGTAACTGCCGCCGTTGCGCAAAAAGCATCGAGTTGTAGACTGTCTCGTAAGTGAGCTCGGTGTTAAATGTATAGGCTGAATCGGGAGAAGTCTGGCTGATCAGATCGAGCTTTTTCAGCGCCGCCAGGTGCCTCCCCAGGTAGGGTTTATCGGCTTCCGTTGGGAAAGCATCTTGCAACGCCCGTAGGGAAAAGGTCCGGCCGATCACACTGGCGACTTTGAGGGTTAACTGTTCCGAGGGGGAGAGGCGGTCTAAACGGCTTTTGATCACCCCTTGCGGCGTGGTTGGGAAGGCAATGGCTTGCAGATCGATGTGCGGCAGCACCTCACACTCCCCATCGCGCACCGTGATAGTCCCATCGTCGCGTAAGATATAGACCATTTCCTCGATAAATTGCGGATTGCCGGCTGCCTTATGCAGGATTTCTACCACCGCTTCCGGCAGGCTCACCACTCCCAGGTGCTCGCAGGCCAGCAGATAAGCCTCATCGGGGGACAAAGCTTTGATCCGTAAGGTATGGAGATTAGAATTCCTACGCAACTGGGCAAAGCTGGGTGGCAGCGGCTCAACCAGTGGTCGAGTGGCGATTACCAGCAGCAACGACTGAACCTGCAAGCTGGTGGCCTGCACCAATCCCCAGGACTCTTCATCCAGCTCCTGGGCATCCTCCAGCAAGATCACCTTCGGCGCTTCATCCCTCGGCTCTTGCAGTAACCGCACCAGCAAGTCACGGGTTTTATCGCGGCATCCATCCCAAACCTCGGAGGTCGACGTCCTGTCAACCCTAAGCCCCAGGCAGGTCTCCATTTGCAGTCCTTCGGCCAGCCCCTTCACCACCTCGATCAACCGTGATTTACCGATCCCGGCTTCGCCCTCCAGGATGACGACACTGCCAACCCCGCGCCGAAGGTTGCGCAGGCATTCCCCCAGGAAGATGCGCTCGGAAGTGCGCCCGATCAGGCTGGCACGCGATCGATCTAGGCGTTTCATTTCTCCTGTCGGCCGGTAGATCGCCACCGGCTCCACTTTGCCCTTAACCGTGATCGGCGGCAGCGCCTCGAAGACCAGTCGCACCTGTGCCGCTTGATAAACTGCTTCGTCACACAAAATACCGCCCTCCGCAACCTGCATCAGCCGCGCCGCCAGGTTGACCTTGTCCCCCATAACCCCATAGGTGCGCTGAGTCGGGCTGCCATACGCCCCAGTGCGCATCTGTCCATAAGTCACACCGACCTGAAGACCGGAGACCCACTCCATCTCAGGCGGTGACTCTTGCAGTGCCAGAGCGGCGTAAACTGCGCGCAGGATGTCGTCATTGTGCGCGACAGGTGCTCCAAACGCTGCATACAGGTAGCTGCCTTTGTCACCAATCGTCAGCTGGATCAGCGAGCCTTCATATTGGGAGATCACGGTTTGCACCCAGCGCACGAAAGCATCCAGCTTCGCTCCGGCTTGCTCGTCCTGATCGTAATCGATGCCTTTGAAGTTAAGAAATAAGGTCCCCGCCGGACGCAATTCGGATAGAAAGGATTTCGCTCCGCTGCGTGCTTGTTCATACACAGCGGGCAGGAGCCAGGGGCGGCATCGTTCCTCGCTCAGTCCGTCTACCGGCAGGTCAGGCCAGGGCTCTGACGGCACCTCATCCTTCAAGCTGCCGATTATGGCATAACGCCTTCCTGTCTCCTCAGCCGTGCGCCATTCGGCGATCGTGAGTTGCTCAGGAAATCGTTCGACCAATTCCCCAGGTGCGATCACCTCCCCACGCCGGGCCTGGTGCTCGGCAGCAGCCAGCTCGTCAAGTGTATTTCCAGCAAGGACTTCAATATTCTGTATCTGGGCTTCGCCTACCAGAAAGCGGCGGGCTGGACCAACGACTACCGCCACCTTGATCGCCATCGGAAACGAGCTCCCAGTGGGGGTTCTGATCGTAACAAAGCGTTCCATACTTCTCTGCATTGCCAGGCCGCAGGCGAGAGCGCGCTGGCCACCATCGCCATCGATCCAGCAGGTAATCGCATCGCCACTGAAATTGACCACGCTGCCATGATAGCGATGCACCTCGCCGATCAACGCCGTATAAACCTGGTTGAGCAGACGGGTGAGCTCCTCAGCGCCCCGCTGCCGGCCAAGATCCGCAGCCAGGGCTTCACCTAGCGGTGTAAAGCCAGAAATATCGGCGAACAAAGCTGCCCCGCTCACCCGCTCCGCTAAGGACTCGCCGCGTACCAGTGCCTGGCGGCGATCCATCGGGATGTACACGCTCAAGGGTTCAGCCAGCGCTCTTTTCATCTCCTCGATGTCGAAGTGCAGTTGCTCAAGCTGCTGTTTTAAACGCTGTTCACGCAGGTGCACCTCGTTCGCCATACGCTGAAAAACGCGCGCCAGCTGGCCCAGAGCATCCTCACGCCCGGCTACATCTTTCAAACTTCCCGGGTCATACCTCGCCGATTCGACTGCTTCCGCTGCCCGCACCACATGACCCACCTGTTCCAGGTATTCCAGCTCCAGGTCACGCAGCCGTTTCTCCGCCAACGAGGCGTTGATGCGGGCTTGCAGCATCGCCGGATTATACGGTTTGTGTAGGTAATCGGTTGCCCCCATCTCGATGCAGCGGATCACACTGTCCAGCTCATCGAGAGCCGAGATCATGATCACCGGGATGTGCCGCAGGTCGTTGTCCCGCTTGATTTGCTCCAACAGTTGAAAGCCATCCATCTCGGGCATCAGGATGTCAAGAAGCACCACATCGACTGGCCCACTCTGGTTATCCCGCAGCAGCGCTAGGGCTTGCTGCCCGTCTCTGGCGGTGGTGACCTGGTAGCCCTGCCCATTCAAGGCACGCGTCAGCATCATCAAGTTGATCTTATTGTCGTCCACCACCAGGATGTGGCCGTGGTTACTATCCACGCTAAGCCTCCCTGCGGATAGATTCCAGGGCGACCTTGACCTTTGCGTACTCTGCCTCGAGCTGGGCCAGACGCTCGTCTACGCCGGCCAGTTTCCCAGCCTTGCCTAGCTCTTCCAGCTCTTTACTTTGCTGGGAAAGTCTCTGCGCGCCAAAGTTAGCGCTGTTTGATTTGAGGCTATGCGCTGCCCGGCGAAAATCCTCTGCGTTCCCCATGGATAAGGCTTGCCGGATAGCAGCTAACTGCACTGGCGTATCCTGGAAGAAAGTATCGATCAGTTCAGTTAGGAAAGCCTTATCTCCCCCAACTGCTTCAAACAGATTATTCAAGACCCCGCGGTCGATCACTGCCTCATCGGCCATTTGCTGTGCTCCTAAATATAAATCTCGCTAAGATATTACCCGACTGCGATTCAAGGCGCTAACCAGCTCCTCCACCCGGATCGGTTTGCTGACGTAGTCGTCCATACCGGCTTCCAGGCAAAGTTCGCGGTCGCCCTGCATGGCGTTGGCGGTCATTGCGATGATATGCGGTCGCTCTCCGCGCGGCCAGCGGGCGCAGATACGGCGAGAGGCTTCCAGACCGTCCATCTCCGGCATCTGTACATCCATCAGGATCACCTCGTACATCTGCCGTTCGACTGCCTGGATGGCTTCCAACCCATTCCCGGCCACGTCCGCCCGGTAGCCCATCTGCGCCAGCAGCCGCAAGGCCAGTTTCTGATTGACAGCGTTGTCCTCCACCAGCAAGATACGCAGCGGCAGGCGGGTCGCCATCTGGGCATCGATCTGCGGTTTGGAAGCCTCCTTTCCTACTCCCTCCTGGCGAGGCTGCCCGACTAAAACGTTCATCAGGGTATCCAACAGCGCAGATTGCCTGAAAGGTTTCATCAGGTAAGCTGCGAATTCTTCCCCCTCAGAAATAGTATCGCGCGAACCCAGTGAAGAGAACAGGACCAGCGGCAGGACCTGCGCCGAGCGGTGCTTACGGATCTCGCTCGCCAGGGCCAGTCCATCCATCTCAGGCATGTTATAATCCAGGATCGCCAAGTCGAAGGGGTCGCCGTGACCGATCCAGGTCAGTGCTTCGAGCGGATCGCCGGTATCGCGCGTCTGCATGCCCCAAGCGCGCGTCTGCAATGTGAGGATGCGCCGGTTAGTGCTGTTGTCATCCACAATTAATAGGCGTTTGCCGCGCAACTGGGATTGCTCTCCCCTCAGATCCGGGCGCTCCTTCATCTCGGGGGCGGCCTGGGCAATGATGGTAAAGTGGAAGGTGGTACCCACACCCACATGGCTCTCCACCCACATCTCCCCGCCCATCAGCTCGCTCAGTCGCTTACTGATCGCCAACCCCAACCCGGTGCCGCCGTACTTGCGCGCCGTGGAGGCGTCCACCTGGCTGAAAGCCTGGAACAAGCGGTCGAGCCGGTCGGGGGGGATGCCAATCCCACTGTCTCGCACGGAGAAATGCAGCAGGTAATTTCCAGTGTGTCTAGTGGGCACAGCATCGTTCGATACCGATAACACAACCTCGCCCTGGTCGGTAAACTTGAGGCCGTTGTTGAGCAGGTTGATCAGCACCTGTCGCAAGCGGGTTACGTCGCCGACGATCGCTGGCGGCACATCGGGCTCCATCTGGTAGGCCAGCTCCAGCCCTTTTTCCGCCGCCTTGAACTTCAATAAGTCGAGGGCGGCTTCTACACAATCGCGCAGGTCGAAGGGCTGCTCCTCCAGGTCCATCTTACCGGCCTCGATCTTTGAGAAGTCGAGGATGTCGTTGATCACCGCCAACAACGCCTCACCGCTATTGCGGATCGTCTCGCTGTAATCGCGCTGCTCCGGGGTCAGCTCGGTATCAAGCAGCAGGCTGGTCATGCCGATCACGCCGTTCATCGGGGTGCGGATCTCATGGCTCATGGTCGCCAGGAAAGCGCTCTTGGCATCATTGGCAGCCTCGGCTTCCTGGCGTGCGCGCTGCAACTCGGTAATATCGTGGTAGATAGCGATCAACCCTGTCGGCTGCCCATCCACGAAGACGGGTACGCCTGACAATTCTACATCCACCAGGCTGCCATCTTTGCGGACACGCTGGGTGATGCGATGTAACACGCCTTGCAGGGCTTCTGTATTGTAAGCCACGGCCTGCATCCGGATGGCTTCGTTCTTAGCGACAAGATCGTCCACGTTGCAGCCTACCGCTTCTTCTGACGTATAACCGAATAATTCTTCTGCCGCCGGATTCCAGGAGACGATATCGGCACTCAGATCCGTTGTGACGATCGCCACGGGGCTGTTCTGCACCACTGCCTCCAGGTATTGTTTTTGACGCTGCAAAGCTTCCTCGGCGCGTTTGCGCTCGGAGATGTCGTGATAGATGGCGATCAGGCCAACCTGCTTTCCATCCATCACCACCGGCAGCCCTAAAAGCTCTACGTCGACCAAACTGCCGTCCTTGCGGGCGCGCCGGGTCACGATGTTAATTTTGCCGCCTCCAGCTAACTGTTGGTTGTTCCTCTCCGATTCCTCACGTAATTCTGCGGTGGTGATCAGATCGGTGATATAAATTCCTGTGGCTTCCTCCGCGGAATAACCAAACAACCTTTCCGCTGCTGGATTCCACGAGACAACGTTGCCTTGCAGGTCAGCGGTCACGATCGCCACCGGGCTGTTCTGCAGCAGCGCTTCGGAATACTGTTTTTGGCGCTGGATCTCTTCAAACAAGCGGGCGTTTTCGATTGCGATCGCCGCCTGATGAGCCAGCCCCACCATAAAGTCGAGGTCGTTTTGCGAAAAAGGCCCGAATTGATCCCGATCGCGCCACAGCCCCATGACGCCGATCACGCTCTCCCCCGTCATCAGCGGTGCGAAGATGATCGCTTCGACATCTTCGTCTTCTGGGGTGCCAGCGACATGGAACATACGCGGGTCTTGGCGAGGGTTGTTGACGATCTCGGCCACGCCTTTCAACGCCACATTCCCAGTGATGCCTTCCCCTAAGTGCAAGGTAGTACCCCTATGCATTTCAGCGTAGCGTCCGATGGCAACCATGGTGGGCAGGCTGCCGTCCGGCTCCAACAAGCGGATGGTGACCGTGCGCGATTTGAGCATCTCCTTGGCGCGCGTGGCGATGCGCTCCAGCAATTCTGGCAGGTCGAGCGTGGCGGAGATCTCCCGTCCGATCTCGCTCAGCACCGCCATCTCTCCAGCCCGGCGCTCTGTCTCCTGGTATAGCTGGGCGTTGCGGATCGCCGCCCCAACATTGGCGGCGATCGTGGTCAGCAGGTGTACGTCGTCCTCATCGAAGTGACCTTCTTGCTGGACGGTTTGCACGCTGATCACGCCGATCGCCTGCTTGCCAACCAGGATCGGGACGCCCAGGTAGGATTTTGACTCCACGCCGACGTGAGGTGTGCCTAATGCCTCGGAACGCCGGTCGATATCCTCATTAATCAAGAGGGGTTGGCTCGACTCGATAATCCTGCTGGTCAGCCCCTCGCCAAACCGCATGGGTGTTTGTTCTTCTCCGTATGCATAAGGAAAATGGATTAGCCCCGTCTGCCGGTCGAGCATGGCGACATAGACGATGTCAGCGTTGAAGATCTGGCGCATCTGCTCGCCGATCAGCTGGATCAGGGCCTCCAGCTCCAGCTCAGAGGTCAGCGCCTGACTGACGGTATTGACGGTGGCCAGTTCGGCTGCCTTCTGGACGCTTTCCTCTAAAAGGCGGTTAGTTTCGTCGAAAAGGCGGGCGTTCTCCAACGCCACACTCATACTCGAAGCCATCGTGCTCATCAGACGCACATCGGAATCGCTGTAGGCGTTCTCCTTCTCAAAGTTATCAACAATGATGAAGCCAGTTGCCTCATCGCCGATTAAGATCGGCACAGCGACCATTGACTTGGACATGTCGGTGCCTGGGATGATCGATGCGCCAAGCTCTGCCATCCTCTGTTCCATATCCTCATTAATCACTAATGGTTTTCGCGTTTTCAAGACAGTACGTGAAAACCCTCCTGGAGGACCGGGCGGGACAGTGAGCCGTTGGCCGTGCTCAAATTCGTAAACATAATGGATCAATTTGGTTTGGCGGTCGTACAGGCGGATGCCGATATCCTGGGTGTTTAATACCTCGCGCAGTTTGTCGCCGACCAGGTTGATCACCTCCTGGAAATCCAACTGGGAAGCCAGCGCCTGCTGTACACTGTTGATTATTGCTAGCTCAGCTGCTCGCTGCCGCTCAGCTTCGAACAGGCGAGCGTTTTCAAGAGAGACGCTCAGGCTGGCCGCCAGCGTGGATAGCAAGCGCACCTCGCTGTCGTCAAAAGCCCAGGGTTCGTAGCGCTGCACACTGGCCACGCCGGTCACTTCGTCACCGATCAGGATCGGCACCCCCAAGAAGGATTCGTTTAGATCACGTTCCGCACCAGGCGAAGCGACAAACACCGCGCCAAGTTCTTCCCATTCTTTGACAGTATTGAGGCGTAATGTCTGGCGTGATTCGATCACCTTCGAGGTAAGACCTTTGCCGTATTCGTAAGGCTTTAAATCGTGCCGGTGGCCCTTTTCTACATAATAGGGGAAGTGTACAAGCTGACTTTGCCGGTCGTAGCGGGCGATATATGCCGTATCAGCCTTGAAAATCTGCCGGATGTTCTCGCCAACCAGGTCAATGATCGCCTGGTAATCGAGCTGTTTGGCCAGGGCTTGCTGCACACTGTTGATAATGGCCAGCTCGGCGACACGCTGCTGAGTCTCCTCGAGCAAGCGCTTGGTTTCCTGGAACAAGCGTGCATTCTTCAGCGCCACACTCATACTGGAAGCCATAGTGCTCATCAAGCGCAGGTCGGATTCGCTGAAGGCATGCTCCCGTTCATAATTATCAAGATAGATGACGCCGTTTACTTCTTCACCAATCAGGATCGGCACAGCGGCGAGCGACTTCGGTAAATCGGTGCCTGGAAGTAAGGTGGAGCCAATCTCCCGCATGACTCGCTCGATATCCTGGTTGACAACCAATGGTTTCCGCAATTGGATCACCGTGCGTGACACGCCTCCTGGAGCCTCGGGTGGGATGGTGAGCCTTTGCCCGTGCTCATATTCGTAGGCATAGTGAATCAGATCAGTCTGGCGGTCGTACAGGCGAATGCCGATATCCTGGGTGTTAAAGACCTCTCGTAATTTATCTCCGACTAGATCGATCACCTGCTGGAAATCCAATTGGGCTGCCAGGCCTTGCTGCACACTATTGATGATGGACAGCTCAGCGCTGCGCTGGCGCTCGGCTTCAAATAGCCGGGCGTTCTCCAGGGCGACGCTCATGCTCGACGCCAGCGTGGAGAGCAGGTCGACCTCGCTTGCGGAAAAAGCGTCCTCCTGTTCATAATTTGTCAAGGAAATGACCCCGATTACTTCCCCACCCACAATAATCGGCACCCCCAGGTAAGCCTGGCTGAAGCGGGTATCCAGGTTCTCGGGCTGGATCCAGGACGACCCAAGCTGCTCCATTTTTTGAACCAAATCGCGATTGACCAGCAGCGCTTGCTGGGTGTGGATGATGTGAGCGGTAAAGCCTGTTCCCAGCGGCACGGAGCCTAAATTAATGCGTTGGTCGTCATCGACATAATAGGGATGCTGCAAGGTGTTCGTCCGCCGGTCATAGAGAGCGATGCCAATCCCCTGGGCATTAAAGACCTGGCGAATCTTTTCGCCGACCAACTCAATAATGGCGTTGAAATCCAGTTGAGCAGCCAATCCCTGCTGGACGCTGGTAATTACGGCCAGCTCGGCGTTGCGCTGCCCCAGCGTGGTGTTAACCGCCTGCAGATCAGCGGTGCGCTCAGCGACGCGCTGTTCCAGCCCCTGGTACAGGCGCGCATTTTCGATCGCCGCCGCTACCTGGTTGGCGAAGGCGGTGAGTAGGTCGACATCGGCCTGTGTAAAGCGCCCATAGAGGACATGATTGTCGGCGTAGAAGCTGCCGATCAATTGCCCACGTGAGACCAGCGGCACGCACAGCACCGAGAGCGATGTGAGCAGGTCATTGGCGACTGCGTCCAGATCGAGCTCGTCCAAATCCTGCCGTAAAACAGGCTGGCGAGATCGATCCACGGTGTCCAGCAATCCAGAAACCTGAATCAGCGCTTGACTTTCCTGCCCTACCGCAAATCCTCGCCCTGCCGCCACCTCTCTGTCCCCGTCTCCATCCACCAATACCAGTAGGGCGCGCTCGGCTCCGCTCAGCTCGATTAATTCGTCCATGATGAAGTCGACCAGCGTCGTAACGTCGCGCTGTTCGTTCATGCGCACGCCGATAGCCAGTAAACGCTTGAGCTGCTCCTGCAGGTTACCGGGCCTTGTCGCTTCTTCTTCAAATGCCAGACCGCGCGCCGCCGCCTGACGTGTCCACTCAGCGATGATCGCCCGGTTGATCTGGACTTTGTTCAGATAATTACGCCGCAAGCCCTCGTCGCTGAGCGAGGCGATGCCAGCCAGGGTGATCTCCCTGGCTCGTTGCAGGACAGACCACGCCTGGTCAGAACCGTCCCCGGTGCCTGCCTTACCGTGGGGGGAAGCCTCCGGCTTGCTTTTAACTTTTCCGGATGCAGGTTGGCTCCGCGTGTCGTGTTTGAGCACCTGGTAGTGCAGCCACCACGCATCCTGCGGTGGGTAATCGAAGCTGGCGTTGCCGATCTCCTCCAGATGCGCGACGGCTTCAGCAGTGCAGCGCTGGGCTTTCTGGGGATCGCCAAGCGCCAGATACGCAGCGCCTAACCAGGCTAACGCTGCAGCCAGCTCTGCCCGGGCATTAATTTCGCGGAACAAATCACAGGCCAACTGGATGGATTGCCGTGCTTCTTCGGCTTTTCCGGTTGCCAGTGCAGACCGGCCCATCCCCAGCCTGTCATACCCCTCGCCGATGCGGTCGCTTACCTCTCTCGCCAGCACACAACTTTCATCGAAAGCATTTTGCGCTTGAGCATATTCTCCCAGGTCCATCTCGGCGCGTCCCAGGCTCTCCAGATAGAGCACAATCTCACTCCTGGACTTTGCCTCGCGCGCCATTTGTACCCCTCGATGCGCGTATTGGCGCGCCGTGCCATACAACCCGAGATGCCCATAAAGCAGGCTTAGATTGTTATACATCTGGCCTTGCCCGCCGCGGTCATCGATCACCTGGAATACCGCCAGGGCTTGCTCGCCATAGACACGCTGAAATGAATAATCGCTGGATGCCAGGGCGATGTGATTCAACGATAGCCCTTCGCCCTTGCGGTCGCCCAAGGCGCGATAGAGCACCAGGGCCTGCTCAGCGTATTTTTTCGATTGCGTCGGATTGCTAATCGAGCTGTAACATCTACTTAATACTCTCAGGCAGTATGCCTCGCCAGATTGGTCACCCACCTGCCGGAGCAGAGGTAACGCCTGCTCACAACGATTGATTGCTTGAGCTGCCTCACTGTGGATCAGATCTAAATTGCCCAGCGCCACCAGGCTAGCAGCTTTAAGGTTCAAATCCCCCACCTGTTCCGCCAACGCCAGGGCAGACCCGGCAACCTGCTGCGCCCTGGCAGCCATCCCTAACTTAGCAGCGACTTCCCCCAGACGATATACAGCTGAGATTTGGCGCGCCGGCTCACCCAGCTCCTGGGAGATATTGATCATTGCTTCCAGGTCTTCCAGCTCGGCAGTGTAGTTCCCTAGCCTTTGAAAACAGTCGGCGCGCCGATCACGCACAATGTATTCCATCTCCAGCGAGACTTTTCCACTCGCCATCGCCTGGGTGTATAGCTCAACGGCGATGGCGTAGTCATACGCAGCCTGAGCTTGCTTCGCGCGCTGAACGAGCGCTTTCATCCCTTCCACTTTCTTCCCATTGCTTCCGAGGACCTCCTGGCCCTTCCGGCTTTTTTGCTTACTCTGGCTTCTCTTGCCCCTCTTCATTTTCTCTTCCATTACCCATCTCCTCCTGACATGGTTGAAACAGCCTCTTGTTCCGTCTGGTACACCGCCACTACTCGCCTGCGGATCTCTTCTAGCAAGTCTTCAGTCCCAGACTTACCGAGCGGGAACGCCCGCCCGATCTGTCTTCGCAACTCTTCTAGGCGTGCCGATAATGACTGCATTTGCTCCTGCGCAGCGCGCCCCTGTTCAAAGAAAAGCACCTGACGGCGATCGGTTAAATCCCTTGCCTCTTTCAAGGCAGGCACATCATCCGGCAAGAGCGCGGCGCTCAACTCTCTCCACCTTTCTGCCGAGGCTCGAAACTTCTCCGCTACCTCAACCAGGCTAGGCTGCTGGAGCCAGCTGGCCGCCTCCTCCAGATAGTTGGCGTATAGTGGCCGCAACGCCCCTCCTTCGCCGCGATGCTCGATTTGTTCGTACGCCACCAGCAGGGTATCAAACAACCTCGGCCCAGCTGGGAAGAACCTTGGCCAGCCACGCTTGTCCTTAGAGTCAGTCAATAAACCAGCCCATTTTTCCAAAGCCTGCAAACCGAAATTCGAGCGGAAATTCGACGGTCCAAATCCCTCCCGCATCTGTCCGACACAATCAAGGATTCCTTGTTTCATGGCTATACGCAGTTGATTTTCTTTTATTTCCCCGCCTGTTGTCACCGCCAGCCCTCGAAATTTTGGCGCCCCCTCCCCCTGGCGCGCCGCAGTTAACTCTTGCGGGCTCAAGGTGATCTTGCCCTCGATCCGGTCGGCAACCTGGTACATCCCCTGCATCTCGTTGTACTCTGATACCATCAGCGCGTGATAGGTCGCCGCCGGGTAGGGATAGGGAAGCTTCCTGGCGTCCACCCAGGCCAGTACAGGCTGCCCCTCATCCAGCGCTGCCCGGAGCTTCTTCTCGGCAGCGACTGCGCTGGTTGCCGTTAGGATTTCCGTTTTCACCCCCACCCGTTCGCAGATGGTGTGCAGGAATCCAGCCTGGGGGGTCTCATTCGTCGTGATGCGCGTGGCGATGAACAACGAGGTGTAATCCCCCGACTCGTAGACGAAATATCCCAACCCGATTCCACCTCCAATGCCGAACAATAGCGCTTCGCTGGGCGGTTTTCCAGTTCCAGCGGCTGTCACCCCGGCTTGTCCCAGCGCGCTCCACAGCACCCCCGCCTCCGACCGCCATTTCCCTGCCTCCTTAGACACAGAGTCCATTCTCATTTCCCTGCACTGATCGAAAGAATCACTTAACAAGGTCATGAAGCATACACCACCACCTGCCAGAAACCCATCTTGCGATAGAATTTTTGATGTAAACCCTGCCCCCGTGCAATGGCATCCACTGCCTGCGTTGAGTGAGCGAAAGCCCGGAAGGGGCTGCGCCGTAGCCTCAAGTATAGATTCCCAATTGGTATTAAGAGCTTCACCCACCAGGTATCGCGCGGGTAGACCAGGCCATACATCCGGCGCGCCCGCCTGGCCGAGAGGCTGACCAATGCCTGCATATCGTCATAGCAGCAGATCACCCGATCGAGGGTGACAATGTCGGCGGGTGGGAGAGTCGGCGCAAGGTCGACGAAGTTCCCCTGGTAAAAGCTCATCCGGTCGGCAAAGTTCTGGCGCTGCGCCTCCTGGCGGGCTACTTCCAGGTAAGCCGGCGAGGCGTCAACGTCAGCTGCACGGCTGATTCCGGCCTTAAGCAGGGCGTGTTGGATAGCCCCGACCCCACCACCGATGTCTAGCAGCGTCATCCCATCGACGCCGTCATCCAATAGGGCGGCGATCAGCTGGCGCGTCGTATCAGCCGCCCCTTTCCTGCGGTACTTTTTGAGCTGTTCCAGTGCATGTTTGCGGTTAAATTCTTGCTCGATCCCCTGGCACTGGCTGCAAGTCATCTACCCACCTCCGAACCAGTAGGACAAGATGCAAGCTTGTCCAACGAATAAATTCAGATATTGCGCATCGAAATTATAGCCTATTCTGTGGTACCGTCAATGCTGAAATCATCCCCTCGAACAAAAACCCCACCGGGCTGCGGTGGGGTTTTTGACGTCTTAAGGAATTAATAACGGCGAGTGCTGCCCCGGCGGTTCCGGTTGCCGGAGCGATTGTTGGAGCTGTCATTGTACCAGTTGCCGCGCGGCCGCTCTTCGCGTGGCCGGGCTATGTTAACCTTGAGCTCACGGTTGCCAAGGCTATAGCCGTTGAACGTGCTGATGGCTTTTTCGGCTTCGCTCTGGTTGCTCATTTCAACAAAGGCAAAACCTTTTGAATTTCCCGTGTCTCGATCCTTAATCAGGGCCACGGACTCCACTGTGCCAGCCTGGCTAAACAAAGTGCGCAAGTCCTCCTCGGTAGTGGTATAAGACAAATTTCCAACGTACAATTTCTTTTCCATTCCTTACTTTCTCCTTAAATTGAGTGGTAGATCCGTGGCGATAATATTACCGCCACTCTTATAAAACGGAGTGGCGGTAAACAAACACACGCAAATCTGATTATAAGCATCTTTTATTATACCACATTGTAAGAAAATCGGTGTTTTTTGTGTGTTGTTAGACTACTTCCTACCTACTGGCAACAGGCATAGCGGATGCTCGTCCACCGGCAACGCCAGGACTTTCTTCACTTCGTCATCCCTAAACGCGCCAATAATAACCGTACCCAGCCCGAGCGACTCGGCCTGCAAAGCTACGTTTTGAGCAGCGCTGCCGACCTCCATGTGGACGTAGCGCTCGGCACGCTCACCATATTTGTGGGCAGTGCGTTCGTACACCGCGGTCAAGACGATGATTACTGCCGCCTGGCGCAGCGATTCCTGCCCGAGGGATGCCGAGCTTAATTCTTCTTGTATATCCCCTTTGGCTCGGCACAGTAAAGCGTGCTCGCTGGGGAGGTAATGATAGATCCCCACCGCGAGTTCTGCCACCTCCCAGCTCACGAGATAGACTTCCAGCGGGTAGAGCGCCCCGGCTGAAGGCGTCGTGCGCTGCCCTTGCGGGCCAGTCACCCCCTGTGCGGCGCACAGCAACTGCCCCACCTCCGCCAACGTCAACTCCCCCCGCTGGTACTCCCGCAGTGAGCGGCGCTTATGCAAAGCTTCTTCGATCGAAGTATTGCTATCAGATACCGGGTCGGGCAATTCGATGCGCTCCCCATCCATCCGCGCCGGCTTCGGGGCCTCCCGCCTGAAACGTGTGAACATAAGCCCTCCTACTCCTATTAGAACGATCAAGAATCCAATCCTGCTCACCCACTTCCTATTCGTCTTGTTTTTCTGTTCATTATTGTCCACTGGGCGATCTCCGACGCGCCAGCTCCTCGCGTGCCTCTGTGTGTCGCTCCCGGCTGAGTGGGTAAAGGGAGGCAAACGCCACCCCGATTAAAAGGAAGACCGCCGGCACCGGGCCGGTCATCGTCTGGATGGCGCGCACCGCGCTGGGCGCCTGGACAGCAGCGTTGGAGATATAGCCGCTCCGGTCAAGGGTCAGCAACACCAGTGGCAGGGCGATCGACGAGGCGATCTTACGCAGCAGCGTCACCAGGCTGTAGAACATTCCTTCGTGGCGCAGGCCGGTCTCCAGCTCGTCCACCTCCACCGCATCGGGGATCATCGACCAGGGCAGCACATGCACCGCTCCCACCCCGACCCCCGCCAGCGCGGCTAATGCCAGAACCACCGCCAACCCCCAGGAAGGATCGATCACGATCAGCGTGATGATCACCCCACACAGAAAAACCATCCCAGTGATATAGGCCTTGCGCTTGTCCCAGCGGCGGGAGATCCACGCCCAGAAGGGCAGTGTCAGCAAGGCGGAGAGGAACACCGTCCCGGCAACGATATCACTTTGTTCTTCCAGATTCATGCGGTATTTTAGAAAGAACAGCAACATACCCTGCACGATCTCCAACGCCGTCCAGGTGAACAGGAAGATACCCGCTGCGAACAGGAAGGGCTGGTTGCGGGCTGCTGCGCGCAGCGCGTCCTTGATCTTCGGCTGCGGCTGGGACAGATACTCGGCTCGCTCGCGGGTCCCCAGAAAGGTCAAAAGCAACGGAAGGGCGCTTACCACGCCGAAGATCCCTCCAACCAGCAGGATTTTCCCAGCGTTCTCTGGACGTAATGTCCCGATGATCGCCAGGGGGATAGTGAAGGCTGCCAGACCGCCAACGATCGAGAACGCCATGCGGTAGCTTGTCAAGGCTGTGCGCTCGTCGTAATCTGAGGTCAGCTCCGGAGTCAGGGCGTAGTAAGGCATGTAGACGAAGGTCGCTGCCCCATCATAGAACAGGTAAGCCAGGGCGTAATAGACCGCCAGGCCATAAGGGTTGCTGATCGGTGGGACCCACCACAATAGGGTGAACGCTACTGCAAATGGGATGAAGCCGAACAGCAGGAATGGCCGACGCCGTCCCCAACGGGTCCGGGTACGGTCAGAGAGATAGCCGATCAGCGGGTCGTTAATGTAATCCCAGCTGCGCCCGGCGAAGATTGCGACTGCAGCCAGGGCGGGTGCCAACCCGACCACATCGGTCAGGTAGATGGCGAATAAAACCCCGATCGTTGTGTCCGTCAGGCTAAAACCCAGGTCCCCCGCCCCGTAAATCAACTTGGTCTTACGCGTGAGCGGTTCTTCTCGTGTGGGTTTTGAACTTCCCTTCATAACGCCCGTTTATAACTCCGATGACGCTTATACCACTGCACCCCGAGCGCTTCCATATCAGCACGGCTGGCGAGGTTTTTCTCGTTGACCTGCACAACTTCGATATGCTCGAAATCGAACGCCCGGACGCTCTTTTCCAATTCGGCATATAACAAGGCGTTGCCGCCCAGCCCCTGGTAGGCTGGTAGTAAACCCACTCCATTGATATTAACCCATTTAGTCCGTTTTCGTTCCTGTAACAGGGTATACCAGCCAAACGGCCACAGCCGCCCGCCTGCCTTCTGCAATGCAGCTGATATGTCGTGGTAGGCAAAGATGAAACCCACCACATCTTCCCCTTTCATCAACAGCTTGATCAAATGTGGATCAGCAATATCGATTAATGTCCCTGCGATAACCGCCATCTCCGCTTCCGAGGGTGGGTAGAAGGTGTGTGTCTCTGCGAAAGCCTGGGCATGCACCTTAGCTACCCGCGGCACCCATTGGCGCATCTCTGCTTTGGAAGCAAAGGTCATTACCCACAGGCCGCGCCGCGCCTTGACCTTCTCGGCGATAACGTTGATGCGTTCCGGGACCTGGTGGCTGATCGGCAGGTATCCGGAAAGGTGATCAATGTCTTTCTCAAGGCCGGTCGTCTCAAGGAAGGCATCGTAATAAGCGAAATTGTAGGGGATGCCCAGCGCGGGGCGGTGCTCGAAGCCCTCCACCAGGACTCCGCCACCGTCGGTGCCGATCAAGCCACGCGGCCCAACCAGCGTGTCCAGCCCGCGCCCACGCGCCCATTCACAGGCTGCCGCCAGGAGCTCCCTTGCCACGTCTGGATCCTTCACCGCCTCGAAAAAGCCAAAGAAAGCAGTTTTTGCCGCGCGGTAGGTGTTGTAGCTACGGTTGTCCATCACCGCGATCCGCCCCAA
>Ga0209431_10001186_pt1 | contig 21699 bp, 29 predicted proteins | sample RifCSP13_3_FD_184021 | JGI IMG/M metagenome (GOLD analysis project Ga0209431, IMG submission 184021) | Soil microbial communities from Rifle, Colorado - Rifle CSP2_sed 13_3 (SPAdes) (version 2) | ecosystem: Environmental > Terrestrial > Deep subsurface > Rock core/Sediment | place: Rifle...
AGACTTGCCCCACCTGCGCAATGCCCTGGCGCGCATTCCACAAAGCAGCTTGCCCGCCGATGTGAAGGAGCGCGTCGCCGCGAAGGCGCGACGCCTCGCGGGCGGCACGGGCGAAATCGAAGTCAGAGAAAAGGACAGTGTAATACCGGAGGGTGAAAAGATGACGGACAAGATCAATCCACAATCCGCTGTCAGTGCGGAGGAGTTCGCCGCATTGAAGGCGAAAGCCGACAAGCTCGACGCGCTGGAAATCGAGGTCGGCACGCTCAAGACGAAGGCTGCGGAGGCCGACACCTTCGCCACGCAGCTTGTCGAGATGAAACGCCAACGTCGGCGCGACCAGCTTCTGCGGCGTGCCGAGCAGTTCGTGGCGATCCCGGAGAAGCCGGAGACCATCGCCGAGAAGTTTCAGGCGCTGGAGGAGATGGACGCGGCTCGCATCGCCGCGCTGCCGGAAGCGCAGCGCAAGGATGCGCCGAGCCTGTTTACCTGGTTCGACGGCCTGCTGGGCACGCTCGACCAGCAGCTTGTGACCGCCGATCTGTTCGGCCAGAAGTCGATCGCGCAGAAGGAACAGGCCGACACGTTCGAGGCGGCGGTTGAGGCGAAGTTGACTGAGAAGTTCGCCGGCGACCGTGCGAAGTATGCCGAGGCATTTGAGGCCGTCGGCGCGGAGCGGCCCGACCTTGCGCATCAGTACACCCTGCGCCAACGCAAGGCGCGGTGAGGTGAGACATGGCAACCTACAAAGCAGTTTCCATTGACGGCGATGTCAGCTTTCAGGCCGACGTCGATCTGACCCTGGTGCAATACTACTTCGTCGCCGCCGCATCGACGGCGGGCAACGTCAAGGTCGCCACTGGCGCCAGCAACCCGGTTCCGATCGGCGTGTTGCAGAATGCGCCGAGCGCGGGCCAGGAAGCGCAAGTGCGCGTCATCGGCATGACGAAAGTCTTCGCCGTGACCGACGGCACCTGCGCGCTGGCCTGGAGTCGCTTTCTGACCGCGAATGCGTCCGGGCAGGCCGCCGGCGTCGCCGCCGCTCAGGAAGTGACCCTGGGGCGCTGGCTCGACACGAGCGCGCCGCTTTCGGCGTCCCGCTTCGGGAACGCCTTCATCAACTGCCTGGCCGCGACCGGCTGCGCGCCGAGCGCCTCGTGAGGTGAGACATGGCAAAGCCTACTTATGCACAAGTTCATGTCGATACGCCGCTGACCAACATCAGCATCGCGTATCGACCGTCGAAATTCATCGCGGAGCAGGTGTTCCCGCGCGTGCCGGTAACGAAGATCTCCGACAAGTTCTTCGTCTACACCAAAGCCGACTGGCTGCGGCGCGAAGCCGAGCCGCGCGCGATGGGCACGCGCGCCAGCCGTGGCGACTACGGCCTGACCACGGATTCCTACGTCTGCACGGAGAAGGCCATCGCCAAGGGCGTGCCGGACGAGATCGTGGACAATGCGGACAATCCGCTCAGGCCCGCGCAGGACGCCACGAACTACGTGACCGCGCAGATCCTACTGGAACTGGAGAGCGAAGTCGCGGGCAACGCCTTCGGCGCGGGCTGGTCGTCCAGCGCGACCCCCTCCCCCACCTGGGACAACGCCACATCCACGCCGATTGAGGATGTGGAGACGGCGCATAACAACGTCGTCTCGAGCATCGGCAACATGCCGAACGTCGGCGTGATGGGGCGCGGCCTGTGGCGGTATCTGAAGCAGCATCCCGACATCGTGGACAGGATAAAGTACAGCGCCGGCCCGAGTTCGCCCGCCATCGTGACGCTCCAGGCGGTCGCGGCGCTGTTCGAGTTGGACAGGCTCCTGATCGGCATGACCATCGAGGACACCGCCGCCGAGGGCGCGGCAAGCTCACTGTCCTACATCTGGGGAAATCACCTGCTCGTGGCCTACGTGACCGCGCAGCCGTCGCTGCTGGAGCCGACGGCGGGCTACGTATTCACGTACAAGAACCGGGTCATCAACCGATACCGGGAAGAGCAGGAGAGGCAGGACGTCATAGAAGCCTCTCAAAGTTGGGACACGAAGCTCACCGCGACCGATGCCGCGTACCTGATCAAGTCGGCTGCATAACCTCTGGCGCCTAATGCGCTGGTCGTCTGACTGGAGGGCAACATGCCTATCAATTACCGCAACAAGGCCAACTTCACGGCGGGCGCGGCCATTGATGAGATCTTCACCGCCGCAGAATCTCTGACGGGCAAACGGTATTATTTCGTCGCGCCCGGCTCGATCGCGGGCGAGGTCATCGCCGCGACCGGCGCGAGCAATCCGGCGCCGATCGGCGTCCTGCAGAACGCGCCCGGCGCGGCGACAAAGGCCTACGTCCGCATCTTCGGCGTCACGAAATTGACGGGCTGCGCCGCGACGTGCGACATCCGCAACGGACGCTTCATCCGTTCGTCGAGCGTCGGCGCGGCGGAAGTGCCGGCCAGCGCGGGCGGCGGCGTCATCCAGGGCCGCTGGCTTTCGGCCAGCGTCGCCACGAACGCGTCTGGCTTGGCCACGAAGGCGTTCGTGGACTGCATGAGCCTCGGCGGAGTGTGCGCCGTGAGTACATCCTAAAGCCTCTTCTCTCCTCCTTTCGGGCGGGCCGCCGGGGAAACTCTCCTTAACCACAGACCTGGCGCTCCGAGCGGCCCGCCCACGACGGGATCGGCGATGGCTGAACCGACACGAATCTCCACAGGCAGGTTATCATGGCAATTTTAGTGCCGAACACCGGCTCTACTTTCGCGTCTGCCGGTTGCGTCGTCGGGAGTGCTGATCGATGGATATGGTTCGGCTTCCGCACCCTGCCCAACGCCAGCGGCTCAGCGACGTTCTATCGCACCAACGCCTCGACGAGCGGCTGCGAAATCCTGTCCATGTCGCTATGTCCGGGGCGGGCAGAAGTCATCGCCCAGCCGTTCAACTCGCCATGCGGCATCTACATCGCCGGCGTGACCGGCGGCTGCGCTATCGTCTGGATGAAGGAGAAGCAATAAATGAGCGCACTATCCGATTATCTCGAAAACAAGGTGATGGATCACTTCACGGGCAAGACGACTTTCAACAGCCCGTCGATCTATACCGCGCTGTTCTCCACGTCGCCCACCGACGCCGCCTCCGGCCTGGAAGTCAGCGGGGGCGGCTACACGCGCATCCTGTCCGCCTCGTGGGACACGTCGGCGTCCGGCGCGACCGAGAACTCCAGCGCGATCACGTTTCCGCAGGCCACCGCATCGTACAACGTCGTGGCCGTGGCGCTGATGGACGGCTCGACGGTCGGCTGCGCGACGAATATCCTGTGGTACGGCTCCCTGACCACGTCGCGGCTCGTGAACCAGAATGACACCTTTGAGATCGCGGCGTCCAGCCTGGATTTGACAATCACCTGAGATGGCGATTTCCATCGACAACCTGGGGAACTCGGCCAATCCCGACATTAACAACGGCGCGAATGCCTGCATTTACACGAATTCATCGTGGACGCCGCCCGGGTCGGGATTGGTTATCGCGTTTGCCTCGAGCCGGGAGGCGGCTGGCAACAATGGCCCGCCGACGGTGTGCGGAAACAACCTGGCCTGGACGCAGATCAAGACAGACACATTCCAGGCCGGCGACTGCCGCTCGACGCTCTTCGCAGCAGACGCCACGGGAAGCGTATCCGGATCGACGACGGTCGATTTTGCAAGCGTCGTGCAGCTCAACTGTGATGTCAGCTTCTTTGCAGCATCGGGCGTCGATCTGTCTGGCGGCGTTGCGGCGGCTTTCGTGCAGACGCCTTCGGCATCGGGCGTGGATACGTCGGGCAGCATCGCCCTGGCGGCAGCGGCGCATCCCGATAATCGACCGATCGCATATTTCTGGAACCTGGCGAATGCATCTCTTTTTGAGCGTACGAATTGGACGGAGATTGACAGCCTCCAGGGAGTGGGTCCCAATCGTGGACTCCTTTCGCAATATCGCGGGGATGCTTTCGAGACCGTGTCGTCGGCGTCTTGGGCGTCGTCGGTGGACTGGGGCGGCATCGCCGCAGAGTTGAAGGCGACGGTTGGAGAAGAAGAAGCGGTCACTGTCCCGCACCGCCGAGTTGAGCGCCTGCCGCATTACAGGATGTGAAATATGCCAGTCTATACAGCACGACTTGACGCGACATCCGTCAGCAGCGCGGCGACGCTGGTGCAGCTGAACGCGCCCAGCAACGCGGCGCTCAAGATCCTGCGCGCCTGGGCCAGCGTGTGCACCGTGACAAGCTGCGCGCTCCAGGTGCGCCTGACGCGGCGCACGACGGCGGGCACGGGTACGGCCTTCACGCCGATCCGTCACGATTCCTTCGAGTCGTCCACGAGCGCCACGGCGACGGTCAACCACAGCGCGGAAGGCACGGCGGGCGACGTGATTATCCGCGACACATTCAATGTCCTGAATGGGTATCTGTACCTGCCCGTCCCGGAGGAGCGGATCGTCGTGCCGCCCGGCTGCGCGCTGTCGCTCGATCTGCCTGTCGCGCCGTTCAACGCCTCGTCGCTGAACGCCGGCATCACCTGGTCCGAGCGGGAGTAGAGATGTGGCGGGCCACGTATTCCGAGCGCCGCCGCGACCTTCGCAGCGCATACGCAGTGTCGTTGCGCCTCTTGCTCCATCACCGCCAGAACTCATCCAAGGATCGGCTGCACTTGCAGCCTTTGGCTCTTTAACAACTGACGCACAAATAACGCAACGCTCCGACACAGCCCTGGCCGCATTCGGCTCGCTGACGACGGATGCGGCGCTGATTGTCCGCGCGGACATTGCATTCGCCGCTTTCGGTAGCCTGAGCGCCGAGGGGTCGCTGGGCGGCCAGATCCAGCCAGGAGCGGCAAGCCTGTCTGGATTTGGCTCGCTGACAGCCGACGGCCAGTTGACGCAGCGCGATAGCGCCGCGCTGGACGCCTTCGGCAGCCTGACGGCGGCGGGCAGCATCCTCGGCGTCGTGTGGCGTTCATCGGCCAGTGATACGAATGGCGGTGGTTCAGCTTCACTGATTCTCACTGTCCCGCCTGGCACATCGGCGAGTGATATACTGGTCAGCCAAGTCACGGTGCGCGGTGGAACGGCTGCATCGATTACCATGCCATCCGGCTGGACTTCGATCAATCGTGCGGATAGTGGCACGGATCTGGCGCAGGAAATTTTCTATCGTGTGGCCGATGGCACAGAAACCAGTAGTTGCAGTTGGGGCTTCGATTCATCGCGCAAGGCGTCCGGCGGCATATCGGCGTACTATCAGGCCGATACGGGCAGTCCCATCGCAACTTCCAGCAGCCGGGTCAATGCCTCCAGCGCCAGTGTAGTAGCCGATTCGGTTGCGCCTTCGGCCAGCTATTCGATGGTCGTCGGCCTGTATGGCACGGCGGTCGGCACGACATTCACGCCTGATCCGAATCAGATCGAGCGATGGGACATTGCCAGCACAGGCGCAGCGGCAGGCACTCGCACGACCTCGGAGGGCGCAGATGAAAAGCCAACCTCATCTGGCTCGACGGGCACCCGCACGGCCGTTGCCGCTGCTGCCGCAGTCAACATCGGACATCTGGTCGTCGTCAATCCAGTTCTGCTGGCAAAAATTAGTGGTGCTGCGGCTCTCGCTGCTTTTGGCTCTTTAACATCCGACATACAGGCCACGCTGCGGCCCGATGCCGCATTGGCTGCGTCCGGCGCAGTCACGGCGGACGTCGCGCTCATCATCCGGCACGCCGCCGCGATGAATGCGTTCGGCGACCTAACGCCCGTGGGACAAATCACGGCACGCGGCGACTCGGCGCTGGCGGCGTTCGGGGATCTGGTCGCGGAGGGTATCAAGAAGATCTCCGGCGACGCGGCCCTGGATGCTTTCGGCTCAGTCGTGGCCGACGCGCTCCTGTCGCTGCGAGGCGATGCGGCCCTGGCCGCGTTCGGATCGCTGGATGCCGTGATGCGAGCCACGTTGCGGCCCGATGCTGCATTGGCGGCCTTCGGCAGCCTCGATGTAGAGGCACAAATGACGCTGCGGGCCGACCTGATAAGCGCGGCGTTCGGATCGCTCACGGCGGACGGCAGTATCGTCACTCCGATTGAAGTGGCGATGGCCGCGTTCGGGTCATTGATCGCAGACGGCCAGTTGACTCTGCGCGGAGATGCTGCGCTGGCCGCGTTCGCCGACCTGACCGCCGATATTGGCAAGGTATTCGGTTCCGCGACATTGGAGGCGTTCGCTAACTTTGCGCAAATCGGTCAGCTAACACTTTCGGGTGATTCCGCGCTCGCCGCGTTCGGCTCATTGCTCTCCGACGGTGCGTTGACGCAGCGTGAAACGGTATCATTGGCGGGGGCCGGCGCGCTGGAGATCGCCATCCGGTTGACGCTAGGCGGGACGGCGGCGCTGGCCGGCGTCGGGACGCTGACACCGGATGGGCGGCTAACACTGTCGGCGGACGCTGCCCTTGCCGCTCTCGGATCGTTGGTGGCGACTGGCGACATTCAGATTCAGGACGTGTTCGCGGCGCTGGCGCTGACGCTGGCGCGCCGGAATTTCGTGCTCAATCTGCGCGACCGCAGCTTGACGCTAAATCTGAATCGCCGCTCAAGGACGAGCAGGACGAATTGATGGCGACGGTACTCGAATTCAGAGACAGCCCGTACGAAATATCGGACGCTGAGCGGCTCGCGCTCGGCTTCGACGTGGCGAACTGGGGCATCACTTGCCCGCTGTCGCCATCCGCCGTGATCCTCGATTCAGCGGGCACGGACCTGTCGGCGTCGCTGTTCGCGGGATCGGCGGCCATTTCGTCCTGCACGGCGACGTGCATCGTCACGCCCCGCATCCAGAGCCTGATCGCTGGCTGCACCTATCGGCTGGAGATGCGCTGGGAAGACAACCACAGCACGCCGAACCGGTTCCAGGCGGCGTTGACGATCAAGGCGACATCATGATAGCCAACGTAACCATCAACGACAAACTTGCAGCGGCACTATTTTCTGAGGCAAAGCGGCGGCAAGCATTCGTATCCAGGCAAGCCGATCCGATCGTCGCCTTCGTGCTCTCCGGCGGCGGCGTGCGTGGCGCGGTCCAATGCGGCGCGCTTATCGCGTTGAATGAGCGCGGTATCACTCCGCATCTCGTCGCGGGCACATCGGCGGGCGCGCTCAACGGCGCGGCCTACTGCCTGATGCCGGGACTGGTCGGCTTGGGGCATCTGGCGACACTCTGGCGGATGACGAAGCGGGATGATGTGTGGCCGGGTCATCCGCTGTCGTGGGCCTGGCGCATCATCGCGGGCGAGTTGAGACTTGGCCCGAAGCCGCTCGGCCTGGTGAGTCATACGCACCTGATCGGCTACATTGAAAAGGCGCTGGATTTTGTTGTGGGTCGGCACGATCTCACATTCGCCGATCTCGAAATTCGCATGTTCGTGACGGCGGTTGATGTCGTCACTCGCGTCCCCATGATTCTGGGCGATCTCGACGAATCTCTGGTGCTCTCCATCGCGGCGAGCGCGGCCATGCCGGGCATTTCCGATCCCGTGCCGTTTTTGAATACGCTGCTGACCGACGGCGGCGTGGCGAATCCGCTACCGCTAGACATCGCCATCCAGCGCGGCGCGACGGAGATCTACGCCATCGACCTGTCGGGCGTGGACACTCCGTATCGTCCTACGAACATCCTGGAGAAGCTGCTCGCGGACTTCGCGGCACAGCAGCGTGAGTTGGCCGCGCAGGGCATACGGTACGCGCAGGAGAGCAACGTCACGCTGCACCATCTTGATCTGGGTTTCGACGTGGACCTGCTGGATTTCAGCCGGGCGCAGGAGATGATTGAGCACGGCTACAAGGCCATGCGGGATTATCTGAGTGATCCGCACCCGCTGCGAATGAGGGAATAATGATGTGTGCGTATGCCTCGGCGAGCGATGTCTCCAGCCTGACCCGCAATCTGGTCGGCGGGGCGTCCACGTTCACGACATCCACCTCCCCTACCCTGGCGCAGGTTAACGCCTGGCTCACCGCCGGTTGCGCCATGATCGAGACGGTCGTCGGCGGCACATCCATCGGCGCGACGCGCACGATCTACGGATTCGCCGTCGAGGCCAACGCGCTCTACGCGGCTTGGATGGCCGAGCGGTCACGCACGACTGCGGCCACGACTGCGCAGGAGCGCACGCGGGCCGACCAGTTGCGGCGCGACTTCTTCGATCACCTGGGCTGGCTGGAGAAGTACGGCAACTCGCGCGGCGGCGTGGCGCCGGTCAGCCTGGCCTACGCCGGCGGCATCAGCAAGTCGGACAAGGAGGATGTGGAGTCCGACGCCGACCGCGTCGAGCCTCGCATGCGGCGCGGACAATTCCGGAATCCAGAGGCGTTGTCGCCAGATGACACAAGCGCGAGTTGAGGATCGCTGGCCGGCCATACACGAAATCAATATCCCGCAGCCGCTAACGTCGGTGGATGGCAATCCGCACATCTGGGAAACGCTGGCGCTATGCCAGATTGCCGCGACGGTTCCAGCGCGCACGGCCTTCGAGATCGGGACGTACAACGGCTCGACGGTGACAGCCCTGAGCGCCGTTCCGGGCATCGAGAGGATATGGACGCTCGACCTGCCGCCGAACCAGGCCCCTGCCCTTCCGCTGGCCGCTGGCGATTGGCGCTATCTGGGCACGCCGAAGCTTCCACTGCCGGCCGTGGTCGAGCAACTCTGGGGCGACAGCGCGACATTCGATTTCGGGCCGTACATGCGCCGCTGCGATCTGGTGTTCGTGATGGGTGCGCATAGTTTGGAATACATCGAAAACGACCTGGCCGCCGCATTCATGCTGAAATCACCGATGGGCGTGGTCGTGCTGCACACAGGCACGGCGAAACCGATGCGCGACATATGCCTGAAGTATGATACCTGGCTCATCAGTGACCGAATGGCGGTGATCGATTTGGGGATGAATCAAGAAATTGGCAATTCGCCTGTTCGTTCAAGTGGAATCCATTTCCCACTACGGCGGAATGCATAACGACATGAATTTGAGCAGAAGGCATGCGTTTTCCCAATCATCTGAGATTCAAGACGATAGAAGATTGCACCACACTGGGCACAAATATATTGAATCTCGGGAACAGATTTCATAATATGGAGCGCCCCATCGGGAAGCTGGTATCGTTGCTTAGGCGAACCAGCCCGAAAGGGCGCATGAGAAACAAAAATACCAAGCAACTGATTCGCCTAAGCAAGCATATTATAAGCCCTTTCATGCTAGGACACAAGATGATTGGGTGATACGAAAGAGGGTGATGTCAATGGCAATTCCGCAAGGAGGTTTGCATCTCATATACCTCTATGCGGATTCCCCATAAAGAAGGAATCCGCAACTGAATGGAATTGCTCTAGTCCCAGTGGCGCTGTCTCACTCCATCCGACGCGATCAACGCCGAGCACGAAAAAGGCACGACGCCGATGACGGCGCAGTTATTCTTCATGCCGACCGCGCTCGGCTGGGATCACCCGGAAGTGCAGCGCAAGCTCGGCGCCGGCGACGTGCTCATCTTCCAGCGCAATGTTATCATCCCGGAGGTGTGGCACGCCATCGACTACTGGCGCGCGCTCGGCAAGACGATAGTCATCGACCTGGACGATGCCTATCCCGACTTGATGCCGAGCAATCCGGCCTTCCCGTACTGGATTCTGAACAAGCCCGGTATCGTGCCCGATCCGGTCAAGGGGCTGGAAGAGGGCTTGCGCCGGGCGCATGCGCTGACCTCGCCGTCGCGCATCATCCTGCGTGATTGGGAGCATGCCGTGCGCGGCTTCCACTTGCCGAACTGGACGCGGCGCATCTGGTACGAGGGCCTGGAGCGCAAGCCGGTCGGCGGGATGGATTACCTGTTCAGCTATGATGACACGGGGATGCTGTTCGCTGAGCCGCGCGAAGGCTCCGAGGGGCAGGTCATCCTCGGCTGGGGCGGCTCGATCAGCCACGTCGATTCATGGCTCTACAGTGGCATCGTCGAGGCGCTCGACCGCATCTTCAAGAAGCATCCGCACGCGCGTCTGAAGTTCTGCGGCCACGAGAAGCGGCTCGACGACCTGGTGCTGTCGCGCTGGGGCGACAAGGTCATTCGGCAGGGGGGCGTCCAGCCAAAGGACTGGCCGAAGGTGGTCAGCACATTCGACATCGGCCTGGCGCCGCTCGATCCGCGTCCGCTGCCGCCGTGGCGCGAGGGCGCTCCGGTGGTCAGCTATGACGACCGGCGTTCGTGGCTCAAGGCGGCGGAATACCTGACGGCGGGCGTGTCGTGGGCGGCGTCGAAGTCCGAGACGTACAAGGAGCTTGCGCATCTGGGGCATATCGTGGACAATACACCGGATGCCTGGTTTGGCGTGTTATCATACATGATTCGGCTCTTGCCGGAGATGAAGGCCGAGGCGTGGAAGAGGCGCAAGCGGGCGCTGGATGGCCTGACGCTGGAGGGCAACATCGGGCGGTACAACAACATCATGGACTCCATCGTCGCCACAGCGCAGGTGTCGGGCGGCGCGAAGCTGCCGGGGGTGGCCTACATCGAATAAGGAGAGACGCCATGAAATTCGGTACAGATCACAATGCTGGCGCGGGCATAGGAGATTTCTATAAATTGACCGAGAGATTCATCCGGGCTGCGGAGGGAGCGGCAGCCAAATCGGTAGCCACTGAGGGCGAAAAGAAGCTCACGATTGAAACTATCAATACGCATATCTACTTTTATGCCGATGTGGATACCGACAGATGTCTCGCGCTCATCAGGAGTATTCGAGAAACCGATGCCATGCTCAGAAATGAGCGCATGACGCGCTCCATTCCAGACGAGATTGGCCTCACTCCTATCTGGCTTCATATTCAAAGCAATGGTGGCGATCTGTTCGCGGGATTAGCTATCGCAGATCAATTCGCCAAAATTGAAACTCCGATCTATTCGGTTGTAGAAGGCTGTTGCGCCAGCGCCGCCACATTGATTTCGGCGGCCTGCACGAAACGTTATATTCTGACGAATGGATTCATGCTTATTCATCAATTGAGTAGCCGTGCTTGGGGGAAATATGAGGAATTCAAAGACCATCAGCACATACTCGATATGTTGATGGAATCCTTGACGAATTTCTACGCAAAACACAGCCGCATGAGCCGCAAAAAGGTGGAAAGTTTACTCAAGCGGGATTCATGGTTCAATGCCGATCAATGTATTGCGATGGGCTTAGTTGACGACGTGTGGGGCAAATGAAGCACTTCAAGACCGCCTTCACTGACGGCAAATGGCAGATGCCCGGGCCGGGCGTCTAATAGCGGCGCAGCGCGTGCGCATGGTCATCATCGAGGAGGACGACTTATATGACATGCGGCAATTTCTCAAGGTGGCCGTCGTCCTGACGTTCGTCGTCGGGGCGCTGACTATGCTACTGAGCGGGAGCGGAGGATGACGCCATGAATGTGATGAATATCCGAATTCTACGATGTCATCAATGCAGAAGTTTATTGCTCGTAAATATTAAAGAATCAGATGCGACGTCGCCGTTATGCAACAGATGTATCCGCGCTGATCGCGTCCATCTTTTTAATAGAATCATATCGGAGGCAGAACGAAACATGACGCCTGACACAGCAAAAAGATTTTTGAGGGCGCTGGCGAAAGAATATAAAACTCTGAAGGGATAGTGATTGAGAGTGGACAATGCTTGTTTTTGATCAAGAAGGCAAGGATTCGCTTATTGCATTATTCGATTTGACAAAAAGATTCGTGCTGATGAGCGGCGGCGACGGGGATGGCTGGATCGTATCTCACAAATACCGCGAATTGGCAGATCTGTTTGAGGCGCATGAATCTGACAAATGGTTCATTTCCAAATATGAGGGCAATGGCATGATCACATTCAGCCACAACCAGGAAAGTATCACCTTCGTCCATGACCGATCATTCCTGCCGATGCTGGTTGGGGATATAGTAATCGAGATATGATGACACAACAGGAGGCGCAGGAGGCCAGCTATCGCATCGCCACGGGCTGGTGGCGGGACTGCGATATGGGCTGCGGCGGCGTGTCGCTGGGCGACGTGATGGAGTATGACGTGCTGCGCGTCGTCGGTGCGCTGCTATTGAAGCGAATCACACAAGAGAAAGAGGCGGAAGGCGATGGCCGAGACGAGAAAAGTTCGCATACAGACTGATGGAAGTCCATTGATCGTGAACTGGCGCGTCTTCATTGATGATATAGATATTTCATCCATTGTGCAGGGTATTGAGGTATCGGCATTCATTCATGATGTAGCAAAGGTTAGGATTCATTGCATAGGATTTGTTGAATGGCCGGAGATGTTCCCGACAGATGCAATAGAAATTATTCAAACGATAGTCGATAAGGTAGACGCGCCTGAGGCAGAATGGATAGCGCCCCATGTCTGAAACCGAGAAGAAAGCGCCGGATAGGGTCCTGCTGATGCCCGGCCATCCCGTCTCAGCGGCCTATTGGCGCGCGCTGTCGGAGCATTACGCGCTGTGCTTCCTCTATCCGCAGGCGCAGGAGCATGCCGCGTCGCTGGGCATCTCGTGCGGCCATCTGGGCCAGTTCTTCGACGCCGACGCCCAGGAGTTCGCCGCGAATGAGGCGGCGCGCATGGTCGGCACGCTGCACGACCGCGCCTGGAATTTCAAGGCGTTCTGCGGCGACCTGCCGCACGACCTGGACGGGCGGCTAAACGAATGGTGGCCGGGCTATATCCTGTCGCACGCGCAGTCATTGACTCAGCGCGTATCAGCGATGGAGGCGTTAGCGGGCAAGGTAAAGATCGCGGGCATCGTGGTGCATGAGGATGTGGCGCCCGACACGCGCTCGATGGTGCTGTGGGCGCGGGCGCGCGGCATCCCGTCCGTGCACGTGCCGCACGCGAATTGTCACCTGCGCGACGATGCCGGCCCGGACATCCACCGCGAGACGCGCACGGACTGGATCGCGGCGAGCGGACAGTACATGGTGGAGTGGTACGCGCGGCACGATTTCTCGCGAGAGCGCATCCGCGTCGTCGGTGCGCCGCAGATGGACGCGCTATACCAGCAGCGCATGGAGCGCAGCGCGGCACTGCACATCTGGAATTTTGATCAGAATGATCGAATCGCCGTCTACGCGACGACCTGGGCGCAGACGACGGGCCTGCGCGGCGGCTGGAAAGACGAACATGCGGCGGGCCTGGAGGCCGTGCTGCGGTTGGCCAAGGCGCAGGATATGAGGCTCATCATCAAAATCCATCCGAACGACGCGGGCGGCGTAGAGAAGAATTTAGAGGACGCCATGAAAGCGGCGGGCGTGAAGGGGCGCGTCGCGCGGCAGCACAACCATTTGGCGCTGTCCGTGGCCGATCTGTTCATCGCGCAGGGGCCGTCGAACATGTGCATCGAGGCGGCGATCTTCGGCGTGCCGGCGTGCTATCTGACGACGGAGGGATTCGATTATCAGACTTCCCCCCTACCCTTCCGAGGAGCGCCGGAGGCATTGGAGGGCGCGGCGCAAATGGCGCTGGAGAGTCGCGGCGATCCGCTCTGGCAGGACTTCATTCGCTTCTACAACGACGCGCACCCGGAGGCGAATGCAGTCGAACGGCTGACGGAATTCGTGAGAGGGGTGTGTCCGTGATCCGCATCCTCTCTGACGGCGTCCTGGAGCAGATAGCCGACCACGCGTCCGACGCGCCGCGCTGGATACCGCAGGAGATGGGCCGCCATATGCGGCGGCTCGGCCCGAAGGCCGTCCGGCGCATGCGGGCCGCCGTGCATCCGAACCGCTATACTGGCGCGCTGGAGGACAGCATCGGCGACCACTACTCGAACAACAATCTGCGCGCCGAGATTTATCCGTCAGCGCAACGTGGGCGATGGGATGCCGGCGTTATCCTGGAGTTGGGGACGAGGCCGATCCCGCGCGCACCCTACTGGCCGATCGCGGCATGGGCGTTCGTCAAGGGCGCGCCGATGCCGGGCGCGTGGCTGAAGATACGCATGCGCGGCGTGTCGGCGCACCCGTTCCTGGACAGGACGATGGATGCGTTCATCCCTGACCTGGACAGGGGCGTCATGGACATGGCAGAGAGCATCGCCGTGCGGCTGCTGTGGGGGGCGGGGAAGCCATGAGCCTTCAGGACATTCGTGAGGGCCTATACACGACGCTTCACACCTGGGGGCCATTCGCGGCCTCTGAGATGTCGGCCTGCGGCTACGACGTGCTGGAGACGGCGAACGCCTGCGCCGTCGTGTTCGCGCCGGGCGACTCCACATTCGAGCCGCTGACCTATGGCGCGAGCGCCATCGACGCGCGCGCCTGGGGCATCGACGGCGAGATTTACATCAAGGACACGGGCAATCCGTGCGCGCTATTGGCCAAGGTATGGCAGGCGCATGACGACCTGTATGATACGCTGGCGCGCGACCGCTTCCTGAGCGGCACGGCGCAATACGCGCGCCTAACGCGCATGGCGTTCAGCCCGGTTCTGTTCGAGGCGGGCGGTCAGGGCTGGGCGCGCGTCGAGTGGACGGTGATCGCGGATGAATTCTAGCCCGCAATTGACCTGATTCGCGGTTTTTGCTATACTGTAACCGTAGCGGCCCGCAGGGGCACAACTGGACGGAATCGCGCCGTCACCCTCGACAGGATCAATCGGGGGGGGGCGGCGCTTTTGCGTTCTGACACAGGCAAGACAGGAGAAAGAAATGCCGAGCTTCATTCATGGTCTCAATGGCGTTGTGTTCCTCCATGATACTGGGGGCACTTGCCGCAATGTGTCCGGCGATCTCAACTCGGTCACGATGTCCTGGACGCGCGACAACCCCGACACGACCACGCTGGGCAAGGTGAATGTCCAGCGCATCACGGGCATCCGGGACGCGACGCTCACCGGCGCGGGCATCTGGAACGCCGATCAGACGACCGGCACGGACGACATCTTCTCCACGCTGATGAATGCCAGCAATGTCCATACACTGATTCAGTGGGCGCCGGCTGGCTGCGCCGTGTCGGGCTGTCCGGTTTATTCCGGCTGTTTCCAGATCTCTCAATACGAGATCGCCGGCCCGGTCAACGGCCCGGTCGCGTTCAACTGGTCATTCCAGCTTTCGAGCGGGTCGGTCACCACGGGCTGCGTAGCCTAATCACGGGAGAACGACATGGACGCATCCGAGTTGTCGGAGCGCATTGGCAACCTCGTCCGCGAGGACATGCTCGCGGAAGCGGCAGTGGAGATCGCGCGGGCGCGGCGCGAGTCAGCGACGTTCGGCAAACGGCACAGCGATCTGCCAGAGCATCCCGACGTATATGTGCGATTCGCCACGACGGGCTATCCGTTCCGGCTGCGCCGCCAGTGGACGGAAGAGGACGATGCGGGCGGGCTGATTGAGCTGATTCTGCCGCACATCGTCGAGTGGAACCTGGCCGACCTGGGCGGGCAGCCAATTCCCCTGACCGACGGCGAGCGCAAGGCGACGCTGCTGGACGACGTCGACCTGCCGCTCGTGACGTGGCTGATCCGGGAGTTCTCGCAATTCATCCTCATCGAACTGGTCTCCCCGCGAAAAAACTGACGCGCGCCGTGGGGCTGTACGTGCTCCACGGCGGCGCGATGCCGAACGATCTCTTCGAGACCGAGCTTGCGCGGCGCATGGGCTGGACGCTGTCGGAACTGGACGAGCAGGACATGGGCCGGGTGCTGCCCGGCCTGCACGCGGCGGGCACGCGCGACGCGCTGGAGGCCGTGCTGAACCATGTGCGCAGCATGGGCAAGGTGAAGCCGACGGACGACGATCTCAGGGTGTATAACGAAGTCACGAAGCTGATGAAGGCAATGGACAATGTCCGGGACTGAGCGCAGGGCTAGGATCATCATAGAGGCGCGCGATGACGCCTCGCGCACGCTGGCGCATGTCGGTCAGAGCCAAGATCGTCTGGGTCAGACGCTGGGCAACTTCGGCAATATCGCAAAAGGCGCATTGATAGGCTTCGCGGGCGCGGCTCTGGCCGGCGTCGCGGCCAGCGTGAAACTCGGCATGAGCATGGAGCAGACGCGCATGGCTTTCACATCCATGCTTGGTTCGGCGCAGGCGGCCAGCAAACATCTCGAAGAATTGCGCGCGTTCGCGGCAAAAACTCCCTTCCAGTTCACAGAATTGACCGACGCCTCACGGCGCTTGCAGGCGTTCGGATTCGAGGCGCAAAATATCATTCCGATGCTGCGCGACATCGGCGACGCGGTCGCGGCAATGGGCGGCAACTCTCAGATGATCGACCGCGTGACATTGGCGTTGGGGCAGATGAGCGCGAAGGGCAAGGTCAGCGGGCAGGAGATGCTGCAACTGACGGAGGCGGGCATCCCGGCCTGGCGCTATTTGGCCGTGGCCGTTGGCGTGAGTACTGCCGAAGTGCAAAAAATGACTGAGAAGGGCCTCATCCCGGCGGACAAGGCGATTCAGGCCATCTTGGCGGGCATGCGCGAGGATTTCGGCGGCATGATGGAGAATCAAAGCAAAACGGCGTCGGGAGCAATCAGCAACCTCGTGGACACGCTGGAGGAAATCGGGACGACCATCGGCGAATTGGTGTTGCCCGCGTTCAAGGAATTTCTGAGGATCGCCAAAGAGGGCACGGATATACTCAAGCTTCTTGTCAATTGGGAAAAAGATTTACATGCCGTATTTCAGACGCATCAAAAGGATATGTTTGCGCTGGTGACGGCTACAGATGATACACGCATTAGTGTCGAGGAATACAACAAAGAAATTCTCCGATCCGGGCAGCTTACGGGCAACGTCACAAAATATACCTATGACGCGGCGGCGGCGCTGCGAGACCAATATAGTTCTGCTGAGCTCGCGCGGCAGGGCTATATCGAGATGGACGATGGCATCTACAAACTGAACCGGGATGTGCGGATATTCACTGAGGAATCTTTGGCCGCACTCCAGCGCGGCATGATTGATCAAGCCTCATCTGCGGATGAGGGCGCGCGCGCATTGAAACGCTATACGCAGGCTGGCGGCGAACTAGAGGGCAGCCTGGGCGATCTCACGGGTGGCATGCAGAAATTGACAAAGGAGCAGAAAGCCTTTCGCGCGGCGATGGCCAATTCGTTCCAGCTGGCGATCGACTACACCAAAGCCAACAAGGAGCTTGCCGACATGCAGGCCGAGTTGGCCGCGCTCGATGAGGAGATCGCACAGAACGGCCCGCGCCGCACGGCGGTCGTGATGAATCAGAGGATGACTGCCGAGGAGCGCGCAGTTGCGGAGGCGAAGCTCGCCGTCGCGCTGGGCCAGCTCCAGGAGGCGCAGGCCAATCTCGATCCGATGAATGCCGAGGCCGCTCTCAAGGTGGCGACACTCAAGGACAAAGTGGCCGACCTGACGGGCACGCTCGGAACGCATACCGCCGCCGTCGGCGGCGCAACAGAGGCGCAAATGAAGCAACGCGACGCGCTGGCGGCGCAGATCGAGCAGTTCCAGCGCGCCGCCGAGATCGAGAGCGCGACGGGCGCGTTTAATGCGCTGACGAAGGCATACCAGGACGGGGTCATCAGCGGCGAGCAGTACACAGAACGCGCGGCGCGACTGAATGACATCACGCATCTGTATACCGACGAGGCGCTGAAGGCGGCCATTTCACAGCAGCATCTCATGTCAGCGCTGTCTGATCCATCTGGCGGGCGATGGCTGACGACGCTGTTGGGCATGAAGGATTCGTTGGATGGCGTCGTGAAGGGTACGGAAGCGGCGGCAGAGGCGACGGGCGGAATGCACGCCAAATCGAAAGAGGCGCGCGACGCGATGCTCGGCGCGGCAGAAGAAGAATTCGCCGCACTCCAAACCGTGAAAACTAAGGGCGGGGAAGCGAAGGAATCCATCGACACACTCCGGGAGAGAACGCAGCTTTTGGGCGAGGAGTTTGGGCCGGTGATGACGGCGGCAGACGCAGCCAAAATCAAGCTGGTGGACACATTCGAGGGCGCAATGGCGGCAGTGCTCAATGCGCACAGGGAAGTGGATGTCCTGCAAACCAAGCTGGATATGTTGCCCGCGTCCAAGCAGATTCGCATCGAGCTGTTGATGCCCGAAGGACTGAACACGCTTCTGGGTGGTGGAGAAGCCCCTACCCCGCCCGCGCATCCTGGCCGCCAGCAGGGTGGCCCGGTATGGCCGGGCGGCGCCTTCCGAGTCGGCGAACGCGGATCGGAATGGTTCGTGCCGCGCATGCCGGGCTTCGTAGTCAATCAGCAGCAGGCGGCAGGCGCCGTGGCTGCGGAGCGCGGACCGCGCAGCGTGCAGAACATCACCAACAACGTGACGATCAACGATCGGCTCGCGGCCGCGCTGTTCTTCGAGGAGCAGCGGCGGCAGACGCGCGGGCGCATCGAGGACGTGATGTAATGGCGACCAGCTTGAGATTGATCAGGGGGGACGATATTGTGGCGGGGGCCAGCCCGCTCGTGCTGACTGACGATACGGATGGATTCTCCGTACGTTCGTGGCAAACGGCGACGCCCGGCCCGGAGGACGACCGCGTCATCGAGCAGTTCACGATGACCGTGACTGGATCGAGCCACGACGCCATCGCGGCGAATGTTCAAAAACTCGACCTCAAAGAGAGACAGGTTGAGGAATTCAAAACGGGCGTAGATAAATTTGGCATCTGGCTCGAAGCGAAAGCGGCAAATGAGACGAATAAGCGACAGGCATTAGTCACCGGCATGCAGCACAGCATGAGCGGGCCGTATGGCGTCGCGTTCGATCAGAGCAATAAGATCATCGATTTCGGACTGGCCATTGAGCGCACTCCGTTCTGGGAACTCGATTCAACCTTGAGTTCTTATGCGATTCCAGCCGCCACCAGCAAGCTAAAATTTCTGGGGGGATCTGGGAATTATGGCAGTATCCGTAGCGTGCCGGGTGATGTGTCGGCTAGGATGGCCCTGCTCATTCTTACGGGAGCCTCGACAACCTCGAATAATATCAGCGAAGTTTGGGCAGGATTTAGAAGCGATCGTTTTGGCTCTGCTTCTAACTTCAAGTCATTGTGGGAGCTCGAGTTAGGCAGCGCGAGCAATAATACAGCGACTAGCACTGCCGAAGATGGGACTTCCAATCCCGCAAGTGGAACAACTCCCAAGATGATGCGCTGCACATTCGGCGCCGGCGATACGACGATGCAGAAGCGTGTATCTATCAGGACAGATCAAGCCGTTTCAAGCAACCGCGCCGATCAGCGTGGTCAATTTCACGTTCTGCTGCGCGCGAAAAAAACTATATCGGGCGACACGATTCATGTGAGATTATTAGATGGATTCGATCAGTCTGCGGCTTTCAGAACCAGTGAACGCGTAGAAATCACCAAGACAGTATGGTATTTATACAATCTGGGAAGCGTACAAATTCCGAGTCCCGGTCGCCAGGTGCAAGCTATCGATACATTCGACAGATATAGCTTGATTGTGCACGCACAACGAGCGTCAGGCGGCACGGGTAATCTTGATCTGGATTGTCTGTGTCTCGTTCCATATGGAGAAGGATTGGTCTATGTCTCGAATGCGTCGGTTCAGGTAGCCAGCGGCTCGACGACGAAAACCTTCGTGCAAAATACGGCTGACGGAATCGTTCAGGCGACGGCCACCCTCGGCGGCGCTTCCGGTCCGACGCATGGTGTGCAGGCCCATATCACGGGTGGCGTGCCCATAGGGAGAGGAGTCATTTTCACTTTTGGACAGTCAACCACCGAACAACACATCAATGACGAGTGCACTCTAACTTTCTTCGCAGCGCATCGCTGGTTAACTTTGCGTGGTAATCAATAGACATGTCCATTAGCCTAAGTCTGTATGACAACGTAAAACAATCCTCAGCGCATCTATTTGATCTGTCTGGACGTATTCCGCGCTGGCGGCGCAGCATCCGCGATCCGGGCGGATTCTGGATCGGCGAGGGCGCCTATGAGTCCGAGGAACAGGATATGCGGCGGCTATTCATGAATGGCCTGGGCCTTGAATTGCGGGAAATCTCAGGCGGTCTGATCACCTGGCAAGGATTTATCTCTGAGCTAGAGATGACGCTTGGCGGCGTGATATGGAGACGGGCCATGCTGCCCGTGCGCAACGCCGTGAAATTGCTTTTTTCCCGCACTGGCGACACGCTCCTGACGAACGGCAATGCCGAATCGGGCGTATGGACGGCCTACACCGTGGGCGGCGCGCCGACGATCACGCAGGACACGACCTGGCGCACGGGCGGCACATACTCCATGAAGATTGTCGCCACGGCGGGCGGCCAGGGGGCCTACGTCGGGCAGTCCATCGCCATTAGCGCCAAGACCTCATATCTGTTCGAGATAAACGTCAAAATCACCTCGTCGATCTGGATATTCGTCGTGCAGTTGGCGAGCGGCAAAACGCTCTCAGAGTCTACAGTCAGCGCGACGGGCGAGCGCAGGATACGGCTTTTCATCTCGGAATCCAATGCCGAGGCGGGCAACGTGGACATCTGGCTTGAGACGACTGGGCCGGGAGGCGCGGGCACGATCAACTGCGACGATGCGACGTTCCGCACCGCACCCGTGCCGGGAGACACGGGCTGGTATGACGATACGAATTCACAGACAGAATTCGGGCGAATCGAGGACATCCTCGTCGAGGGCGTGATGACCTCGAACGCAGCGCAGGCTAAGGCGCAGACGCTCCTGCGCAAGACGGCATGGCCGCGCAGCATGCCGCCGGCGTCGTTCGAGTCCGAAGTGACGCAGGAACTATTGCGCCAGGAGCGAGGCCTGCGCTTCCGGGCATCAGGATATTGGGCGACGCTCAACTACAAGTTCCTGACTGTGCCAGGCACGGACGACGCCAGCGCTCACGTGACGACCATCGCCGACGACGCGGAGTTCGTCACGTCGTCGGACATTGAGACGAATACGCTGCAATACCAGGTCGAGTCCATCATCAATACGCGCGCCGGGGACGCGCTGGTGGACATTGCGGCGGCAGGCGACGCCAGCTTCAACCGCTGGAGCGCCGGCATGTGGGAGGGGCGGCGGCTGATCTACGGCCAGACGTCGACGGACATCAGGTATCGCTATAACAAGGGCAAACTGTACGACATGGCGGGCAACCTGGTCATGCCCTGGCTGGCACGACCCAGTTGGATTTTTTTGGATGATGCGCCATTAGCATTCCAATTCGCATCCTCAAATGTCGAGGACGACCCGCGCCGGGTGTATGCGCAAGAGATCGAGTTTGAGATGCCGAACACCTTGCGCTTCAAGGCTGAGGAGCTATAGCCATGCCACGCGATTCCGCCAAGCTGGGCCGGCGCAGCATATTCGTGGACGCCTACCGGCTGCGCACGCTCTGGGATACGCCGACGTTCGCGGAGTCCGGGAGCGCGCTGGCCGCGACGCCGCCGAGCACGCTGTCGCAGTCGTCGTCGAACGTGTCGGCGTGCACGCACACGCACGCCATCCTGTCGGCGAGCAACCCCGGCGTAGCGGCGAGCCTGCTGGCGACGAGCGCGAGCGGCGTGCTTGCGCTACAGAAATTGGGCGTCGGAACGGCCTGTCCTATCGGGGCATTCCAGCTTCACACCCCCGACATTGTCACGGCCTATTTTGATTCGAGCTTTGTGACGCGTGCACAATTAAATG
>Ga0209431_10001188_pt1 | contig 21653 bp, 11 predicted proteins | sample RifCSP13_3_FD_184021 | JGI IMG/M metagenome (GOLD analysis project Ga0209431, IMG submission 184021) | Soil microbial communities from Rifle, Colorado - Rifle CSP2_sed 13_3 (SPAdes) (version 2) | ecosystem: Environmental > Terrestrial > Deep subsurface > Rock core/Sediment | place: Rifle...
TGGTTTTCAGTTCTGCGGCAATACGTTCGTCGTCCATTGGCATCTTGGACCAAAGTCCCACAATTGTTTCGGTCGGACGGTTGAGTTCTTGGCGAGTTCGCGAAAGGTCACAACTTCGGCCTCAAGCAACACCGTGAATAGGTCCCGACCGCTTTGATCCTCAAAGCCAAAGCAGAAGACATCTCGTTGTTGGGTGGATAATTCCCGCAATGCTTGCCAAAGTCCACGGAGCAATGCCTGCTCTTCCAGTCGAGAATCCGTGGTTACGGTATTCTCTGCGATAAGCGCTTCGACATGCTCCATATTATTTTCATTAATCGATTCGTCTGGAAGATCCTTAACGTCCAGCAACATCGCGACGGCATTAACCAAATTATCAAGTTCACTGGACTCCCTACCCACCGAAATAGTTCAGCCACTACTCGTGTAAGTGGCACCTGCTTGATGTCTTCACTAGGAAATCGAGTCGAGCGGAAGGTTGCTATCGTTCCTTCAAGATCGAACAACTGCCTCTGAGAGGATTCGGACTGACTGGTGTCCCGCCACGCCGCAAATCCGCTGAGCGTTTCAGCCTCAATTTTCCAAACGTCAAAATCGCGATGATGGGTTAAGAGAAAGCGAAGGTTATTTTTGAGTCGAGCTCGTGCCGGTGATTTTGTGCGCAATACATCGTTGCAAGCGTTCGTAGCAATCCGCGCTACGTACTGTTTCAGATTCTGGATGTCAGTCTTGGCTGAGGGACTTCTTAGATCGTGCAATGCCTGCACGATCTTGGACATAATCTCCTGATAGAGGTCTTGAGCATCCTGATTGTGAGGATTTATTCCGCTTTGATCGACGTAGAAGCCAAGCCTTCGCCTTAGAGCTTGTCTCACAACGGGCGCAGCATGGATCAATAGAAGGTCGTCGAGGTGCTGACGCCTCTCCGACTCGTCGCTTGCTTGGAGATTAAGGCAGCAAAAGCTGGGCCATGATTACAATGCAAGCAAGAGTTCGCTAATATCCCGTTTAGAAGAACAGTGTAGCAGCCTCGAAACGGGGATCAGGTTTGTCAGGGGGCGTTGATCTTTGCGACTCTACAAACGCGTCGGATTGTTTGCTGAGAAAATCGTCTTCGAGATTGGGTTTGTGTCATATCGCCTTACTCAACGGGCTATCGCAGCATTCGTCCATAGAAGTCTTCAGGTGAAAGGATTAGTGCATGAGTGAAGCTGCGCTTAGGTTCTATGAAGAAGCGCTCAAGCAACAGCACACCTTGAATGAGGCGAGGCGGATTCGTTATCGCGTCGCCGAGGCAAGAGGAAGTCCGCACTCAGCGGGCAGCCGTTGGCCTTTCGAATTACTTCAGAATGCCTTGGACCCCGGCCCTCGTAGCGGGAGCTCATGCGTGTCTATCTCTCTAGGTCGAACGTCATCGAGCGTAATATTCGAACACGACGGTGCTCCATTCACTTCTGAGGAACTTGCTGCTTTACTCTCTAGTGGCTCAAGTAAAGAATTTGAGTCGGAAGTCACGACTGGGCGATTCGGCACTGGATTTTTGGTTACTCACGTGTTGGCCGAGCGTGCTCAACTACAAGGTCTGCTAAGAGTACCTACAGGTTATGAGAAGTTCACCTTGGTACTCGATCGAAGTGGCGACGAAGATACAATCCTCAAAAACATAGATTCTTGCAACGAGGCAATCCGTAATGCTACGCCAGTGGCGGAGCCAAATGAATTACCATCCGCGATATTTGAATATGCAATCTCCGACGACAACCCGCTAACTCTAGGGCTAGCCGCACTAAAGTACGCGTTGCCATATTTGTATATCACTCGACAAAGTTTAGGACGTGTCGCGATTCAAGTTGACGAACACACAAAGGAAGTGTGGACACCAGGAGTGGTCACAATCGCGTCCGTCGACGGTGGATATATTGAGTTCCGTTCTCTTGCGATTGAGCGGAATGGAGCAAGCGCACCAGCACGAAGGGTACTAAGGTTCACAATTAAGGAGAATGCGGCGGCTTCGGCCCTTGTTCTCTTGGAACAAACTGAAAGTAATTGGGAGGTTGTGATTCCCGACGTAGACGAGCCAAGGATATATCGTGAGTATCCTTTAAGAGGTTCGGGCTTCTTACCGGTAGGATTTGTGTTCGATGGCAAATTCGAGCCAGACCAAGAACGCAATCGGCTGTTGATGACTGATCCAGATAAGCAAATGCTTGAAGAGGCATTTGCAGCTGCGGCTGTTGGCACGAAACACGCAATCGATCAGCGTTGGGCAAACGCTCATTGGCTAGCAAGAGCGGACAAAGTAGTAACGGTCTTCGACCCGAGCAACACTGAAGAACGCGACTGGTGGAATGGTCAGTTAGCAGAATTCGCTGAACAAGTTGCCAAACTTTCAGTCATCGAGTGCACATCGGGTTTCTTGCCAGCGATAACTTCTGAGGGTGCGTATGCGGATTTTGTTATTCCGCGTCTGAAAGATGAATCAGGAGAGAATGAAACCAGCGTGGAGCGACTATGGCCACTAGTTGATGCAGCTAACGACCTGGAGCCCGCCCGAAGGGAGTTAGCTTCTGACTGGACCACCATAGCTACCGGCTGGCATGACTTGGGGTTAGAGCTCGGCCTGATCACGGTTCGAAAATTAGCAGAGTACGTTCGGGACGAAGCCATACGCTTGATGAGCTTAAGGTGCGAACTGATTCCCTAGAATGGTTAAAAGATTTTTTGGATGTTGTTGGAGAGTGCTGGAGCAAGCGAAGCGGTGTTGACATCTCGATTATTGCCGGCCTGCTTCCAGATCAGAATAAGCGTTTGCGTTCTCCGGCAGACCTTGCCCTAGACTCTGGGATCTCTGAGCAATTAAAAGACATTTGCCTAGCGATGGGGTTTGATGTCCGAAGCCAAATTCTGTTCCAAGCCCTCACCACTCTTCAACCGGCAGAACGATTTTCTTTCCTATCAGAGATGATCACTCAGGCAATAGCCACCAAAATTTCAGAGGATGAAGTCATTGGGCGAGCGATCAAGCGGTTGGACGATGAACTGCCTGAGGACGAAGAATGTGATGCATCAACTCTCAAAGTCCAAAAGGCGAGTATTCGACTTTTGAATTATCTTTGGTATTCAAAAGGGAAAGACGGAGATTCAATCGCGAAGAAGGTTGCTCTGATCTCGTCCAGCAACCGCGCGGTACGGTGGAGCCATGACCGGCTGATGATGGCACCCATATCCTATTGGCACGAAGCTGCGCGTCCATTTGCCCATGCATATCCACCGCATCGCGTACTCGGTAGTATTTACGCTGAACAGGAAGAACAGGAAGGTATTGCTGTCGTCTCACCGCTCGTTGAGTGGAACATTGCAATCGCTGACCCTCTTACGTCCGATACGCCAGTAGAATTGAAGGACCGGCGACTAGCTGCGATAAGTTCTGGGGACACTACTGGCGTCACGGTCAAGAACGAAAAGTTTAGCCAGATAGCTCTCTTGCAACCTGAGTTGTTTAATCGCTGTCAGGAAGGTATCGACGAGGCGCGCGCTCTACTAGGCCTTGTTCTCTGTCACATAGCTCCGCACGATCCAAATTGGACGAAAGCGAAGAGCGTTATGGGACGGAAACGTCATGAAGATTTCGCCGTTACGTTGCAGGGAGCGTTATGGCTAGCTGATCTCAGGTTCCGCTTGTGGGTTCCGGTGCCTGGCGAAGATGGAAAACTGGTTCAAATGTCCGCCAATGCATCAACTCTGAAGAATATTCTAGACCCGAAGTGGCTTGAAAAGAATGATTCGGCCATTCAATTGTTGAGTGAATGGTTTGGTTTCGATGAACTTGAGCTGCGACTATTAGGCGTCGCGCCGGATGAAAACAAACGCCAAGAGCTTCGCGACGGCCTCGCTAAGCTCGTTGAATTCGGGGGTGCCGATCCTGAGCTCTACAAATCACTGATCGAGGATATTGAAGCGCGTCGCCTACGAAGTCGCGATGTGGAACGCTACCGCCGTCTTGGCTTGGCTGTTCAAGAAGCAATCAAAGCCACGCTCGAAAAGTACGACCTCAAGGTAACTCTCGTGGACCACGGGTTTGATTACGAAGTCAGCGCCGGCAACATTCTTGAAGATTCAGTCATGGAATTAGAGGTAGGCCCTTACTTGCTCGAAGTAAAAGCAACGACTTCAGGCAGCCCTCGTCTGACACCAACTCAAGCTGAAACATCATCTAGTAATCCTACTCGTTATGTGCTTTGTGTCGTCGATCTACGTGGAGTCTCCGACGAACAGTTGGACACGCCTTGGGATGCGAGCAGAGTGGAGCCTTTGGCAAAGCTAAGCCCCGACATTGGTGGTAAGGTGCAAGATACTTGCAAGTTGGTGGCTGCGGCAAAAAACAGCTCGATTGCAATACGAAACGATTCGGCGCTTCGTTATGAGGTTCCCACTCAAGTGTGGGAAGGCGGTATGTCAATATCAGAATGGGTCACTAGATCTTTTAAGCAATGATCGGAAGCAAAGTCCTATGCATATCGAACCTCTATGTACCGCACGCCTCAGATAACTTCTGCCATTTCGAGATATCGAAAAAATCCATTCGCAAGCTCAATTTGTCTGGGTGTCTTGCAGTGAACATCAAACAATGCAGGATTCGCAACAAGTACGGTCAAGCATTGAGCCCGCGAAGTCGCGACATTAAGTCGATTCGAACTATAGAGAAACTCCATTCCTCGGGGAGCGTCTTCTGGGGTGGATGTCGTCATTGAATAGAAAACTATGGGGGCTTGCTGACCCTGAAATTTGTCAACCGTTCCCACGCGCGCATTTGGCAATCGTTTTGCGAGCAAAGCGACTTGGGCATTATAGGGTGCGACTATTAGGATGTGTTTATACTCCAACGGTGTTGTTAAGCCCGTTTTGTTTGTCCACGTTGCCCGGCGGCCTAACAATTCCTCAATCAGTTTCGCGATCACCTCAACTTCTTCCGGAGAGTCACTGGTATTGCCGGTATGATTGACAGAGAAAAACCGAAGTCCCGTTCCGTCTAATACTCGCTCCGTCGCATTGAGACGTTGTTGAGCATTTTCAGGACGCGACTTCAATCGGCCATCGTAGAAGACCTCCGATGTAAAATCGCAAATGTCTGGATGTAATCGCCACGAGTCTCTAAGGAATAATCCCTGCTCAGGCTCAATCGTGGCGTGCCCATTCAAGAGATGGGCCAACCCTGAGACTTCAGCACCGGGCGGATGCACGCCTTTCTGTGGTTGATCAAGTTGTTGTGGGTCGCCGAGCAGCACCACGCTCTTTGCCGCAGGCGAGATCGCCAAAACATTTGCTAACGACATCTGACCGGCTTCATCGACGAGCAGAACATCAATTGAGCCCGCGAATTCTTCTCGTGACCACAGCCAGGGTGTACCAGCAGCAATCTGCGCCTCACCGTTTTGCAGCTTCTTTAGTACGACGTCATTGTCGTCTGTCGGCGTTACGAATGAATGCTCGCAGCCATCTTCTTCGTTTGGCTTTTGAACGATGGTCAGTGCTGAGTAAGTTTCGTCGGCGACTTCGCACAAGGTAGCTAACAGGTTGCTGATCACCTTGTGACTATTCGCGGTAATACCCACGCGCTTGCCGGCTTTGACCAATTCAAGAACCATATGTGCGCCCGTGAAGGTCTTACCAGATCCCGGAGGCCCCTGAACTGGCAAAATCGAGGAATCGAGAGCAAGGACAAGTTTCTTTGCGGCATCGAGGGGTGACAAACCCTGAATCGCAGTTTGGATGTCTCCTCCGGCAACACGCGGAGCTCGCCGTAGCAAAGCATCGCACGCCGCCTGAAACTGTGAATTCATCCCGTCAGTGATTCCATTATCCACTACCCATTTTGCAATGCGCATAAGGCTCGCGACCTGTTTCTTGTTGTTGATGTAGTTGTGTGGAATGAGTGACGTAGGATGAGGCTTGTCCGAATTCTTGCCTCGTTTGAGATCGATAGTCAGATTAATGTCATCGACTTCAAAACCGGAACAAGCGCTTTCTTCTGTGTCAGGATCATGGGCCTCAAGCGCGCGATTCATCGAGTGATCTTGAGGAGGAAACGAATACCGGTGGATCAACGATCTCGGAGTTTCATCAATTACACCCTGATAAACTAAACCTCCCAGCGCGTTCTTATCTTCGGTCAACTCATCGTCCGAAAGAGTGCACAGACGGTAGTATTCCCACCACATCGATTTTTCCTCGCGGCGATGCCACTCCAATAGCTGTGCCAAAAGCCAGCACGCGTGCTGCTCACTGATCCATTCACCCTGTTCTTCGGGCAAGCCTGCAACGAGGCGGTCCTTGAGAATGGCTATGTCTGTAAGTTCGGCTTCGAGAGCTTCACTTGGAGAGCCTGCTTTAAGCTCAGGACGAGGAATCGTTCGTCCAAGTTTGACTTCAAGTTCGGCGCGCAACTTCTCCAGCCAATCCCGCAACTGCAAGGTTGACATGCAATCATCACGGTTATACTCAGCTATCGTATTCAGTATGTCTTTCGCGTCATCGGGATTGTCCTGAAGCGCTAACACCGATTCGAATGCCTGCAGTGAGGAAGTAGCATCACGCAAGGCGACCTTTCGTTGAAACCCGTAGAACGGTTCCATCTTCTTAATGGAATAGCTCTCCACTGAGGCTCGCAACCCTTGCCGGAGTACGCGAAAGAGATCGACAAATACTCCGGCGCGCAGCAATTCATCGACTTCATCAGAGCAAACGCCATGACGCCCAGTCAGGTGTTTGATTGCGGTCGGTTCATAGGGAGCGTAATGATAGATATGCAAATCTGGATGTGCTTCTCTCGCTCGCTTGACCTTCTCAATGAAGTGAATGAATGCCTGCTTCTCTGATTTCGGGTCGAACGACCAGACAGATTCATAGGGAGGTGGACCATCTGATGGAACCGTAACAGTGCCGATCAGATATTCGAGGCCTTGATCGAAAGCGAAAGGATCACCCTCAAAGTCGAGGAACAAATCACCCGGTGAAGGTGATGGCAATATAGCAAAGCCTCTGGGCGCTTCGGGCTTCTCCTCAGCTTCGCCTCCCTTGCCGGATCTCCTTTTTCGTTTGCTCTCGGACACTTCATCAGGATTAATGAACTCAAAAACCGGTTGGCCCTTCAGGCGCCCTTCAATTTGCATGCGTGCCTGTTCGCGAATTCGCAATAATGGCGTGGGGGCAATTCGATCTATCTTGGGCGTCACCGGAAGCGACAACGTTCCCAGTTTCGCCGTCGTGTCCACATCTCGCGCCACTAACGCTTCGCGCTGATTGCGCGTGATATTGGCCACAAGGGACAGATGGTCGTCATCATGCCAACGCTTGTCGCAGACTGTGAACCAGTCGCAGACTCCGCAATGCTCAACCGGTTCAGGATAGGTCGGTGCGTTTGCGGCGTAACCTGTTTCAAAATCCCGTCTGATCTTTCGGAAATAAGCTGAGAAGCGAGGTACAGGAAACTCTTCGGCCGGCGCTGCGCCACCCAGCACGACGTGCATCAATTCCGGCACCACGCCCTGAATTCGCGAGAGCAAATCCGAATAGAAGCAAAGTTGAATAATGGCGCGCGCTTTTGTGGATCGCGCGAGCTTTGTTTCCACTACTTCATATGAGAAGGGGCCAATCTCACTTGGCTTATCTACACGGATCAAGAAATCCGCGCGTCCGTACCATTCGTTGTCCAGGAACGTTGCCTGATAAATAACTTCAGCGCCGCTGCGGATCGCCTCGGCCGTTCTTGCCGCAGCTTCTCGACGTGAAGTATCAGTCGCTATCTCGAGGACTCTAAGTCCGCGCTCCGTTAAGAGTTTCAGATAGGACTGTTCGTGCGCGTGTCCAAGCTTGATAAGCAACTCCAAACCCGGATCTGCAAAGTACGGTTTTTTAATTTGTCCTGCGGCTTCTGCTCGATTCAAAGCCGTGAGATGGTGGCAAGCGAGGAAGTTGGCGATCGAAGTTGGGGAGAACATGTGAAGCCTATTCTTTTGGTCATCAGAGCATCAAGCAGGATATCCGAGTGTCAAAGGCCTCGTTACCCTATCAAAGGTAGGTCGCAGAAATTTAGAAAATGGCAGCAGTCACACTTCCGCAGCCGTCGTCACTACGTCAAAATCCGCTCCGATTGCTTCGAAGTGCCGTTGTCCGCAACGCACCTTATCTGCCTCGCTTGTGCGGAGCTTCAGGAAGTCCTTAGTTCCCTTGGTCTCTCGTACCAAATATAGCGCTTGGCCGTCATGCTTTAGGATGGCCCAGTCCGGATTGTACTTGCCAACAGGCGTGTCAATCTCGAACCAACCGGGCAGCTTCACAAAAAGCTTTATGTCTTCACGTTCGTCGAGTTTGCGCGCGAACTCGCGCTCTACTTCCGACTCGTAGACCACATACTCGTAAACCGACTTATTTACCTCAAGCGCGGTTAAATAGTTGACTAGCTCTTCGTTTTTGAAGAGCAGCATCTCCCATTCCGCCTCTTTGCCGTCCGAAACTAGTCGTTCGTATTTGATCCCGTCCACCAACAAGCGGTGCAACTCGTATTTGAGGATTGTCGCGACTTGGTCAAGAAAACGCTGCGGATTCTCGAAAATCTCTGAAAGCCGATCCGATTCCTTCAGGATGCGAACCAGCGTGGATCGAGTCAACTCGGTCTCATTCTGGAGATATGCCAGAATATCCGGCAGTGCTCGTATAGTGGACTTAATGCGTTCCTCGCCTACGCTTACTGCCGTCGTGCTTACGCCCGCCTTAGTGACTTGCACCTGACCAGCCGAGACTCGGATCTTGGGCGCTTCGATCCTCTCCATTTTCTTGATTGTCGCTACCGCGCGATTCACCAGCGCTTCCGTCTCAAACTCAACGCGATAGGTAGTCTTTGGCTTGATCCGATCCCAGAGAGCTTGGAACTCCGGGCTAAGGGCAACCTCCTTCTTGAGTCGGCTGATGCCTTCGTCCTTGTCCTTTCGGATATGGCGCTCGATCTGGTACGCCGCCAATAGATCTATTACAGCGGCGGTGAGATCGCCGTGCGGCGCCGGCATTTCCAGTTTGAAGCCCGTTCGCTTAGGATCGAAGGCCGGCTGAATTCGACTATCAGAGTCGATCATCTTTTGATCGACCAGTGCTTTGCGGATTGTTTCCGCTGCCTCACGACCGATTGGCTGCTCGACATCATCGACAATGCGAGTGAGCTTGGCTAACGCCGTGATGGGCACCTTTCCAAACGTAACGCCGCAGTCTTGCTCGTATTCTGATTGCAGTGCCCGCGCGAAATCTTCGTAGCTCTCGTTTGCCATTACATATAGCTTGTTAACTGACTCATCGAAGACTCGTAATCCGTTTTGGTCCACCGGCAATCGCAAGCCTCGTCCGATCTCCTGCCGCTTCTTGATCGTGCTTCGAGTTTCATTAAGCGTGCAGATTTGGAAAACATTTGGATTGTCCCATCCTTCACGTAACGCGGAATGGCTGAAGATAAAGCGCAAAGGCTCGTCGAGAGAAAGCAAGCGCTCTTTCTCCTTCATGATGAGGTTGTAGACCTCATCGTCTGCCTGAGTGTCACCTCGCGTGTCTTTAAGTACACCTTTTTTGTCTTGTGCGAAGTAGCCATTGTGCAGGCGTTCAACAGGCTTCTTGAGCCACTCCAATGTGCCATAGCGTTCTTCATTGGCCAATGCCGCTAGCTCAGTCTCAAATGCCTCAGCAAACTTCCCTTTCACTGGCAGGCCATCCGCACCGTAGTCTCGATAGTTGGCGACTCGGTCGATGAAGAAGAGCGAAAGGACTTTAAGACCCAGCGAGCGTATCTGCAGCTCCTTGTCGAGATGTTTCTTGACAGTCTGCTTTATCTGTACCCGCCACACATCATCGCGTAGACCGCCAAACTCTTCCCCCAAACGCAGAGTTCTCCCGTTTGAGAAGCGGAGGTATTCACCTCCAGGTTCGGCGTTAATCTCAGTCACTTCAAATCCGTCTCGATATGCGGCACGTTCATTTGAAAGAGTGAAAAGATCGCCACCCTGCTTCACCGTAACCGGCTTGTCCTTTGGCCCGTCAGGCGTTTGCACGTGGATTCGTAGCTTCGCCTTTATTCCCTTTTTGTAGTCGATTGCTTCGACTCGCACAAAGGCATCGTTAGCCGCGCCTTCGGCAATGGCGCTAGCCACAACGATTTGTTTCACGAGCTTTAGTTCGAAAGCCCGTACGGGGTCCAACCGGTAGACCAGGTTGTAAGGGTTACGGTGAGTGGCCGAGTAGCGTAGCGTACAAAGCGGGTTCAGAGCCTTAATAGCCTCCTGTGCCTTGTCAGTTGAATCTACGCTCTGTGGCTCATCGATGATAACGATGGGCCGAGCCGCCTGTACGAACTCGATGGGTGCTCGCCCGCCTAATGACGTATCCATTTCCTTGTAAATAACGTTGCTCTTCTTCTCATCCTCAGTACCAGTAAAGTTTTTTCGGAAGGCATCGATGTTGATGACTAAGATCTGTAGCGTATTGCTGGTCGCAAACTGTCGGAGCCGATTTACTCTCTTCGCGTCGTAGACGAAGTGCTCGAAGGGTAAGTTATTATACAGCGCCCGGAAATGCTCGGTGGTAATCTCAATGTTCTTAAGCACTCCTTCGCGGATGGCAACACTCGGCACCACTATGATGAACTTTTGGAAGCCGAAGCGCAGCGACAATTCAAAAATAGTGCGGAGGTAGACGTAGGTCTTTCCCGTGCCTGTCTCCATCTCCACCGAGAAGTGTGGGCAAGCGCGCGCTTCGTTTGCTGGTACGTCGAACAGCTCCCACCCTTCCGGGTCAGCACTAGGATTTGCTACATCGATGTCGTTTCTGATTTGAATGGCGCGCAGGTTCTCACGCAATTTGTCCGCCCCCAAAAGCAGGCGGTTGCCCATCCCTAGCTCAGTGCGGCCCTGCCCTCCGAACAGCTCCCCCCACTCGCTCATGTTGATGACGGAATATTCGGGAGCGCCTTGCGGCTGGCCATCAAAGAGATCGGTGATGGCAGCGACGGCAGCAAGCTGGAAGCTCTGGTTCGGGTCGAACTGGAGTTTCATATCTTAGTTCGCGTCATATCGTCTTGAAGCTGGTGATACCTTTAGTCTTGAATATCTGTACGGCGTTGGCTTTGAGTTGGTCATTTCCGGCGAATCCCTCATCGAGGCAAACTACTCGCTCCGGTTGCTGGTTAGCAATGGCGCGAATCACGTCTAGGGTCAGCGTGCGGTCGAGACATACCAAGAGTGCCCCGTCTGCGACACTGTGTACCGTCGCTCCTGCGAGCTGGTGGCTCTCGACTGGCGTGGAGAGTAAGAAGCCGCTCTTGAGCAGAATCTCATAAAATAGATCATTAGCGGCACGGCCTTCGCGGATGTGGTTCACATGCAAATCGAGTTGCTTTGCGAGCCCCTCTATATCGTTCGAAGCTTCGGCATTCCATGGTGTAAAATTGGATTCAGCCAGTTTGAACACACGAAAGCCATAGTCTTGCGGCTTTCCATCAGTGTCTAGTTTTAGCTTTGCAGCGTCAGTGGCACTGAGCTTCTTGATTACGCGCCGAACGCGCTCCTTGGTGATTTCCGAAATGGTCGGATAGTCTTCGCGACCGGTCGGTTCTGGCAGCTGCACGAGAATGAACTTGCGCGTGCCGCCATCCTGCATATTCATCTCGAGGACGGCCTGGGCCGTAGCTCCAGATCCAGCGAAGAAATCCAAAACCAAGTCATCCCTGTCGGAGGAAGTCGCGAACTGGAGAAGCTTCGCGATGAGCCTGGATGGCTTAGGGAATCCAAACACTTGAGCGTCACCGAATATTTCAACGATCTCATTCGTTCCGTGCTGCGTGTAAACATCGTCGATCACAGAAAAGAACTTTGTTTCTCGCTGACCACCCTCATCTCTCAAGTACTGCTTCGAGCTAATAATCCAGTTTCCGTCTTTATCAATTGTGAAATGCAGTTCCCCTGCTTTCTCGGCTTGCTCGACCCGGGCAGGGCTCCATCGCCATTGACGCTTTGGCTTTACCATAGTGCCATCGGGAGCTTTGATCGAAAACTGTAGATTCGTCCTTTCTTCAAAGCTCTTCATTGACTCTAGTGGGTGTGTTCGAAAAGGCCCCCGCCGTTCAAAATTCTCGTCCTTATTCTTGTAGTACCGGGCGATGGCTTCCTCTGTCAGCGGTACATATAGGTCCTCAATTGAATCCTTAGCACGTGCATAGACCAAAATATATTCATGTAACGTAACCAAATGTTTCTCTTTTGCTCCTCCGCCATATCGTTTCTTCCAAACGATGTTATCGACGAAATTCTCCTCTCCAAAAATCTCGTCCATTAATGAGCGAAGGGCTTTAAGTTCATTGTCATCAATTGACACCAAAATTAACCCGTCCTCCAACAGCAGATTCCTTGCGAGGTAAAGCCGAGGGTACATCATGTTCAGCCACTTAGAGTGGAACCGCCCATCGGTGTCGGTATTGGTACCGAACTTGCGCCCTTCGGCGTCTATCTGGCCAGTGTATTCAAGATAGGTCTGCAAAGTCTCTGTGTAGTTATCGGGGTAAATGAAGTCGCTGCCAGTGTTGTAGGGTGGGTCTATGTAAATCATCTTTACTTTCCCCAAGTACGATTTTTGCAGGAGCTTCAATACCTCCAGATTGTCACCCTCGATGATCAAGTTCTCAGTGGAGTCGAAAGAGACGCTCTCCTCAGGGCTTGGTCGCAACGTCCCGAGGCTCGGCGCTTGGATCGTGCGAAAGCAATCGGCCTTACCTGGCCAGCTCATGCCATAGCGTTCCTTGCCGGTGTCTACCGTTTCACCGAGAACCAACTTAAGCCGATCGAAGTCGAGCTTACCGCCCTCTGTGAAAACCTCAGGAAACAGTTCGCGCAATCTTGTGCGCTGTTCCTCTGCTATATCCATTGACCTTAGTTCGAGTTTCTCAGGAACTTCCATAAGTGCAGACTTCCTTCTTTTTCATTTCTAGACAACTGTCCACCGAATGCTGAAGAGCACTTTCTCAGTGACCTGTTGCTCAAGCCGTTGTTCGACTTCATCCATTAAGGTGTCTTTCCGCGTCTCTACTTCTTTCGCAGCCTGTTCGTAGTCCTTCCAAGCCTCATCGCGTTTAGTATCTAGGAGCCGTTTCTCGCGTTCAAGCTTAAGCTTTTCAGGAAGATTCGCTGCGAGCCGGGCGCCTCGGCGAACAGATTTGATTTGCTCCTCTAGCTCTTTCAACGCAACCTTCAGCGAGTTGCGCTTATCTTCTCCCCAACGATCAAGCTTATCCAACTCGGCCTCAAAGTATTGCGCATTCTTCTCGCTTAACTCGGCTACGATTTGCTTTCTCTGCGCATCCAGAGTCCGCTGTATAGCTGGCTGCACGGTTGCGAAGCCACTCATGTCAGCCGTTGGTTTATTGACAGCCGGTAGGGAGAACAATCGTTGACACTGATCGGGCAAGAGCGCCACGCCGTCATCAGTGCAGCCAGCCAAGAGAACGTGGTCTTCGGTTTCAAATGCAGTAACAGTTATAGTGCTTGCCGCAAGCCATCCAGCCCTACCGACGAGTGAATCCAGAATCGAAATGTTTTTGCCCGATGAAGAATACTGAAAAACGAGTTCGGCTGGTTCGGTAGTTAGCGCTTTGCATTGTTCGATGATTCTTTGCGCCAACGGATGACCGACCCGATATAGGTTAGCATCTTCGACGTTTCGCCCAGCGCGGTATGGCCCCGGATGAATGTTCTCCGCAGGAAAGGGATTGCGTGTAAGTACAAAAGCATTGTCACCGTCCGCGAATTCAGCGTCTGACCTCAAGTAGTAACGAGTCAATTGCCAGAGCCAGTTGTCAAACCTCCCGAGATAATCCCGGCTCTGGCCGACCGTGAGCTTCAGTTTCTCCTGGACTTCCTCATCAAAGTTTTCAAGCAGTTTTTGGCGAGTCTGCTGCATCGCCTCATCAATTTGAAACTCTAACTCTTCTTGAAGCTCATTGAAGTTGAACTCAATCTGTTCAGGGGTACGACAGGTTTGGTAAATCTCGGAAATTCGCCTCTCGAAATCTACTCCAGACTCAATTGCCCCGAGAACTTCGTCACTGGCGCCAAATACTCCGCTGAAGAGTTTGAACTTCTCATCAAGCAATTGATAGATTCGCACATCGGCAGCGTTCGCTTTATTCAGGAAGTTTACAACCACGACATCAGACTTCTGGCCGTACCGATGACAACGTCCGATGCGTTGTTCGATCCGCTGCGGATTCCAGGGTAAATCATAATTCACAACGAGTGAGCAGAATTGTAAATTGATTCCTTCGGCAGCGGCCTCCGTGGCAATCATCACAATTGCACTGTCTCGGAAATAGTCCACCAAGGCGGCGCGAATGTCGGCGCTCGGTGAACCTGTGATGCGGTCGGTGCCGGCATGTCTCTTAAGCCAATCTCGATAAATCTCCTTCGACTTTGCATCCGTATTTGAGCCGTTGAAGAGTACGATCTTTCCCGCGTATTCGGTCTTTTCAAGTAACTCTCGCAAATACTCTTGCGTCCGGCGCGACTCAGTGAAGATGATGGCCTTCTTCTGGGCTCCCTTTTCCGTGGCGGCAACAAAGCCTTTCTTCAAGGCCGTTAGTAGGACTTCGCCCTTGGAGTTCTTGATGATCGATCGAGCAAGCGCTTCGAAGCCCCTGAGAGTCCTGGCTTCTTCCCCTAACTGATGTAGTTCCTCGACGGTGTATTGCTTCTTTTCGGCTGAGGCCCCTTCATCGTCCCTCCATTCCTCCTCAGTTTCGTCCACGGCTTCATAATCGGCAGCTACCTCGTCCGGTTTTAACTCGACTGGTTCCTGTGCTTGTGGAATCGCCTCTAGCTTCGAAGAAAGCGCCTCCAGCGTTCCCGAAATCGCATAGGTCGATGAAGCGAGCAGCTTGCGCAGAATTAGCGTCATCAGTTGACGTTGACCAGAGGGCAAGGCAAATAAGTTTGGTCGTTGCAAATAATCCGAAACGAGATCGTAGAGCTTTTGTTCCTCCGCGGACGGGAAGAATTCCTGGACGATTGCATTGCGGTTTGTATAAGGCACGTACTCAAGAACCTGACGGCGCAGAGTACGCTGACAAATGGGCCTGAGGCGCTCTTTCAGTTGCGCAAAATCTTCGGGATTTCGAAGATTAGCAAATTGTGTCTTAAAGCTTTTGAGATCACCAAAAGTGTGATCGTCAATAATGCTTACAAGTCCATAAAGTTCAAGTAATGAGTTTTGAAGCGGCGTTGCAGTCAGTAACACCTTGTGAAATGGGGCTACTGCATCTTTGATAGCATTGGCGATCCGATTCGCCGGCTTGTAAACGTTGCGCAGCCGATGTGCCTCGTCAATGATCACAAGATCCCAATTAACCTGCCGGATGTAAACATCCTTTGCCCTAGCAAAATTATAAGAACAAATAATGATCTCAGATTGATCGAACGGGTTGAGAGTACCGCACTTGATCTGTTCATTAAAAGTCCGTGTTTCGAGAATCTGGGAAGGCAGAAAGAACTTGTCGGCCAGTTCCTGATTCCATTGCTTGCGTAGATTGGCTGGAACAATGATAAGGAGTTTGCGATTCCGCTCGGCCCACTTCTGCGAAAGCAGGATGCCGGCTTCGATGGTTTTTCCGAGGCCAACTTCGTCGGCTAGGATAGCGCCTTTGGATAACGGCGAGCGGAAGGCGAAGAGCGCGGCATCAATCTGATGCGGATTCAAATCTACCTGGGCATCAGCGAGCGAGGCCGCGAGTTTTTCAATGCTGTCAGACGGACAGCGCTTCGTCAGCTCGTGCGCGAAATACTTGGCGTGGAAGACGGTACTCATTCTTCAATGCTTTGCCTGACGGTTGAGTCCTCTGAATTGCGTTGGCGTATTGAAGACATCGAATACGGCATGGTAAGCGACCACTATCGGCGTGACAACCTGACAAAGTATTCTGCGGTCCTTGCAGCACGAAGTGTTATTATAATGCACGCCAAGACGAAAGCTTGACAGGCTGGTCCTCAGAGCCTGCTAATCACGGATTTGCTGCGACTGCCTCAAGACTGTTCCGTCCTCCTGTCCCCCAATGAGATTTGTTTTCAAGCTGCCGGTGCTTTTCGCAATTGAACCTCACGGTTCACACAGAGCTATTCATCAACTGATTGAGCCAAGAATCAGGCCCAAAATAAGTGGAGCACTCAGACAAACAATAAGGCGATGCCGAGGGCGCGCGCACGCTTCGCGAGAACACGCAGGAGGTTTGCATGCCGGATGAATCGATCAATAAGCTTACGGTGTACAAGCTGGCGCCTGTCGCGCTGAGCTTAATAAAGATACCAGTATACAAACCGGTTGCAGATGGAAAGTGGAAGTTTCGAAGGAAGAACCATGCGTACCGACTCTTCTTTCATAAGAATGGACCACATCCACCAAGCTGGCTCGCAGTATTTAATCCGCTGAATCCCAAGGTCGCCAAAAAAGACATTCCGCAAACAATGACGTCAGGATTCATTCTGCTCATTGAGATAGATGGTTCTCTTTTCGGCATTACCGGCGGCATTGGTCACATTCATCTACGCAAGAACCTAAGTATTGAGCACCGTTTTGGCCTTGAGTTAGCTGAACGAATTCTGGCGCTACCAGAGTTGCGCGGTCTCACTCAAAGAGACACTAGTGGAGTTGTGAATGCTTTGGATCGGGTCTTTCGAGGCATCTATAACCCGCAGGGTGACATCAACAATCTCAAAAGGGTTCTTACGCATGTACGAGGAACGCTTCAAAAGACAAATCCGCTTCAAGCGACCATTGGAAAAAGCATTCAAGCAAGCGACGCCCTCACCGTAAATGGCAGCAAGAAGTTTGACGATATCGTTAGGCTTCTCCTCGAAGTTAACAAGCTCGTCGCTCGGGGGAAGGCTCAACTAAGAATTCCTCAGCTAGAGCATATTGATAAGAAGGCTCAAAGCGCGCGGATAAGCCAATTGGAGTTGGCCCTGACCCAAGCGCTTCTAAAATATGAAGCCGACGACACTCACTCATTGTTCTTGGATAATGAAGACATCGGATACCTACCTGATCGCGTTCTACATTACGAACTCCGTTATAAGCACAAGAAGTACGAGTCGGAGATATTTGTTGAAGTGTTTCAAACTGTTCGGACGATACTTACTGGCCTTAGTTCAATTCAGGATCAGCATGACGCTTTGAAACGAATGAACCTTAAGGTAACGTTCGACGATAAGTTCACGGAGATCCAACCACTTCTGTACTTCGTCTGCGGGGATATCACCTACAAGAACGATGTGTATTTCCTTAACAATAAGCAGTGGTACAGGGCAAGTGCGGAATTCATTACAGTGATGACCAGAGAGTTAGACAACATAGAGTGCGTAGCTCCTGAAAAACTGGGGTTAATAGAATGGGACAAGAGTAAATTCCATGAAGAAAAGGACTTCAACGCCGGTCAGCGTGGTTTCGTCGTGATGGATCGGCAGTGTGTGGTAGTAGCGAATGAAAAAGGACCAATCGAGTTCTGTGATCTCTTGAAGGTCTCGACGGACCGCATTCTTTTGATCCACGTGAAGCCGGATACCGGCGCGGCGTTGCGGGCACTGTTTGCTCAAGGCTTCGTATCGGCAAGACTGTATTCGGAAAGCGAATCATTCCGCGCAAAAATACACCAGGGGGAGATAAAAACGACCGGTGCTGGCTTTACAACAAAGGAATTCAATGTACTTAAGAGTCTTGAGAAGCGCCATCGCCGAGAAATGCAGATCATTTTTGCAATCTTTGATGAGACTCCTTCGCATACGGTGCCACCTGCGGCTACTACGACTTCCGAGATTCTCAAGGGAGCGCTGACTACGTTCGCCAGGGTCGATCTGCTCGATAGGGCCACCAATATTCGGGCTATGGGTTATGAGGTCGCCGTGTGTCGAATTAAGCCCTATCCAAGCAGCAGCAAGAAGAAACCCAGCAAGCACCGGTGACTGGATCTGATTATTTAATCTGCGAGGCCCCATTAGTCATAGTCCTAGCAAAGATCACGAGGGTTAGAAGCAATGAAAACTCAGTTCGCCGAAATGCTCTTAGGTTTGAAGTTCCACGGTAACGCTGACCAGTTTCGTAAGACACACCCATTTTCTGAGGATATAGAGTCGGCGCACGCAATACTCTTCAATCCTCGGTATGACAAATGGAAAAAGCTAAACGCTTATCGAAAATGGGTAGCGAACGGCCAGCCTTGCCTCTTCGGCAAAGCTGCCGCCAAGAGCAAAGCAGTTTTCGTCTGCCTTCTTGAGGAACTCGAAATCCTTCGAATGAAAAGAGGTGACGAAGATCTCAGGGATACGATTCAAGATCATCGCCAGGCGTGGAAGCGACTCGCTTTGGAAGGATCTTATTCATCCTTCATGGTACTCGTGACCAGCAGGAGTCTGGTCGAGAAAGAGCCGGGCGAGACCTTCAAAGAGATCTGTCGTCGGCTACTCGAGTTGTACATGGATGTCGACAGAATTGACGATGACACAATCGTACCGCAACGCGAATACGTCTTCCTGCGCACCGGGTCTAAGGAAGCGCCGGGAAAGATTTTGAAGTTCGCGACTCTGCCCAATGTGTTCTGCGCCCAAGGGGATGGTCGCTGGTGGCATGATCATCGCACCCCGGGCGGGATCATGATTACATCCAACGCCTTGGGCCACTTTGTCCTATCGCGCCTTCCTGGGTCTGAAGTAAGTGAGGAAATGAAAGAGAAAGACAAAACTCACGCACTCGACAATGCCATGAGGACGATTTTCAGTGCCTACGGCAATGACAAGAAAAAGCGAGGTCTGCCCCACTGTCCAGCCACCCGGCTCGTTCCACTCCAGCCAGGGGAAGCAACACCGATTCGCGAAGGATCAGAACTGAGTAAATACTCGCCCAGTCACTACGATGGCTTCTTTCACACCGATCACTTGATCCCGTCGGTATTCTTTAACAAGGACCGAGATCCAAAGAAACTCAGGTTGTACGAGGATCTATCCTTCAAATACATTTTCGATCCCGCAGGCGATCCTCAAGATCACCGTGAACTCATGACCGGCTCAGAAGCAAGCCCGTACGAGCTGAAACAAAACATGGATCGACTACCTGAGTTTCTCGACCCGGAGAGGCCGCTCACATTCTCGGGCAGATTGGATGGAAGAGTTCGCAGCTGGCTTGAGCAGAGGCTAGCTCAACGGTTGGAAGCTTAGACAGTTTTCGTTATGAGCTCGATTTTACCTTGAGCCTTCAGCAACTTCTCAAAAATCTCTCCTTGCGCCCGTGCATCGTCCAATGCGTTATGAGTAGCTGGCTGATCCGATTGAAACTGCCTTGGAAGTTGGCTTGATGTTGTCTGTGTCCACATACAGCTTGAGAACCCCATAAAGAAGGCTTTGATGTCGAGCGCGCCGAAACCAAACGGATTCTCCCCTAAGAATTTGTGGAAATACCAGTTGACGAATGACCAGTCAAAGCTTGCGTTGAATCCGACGAAAACAGGTTTCCGGTCACCAGCCATCGCTTGCACCCAATCTCTAAACTCCGACATCGCGATTTGGGGAGCTTTCCCGGTTTTCTCAAGTGTCTTCAGATCTAGCAAACTCACTTCCATCGCCGCTGCCACAGCGTTCTCGTTAAGTGGCTGCAGTTCCGCGTAAAACGAGTTCTCCGCCTTCCCAATTACGCTCGCACCAATGCTCAACATGCTGTACTCCCCGGGTATAGGTCCGGATGCCTCAATGTCGACTGAGATGTACAGTTCTTTAGTCACGCAGTTCAGGTCGCCTTTTCAAGTTGTACCCATGCGAGGTGACGGGTCGAGTACCTTTGCCTCTTTGAGTATGTCTTCGTACCGGAGCGGACGGTCGTGAGTATACGCCTCGCGTAGTGCCGCCGTTAAGAGTCGGTCCGTGATGTCCGATGACGTAAACGGAACGCCTTTGTTCTTCGGTTCTTTCTCGCCAGTGAGCTTAACCAGCTCGGTGACTTGCGCTGCCTTTAGATCCAGCTCAGGCACTGAAGACTTGAGGATCTCGCCGCGCACTTCGTCATCCGGTCTGGGAAAACTTAATTTAAGCGCTGCGCGACGCACGATGGCCGGATCTAAGGCGTCCAGTCGATTGGTGATGAAGATCACAGCGAGACGCAGCCGAGTCAACCGAAGATTGTTGAGACGTTGCAGCAGAGTGTTAAGTCCGGCTTTGTCTTCGTGATGCATTTGCTGCGTGTCACGACTTGCCGCTAACGCATCGGCCTCGTCCAACAGTAGTAACAGTGGTTCACCATTCAATGACTTGGCCCGGGCCTCAGCCTGCACAAAAGCTTGAGCAATCAAATCACTCATTTCACCCACGAGTCCAGTACCTCGTATTTGGGTGTTGATCTTCAGCAGGTGCACGTGGCTCTTGGCACCTGCTTTCCTTGCAAGTGCATCGCCCACAGTCTCGGCCAGCGCCGTCTTTCCAGTGCCAACATCGCCCTCGAACAATATTAGCGGAACAAGATTTCGCTCTAGCTCACATATTTGAAGTACGCGTTTTTCGTGATGTTTACGACTCCATGCCTCTACCTTTTGCGGGTAGAGCAACATCTCGAGTTTAATCAGCAACTCCTTCTTCTGTTGGTCAAGCCCCACGAGGCGTTCGTACCAAGCCCTGGCATGTGCGTCTGGATACTTTTGTTCCAGTTCGAAAAAACTTACTACTTGGTTTGTTTCTCTCTTGGTAGTCATAGGTTCAATTTTCCCGGCCGCATATTTGACTAGCTTTTGATCGGCGCCATCGGCGGGCCTTCCATTTCGCGAACCTGGCCGAACTTTCAGCTCAAGTCTGATAAGTTTCTCGCCACGCCGCGCAAGATCCAGTTTTGCTGTCGCCTCAGCTAATTCCGTGTCGTCAATCTTGAACCCGGCACCCAAGAGGTGCTCCTGCAACACAGTGGACAGTGCAGTACGTTTGGATAAATTGCGATCCCGCGCCGTCTGCTCGGCGTCCGCAAGAAGGGCGGTTACTCCAAGTTTCATCCGGCCAATATATTGGCCATCCGGTGCTGATAACTGTATAGGAATGTCTGCCATCACCGCACAAATCTACTACGAGCAAGACCTTTAACATCCATGGAGTAAGTGCGATCGCCGATCCATTTACCGCCGCTGTAGTTCAACTGACCAGCGGCGCCCCAAGCTAGCGTAAGTTGTGATCGAATCAATTTGCGTTCGGTGAAATCCATCTTGGTCCACCGGCTGTTGTAAGTAACTCGAACGTGAAAATCCGCTGTCGCTAGAACCGGATCATAGCGGATGCCGCCCGGACGATCATCTGCAAGGCCCGCAACGCCATCAAGCACAACATAACGAAGCGCGTCGAGGACTTGATTCGTGCCAGGTTTCGTCCAGATGAACTTAACCTGATCAAGCACTTCTTCATCAATGAAGGTTCTCAAGTCACGGATAACGTCCTGCGTGTACTCTTCCGTGAAATAATCGTAAGTGTCTCCGATCGCAAGGAGGTCGGCTTGAACCTTACGTGTGATGTGAAGGACAGCTGTATGGGGCGTGGTGCCGGTTGCCAATCTGCTAGCAGTTGCGG
>Ga0209431_10001190_pt1 | contig 21647 bp, 19 predicted proteins | sample RifCSP13_3_FD_184021 | JGI IMG/M metagenome (GOLD analysis project Ga0209431, IMG submission 184021) | Soil microbial communities from Rifle, Colorado - Rifle CSP2_sed 13_3 (SPAdes) (version 2) | ecosystem: Environmental > Terrestrial > Deep subsurface > Rock core/Sediment | place: Rifle...
CACTGTAACTGGATTCATCATATATCCACCAAGCCAGTATCCACCTCCAAGATAGTTATTTTGTTCTATCACTAGGGTCTTAAAACCCATTGAGGCAAGTTCTTTGCTTGCTGTAAGACCAGCTGGACCAGCTCCAATTATTATAACATCAGAATCTGCACCATTGATTAGAACCTCATGAAATTCATTGGCAATAGCTCTTGTAATTTCCATTTCTTTTACATCTGAAAAAATTTTTGGAACTTCGTCACTATGTGTGGCTTGTTGCATAGAAATTCATCCGCAAATCATCACATTAATAGTTTGCTCAGTTAGCAAACGTATCTTCAAATGCTTTAATTGAATCTCTTATCTTCATTTTCTTTGGCGGATTTTTAAATGCATATGCAGAAATAATCTCTGATTTGGTCAAGTCATTTTTGGAAATTGCCATTTTTGCAGCCCTTATTGAATCAAGTATGACATTACAACCATTTGCACTGTCATTTGTTCTAAGAGTTAAATCCATCTCTACTGTAGAACCCAAAAAGCCCTTTGCTTCCATCCAATAATAACTCACTCTAGAATTGCCAAGCTGTTCAGCAAATTCTGTAGTTCCAGCAGTAGATTTGAAAGGATACGACGTCTCAATTGCTATGGATTCTGTTTTTATTTTACGCTTCTTTTCTCTAAGTTCTTCAGCCATGGTATTTTGTGTATCAGGATTTCCACCTACATCAAGCTGATATGCTTTCTGGATTGTAATTCCACGGTTTGTCATAAATTCAATCATTCCGCGATGAAACGCTGTACCGCCAAACTGACTCATCATATCGTCACCAAGAATCATTAGCCCTTTTGATTCAAAGGCAGACTTCATCTGTGGTGATGTAACTTTAGAGGATGTTGCATTAAAAAAAGAAGAACCCGCCTCTAATGCTGCCTTAGCATAGCTTTCCCCAGTTTTATCCATCCCAGAAGACACTAAATTGATAAGAAAATCAGGCTTGAGTTTCTTTAACGAGTTCACAAACTCTGCATATCTTACAGATTTTAGTTCACCGTGTTTCATAAGATGTGGAGGTGTTGGGTCTTCAATAATTCCTGGTTGTACAACCAAGTTATTCGAATTTATTTTGTAATCTGTTATAATCTCACTGACTTTTTTTCTAACTTTGGTAGAATCGACATCAAAAACACCAACAACAATTGTATCGCTTGCTGTAAACCCGGCAAGCTTTGGATGCCAGAGACCCTCGGTAGAATTTTTGTAAAACTCCAATCCTTTGATAAGTGTCTTGGCAACATTTCCCATGCCTGTTATTGCTATGCTGATTTTTTCTGCCATGTAATTTTTTCTCGCCGGTGAACATTTAACTCTTTTCTACATTGTTCTACTTAGCTTAAACTAAGAAATATCTTCAAAACTACATTAAACTTCTAGCTACCATATTTGTCCAGCTTTGTTATTGCATTTAGCTAAAGTTCCCCTATTCAAAAATTTATATTCCTTCCAACGAGAAAATCACGTATACGTTGAGTAAGACTAGTTCAAGTCAATCTAAGCCTGATAATTTGCCAAAACCAAAGATAAATTGGGGTAAGCTAGAGGAAGCTGAAAAATTTGCAGAAACTGTGAAGCTTTACCGTCAAGGCAAAATAAACCATGATGATTTTAGACGCTTTAGACTGCAACATGGTGCTTATGGAAGCAGAATGACTGATAATTACAGTATGGTAAGAATAAAAATTCCAGCAGGTGAAATTTATCCAGAACAACTTGAAAAAATTGCGCAGTTAAGTGAAACATGCTCAATAGGAAGTGCGCATGTCTCTACAAGACAAAACATTCAGCTGCACTGGGTTATTTTAGAAGATGTATCTGAAATTATACGTGGCTTAGCGGAGGTTGGTCTGACATCAAGAGAGGCATGTGGAAATACAGTAAGAAATGTAATGTGTAGTCCGCTTGCAGGTGTGTGTCATGATGAAATCTTTGATCCTACACCATATGCACTTGCTGTTGCAAAATTTCTTTTAAGAAACCCACTAAATCAAGCTCTGCCAAGAAAATTCAAGATTAATTTCACTTGTTGTGAAAAACACGGAATGGCAAGAATCGCTGATATAGGCCTTATACCGCAAACAATTGAAAAAGACGGAAAGACGCATCAAGGCTTTAAGATCTTTTTGGGTGGTGGACTTGGTGCACAGTCATTTGTAGCACATCAACTTGAGGAATTTACACCAGAAGAAGATTTAGTATACACAGCAATAGCTGTTCTTAGGATATTTGATAGGATGGGAAATAGAGAAAACATGGCGCGAAACAGAATGAGATATCTTGTCAATGAAATGGGATGGGAAAAATTCAAAACCCTTGTATTAAAAGAAAGAGCAATCGTAAGAGCAACTCAATCTGTTATAGTAAAGCTTGAGATAGACAAGATTCCTGACGCATTACACAAAATAACAGTCAGCTCAGAAACTTCTTCCTTACCACCCAGCTTTTCAAGATGGGTAAAAAACAACACTGTCAAACAAAAACAAAATGGATATAGTTCTGTATTTTTGACTTTGGAATCTGGCGATGTAACTGCTAATCAACTAAGAGCAATAGCTCAAATTGCTAGAGAATTCTCTGCCGAGGGCAGAGTACGAAATGGATTCACACAAGATATCATCTTTAGGTGGGTAAAAGATGATGATCTCCCAGAACTGTATTAGAGATAGGTCTTGCAAATCCTGGTGCTCTTACCATGGCTTCAGTGGTAGGATGCACTGGAACCACTTCATGTAACCTTGCCATTACAAACTCTCATAGACTTGCAAAAGAGATTCAAAGAAAGTTCCTTGAACTTAAACTAGACACGGATGACGATTTGCGTGATTCTAGCATAAAGATAAGTGGTTGTCCAAACTCTTGTGGACAACATGAAATAGCTACCATTGGATTTTACGGCGGTGGAGGGAGAATGGGTAAAAACATGTATCCATTATACGCCATGTCACTTGGTGGAAGAGCAGATGGACAAGCCATGCTAGGATTAACATGCATGAAAGTACCTGCAAAAAGAGTAATCCCAGTAATTCTAAAAATAATTGAAATCTTCAAATCTGAGAAAAAACCTGGCGAATCACTAAATTCTTGGGTGCATCGAGTCATAGATGGACATGGAGGTCCTATTGTAAAATCCATTACCGGTATAAAACAAATTTTACAGCCAATTGTGACCGTTCCAGCTGTAGAAGTGGACATGGATTTCTATGCTGACTATGGAAGTGATGGTGGTTTTCATGCAAAGACAGGGAAGGGCGAATGCGCTGCTTGAGTGCAGAAAAAACTATGCAGATTACAATAAATGCAGATTCATTAAGAACTCAAATTAGGGACAAAAGTGTACGTGTATTAGACATACGAAAAGAAGAAGACTATAAACAAAGTCATATCCCTAGTGCCGTAAACTTGCCACTTGCAAACCTTCTTGCAGATGATGGCCCACAAAAAGTCTTACATCTTACACAATCATTTGGAATCGATGATGAAACTCCGGTAGTTGTATATGATGATACGTTTGGTGCACTTGCATCAAGAGTTGCGTGGACTTTACAATACATAGGTCATGACGATGTATCACTGTTGGATATAACATATGGAACGTGGATGAAGATGGGTCTTGAAACAAGTACAGAACAAGTATCCTTTAACAAAAAAACCCATTCATTAAAACTAAGACCAGAAATTCTTGCAACTGCAGATTACTTAGAATCTATAAAAGGAAAAAAAGATACTGTGCTTATTGACAACAGGGAAAGATTAAACTACCTTGATAACCACATTCCTTGCGCAATTAACATCCCATATAGGATGCTTGCTTCTCCTGACAATATCCTGCGACCAAAGGAGGAGCTAAAAAACTTGGTTCAAAATAGGAACATTTCACCTAATGGCGAAATCATAACATATTGCGGTAGTGTAGGAACACTTTCTGGATTGGGATATTACGCACTAAAATCAATAGGTATGGAAAATGTCAAGTTATACGTACGTTCCTTTAAGGAATGGAAATCCCTTGAAAAACCAACTGAATCACAAAGAGACGCAAACTACTGGGATCTTTCTGCAGAATAATTATCTAATTTTGAGTAATTGTACTTCGTAGTTTTTTTGTTATGTTCATTTCTAGGTTATCAAAAAGTTCTAATATTTTTTGCTTATTTGTCTGCAAATATTCTATGTCTCTATCCTTTAGTCTAATTTTGTAAAGTCTTATCTCACGATGTTCTTCAAAAAAATATTCTATCATTTGAGGACCCATTTTTGTGGGATCTGTGAATACATCAAGATTCGAAATAGTTTCTTCAACATCTAATTTTTCTATAGATGATTTGACAGACTGTATAGCTTCACTAATATCTTTGAGATGCTGTACTGATGCAGAACTTTTTTTCTTGGTCTGAAATTTAGGTTTCTTTTCAATGCCCATTTTTTCAGCAAGCTCAGGAGCTATTTCATAAAATTCTTGTGTATGAAATCCTTGTTTCTTTTCTAGTTTTATAATTAACCCCTTCGCTAACAATTTTCTTGCAGCATCTTCAACTTCAGCTTTGCCAAGCATTGTAGTCCAGACAATTTGTCCTACATGATGATATCCTTGTCGTATAGATTCTAAAACAACGACCTCCACTATTCTTCTAAACCCTTCATCAACTTTGACATTTTCAAAATCTCTATCTTTTACAGCTCTTTTGGCATTCTTTACATCGATCTCAATTGAACGCTTGAGTGCTTCTATGGCTTCAGGAACATGGTTTAAAATAGAAAGATAACATCCTTTATTGTACCATGCCATTCCATCTGTAGGATTTGAATCAAGTGCCTTTTCAACGCACTCTAATGCCTTTTCATAGTTTTTCATCTCATAGTGGATTAGTCCTTTAAGATTCCACGCATCAGCATTGGTAACATCGATTTGTAGCACTTTATCATAGGCCTCATTTGCCCCCGTATAATCATCCATGTGAAAACGAGCATATCCTAATTTTAAAAGAGAATCAACATGCCCAGGATCAATTCTAAGTGCCTGCTCAAAGGTCTGGGCAGCTTCCTCCATCTTTTCATCTGCCATCAACCTGATTCCTTTTTTGTAAAGTTTATTCCTAGAGTAATCCGGATCTGTCAATTCTGATTCTTTCTTAATCTCTTTTGTCTTCTCTTTGAAGAGCTTTCTCACGATCGTATGTTGGATTTTTGCCAGATAAATACCATACAAAGATAAACGATCTTTAAAAATCTGAATTTTGTTCGTAAACCTGGTTTTTATGACATGGAAAATACAAAAATACCAAGGTATTACACCTAGGATATGTCAAGCGGTGGCACAAGGAAGATGGAGATAGAAGGGGTCTCTCCATTCAAACTGCCATCTGGTGTTTTTGAAGTCCAAATCGCAATCTGTGAAAGTCAACCATCTGCACAAGAGATTACACAAAAAAGTTTTTCGTCATTATGGAAAGACAACTTTCATCTTAGAGTTAAGGATAAAAAATTTAGTACAGTCCTTGGAAGTGACAAAAATCCACTTCCTGACTTTGTCTTTGAGCGGGATTCAGTATGGATTGTAATTACTGACCAGTTTTCCTCGATTCATACTGTTTTTGAAAGTCAAGTTTCTCAAACTGCTGAAAAAAAACCGTCTGAATCGTACGAATTACCAAGGCCAACTAGAGAATTAGCGACAAGCCAAAAAGGACGAATTGGAAGAGAAGGCACACTAGGAGAAAAAGGTCCAAAAGGACCAATGGGATCTCCAGGTGATAAAGGTCCTCCAGGTCCAAGAGGCCCACAAGGCGATAAAGGATTAACAGGCGATAAAGGATCATCTGGCGATAAAGGTACCACAGGTGACAAAGGTACACCTGGTGAAAAAGGAGACAAAGGTGACAAGGGAGACAAAGGTGACAAAGGTCTTACTGGAGATGTAGGTCTACGAGGTGACAAAGGTTCTACTGGTTTGCCAGGGCCAACTGGTGATAAAGGAATTCAAGGTCCGCCAGGAGAAAAAGGACCAAAAGGATTGCCAGGACCACCTGGTGAAAAAGGAGAAAAAGGTTCACAAGGCACACAGGGAGATAAAGGCATAACTGGTCCACAAGGTACAACGGGTGATAAAGGTCCACAGGGAATTCAAGGTCCACCGGGAGAAAAAGGACTGACAGGAATTCCTGGGCCACAAGGTGATAAAGGACCAAAAGGGCTGCCAGGTCCAACTGGAGAACTAGGTGCGCGAGGTCTTCAAGGTGCTCCAGGTGACAAGGGTCCACAAGGTCCACAAGGTCCACAAGGCGAACGTGGTCCACAAGGTCCACAAGGTCCACCAGGTGAAAACGGTCCACAGGGAATTCAAGGATTACAAGGCGAGCAGGGTCCAAGAGGTCAAGAGGGCCTTCGAGGTCCACAAGGTCCGCTTGGTACACAAGGTCCTCCAGGAGAACAAGGTCCAAAAGGTCCCCCAGGTCCCCCAGGAGAAAAAGGTCCAACGGGCTTTTCAGAACAAGAAAAAGCAATACTTACACAATTGCTTGAATTACTCACTTCAAAAAATGTGATAACTACAGAGCAGCAAATAAAGTTGCTAAGCTACCTCTACTAGTCAGCATCTTCAAATAAGTGTAAGATAATTTCATGTTTAATGAGTCAGTCAAAGGACAAGATAGATTTCAAGATGCTTGATCATGAAAGAACGGGCAACGAATTTGTATCTTTTAAACTTGAAGATGGTGCTATAGTTAAAGTCAAAGTAGATTTGGATAGAGTAGGAATTGCAACTAATTACAAAAATCCTGATGGAACACCACACTATGCAATTAATACTTCAGTGAAAATCTCAATAATTCCAAACGAAAGAAAGTTTACTGTAGAAAGAAACGCAATAAAAGGTAAATCATCTTCGCCACCAGGGCAGATGTTCAGCTAGGAAAGTTATATCTAAAAATATGCAAGTTATCGCTTAAAAAGCAGCGATAACAATTTTTAGATCAGAACTATCTTCGTCGTCGTTTCGCAGCTTTTTTCTTACCTGATCCACGTTTTGCAGCTCTTTTCTTACCTGATCTGCGTTTAGCTGCTTTCTTAGATCGCTTTTTTGCCATTAGAAAAATGTAGAATCAACTTGCATTTCTATAGTTAAACTAAACAAAATTACACTAATTGATTACAATTTCTAAACGATTTTTTTTGCAAATCAACAATTTCTGATCGCAATTTGATCAATAAACACTTTCAGCTGATGGTCTTCTTCCCAACAACCAACTTTTTTCGCCACACACTGTGCATTTGTACTGTCTTCTTCGTTTGTATGTTGGAATTTCAGGCATGAAAATAATTTCTTGTTTTGTTTTTGCCATGCATTTTTTGCACCACCGGTTCTCCCATTCCTGATCCATAATCTTCAACAATGATCCGCAGACAAAAGCTTTTGCTCAAGCACCTTTGTTTTTTATTATAGTAAGAACATCCTCATCTTGTAAATAATGATGAAGACTTACTCTTTGACCTCCAAATTTGACACTTTTGCCCCAAACTAAACCATATCGAAATTCTTTTTTCATGTCTCGATGCAATTTATTGCAAATCTCCAAAACAGTGGAACCATTTCTTGTTATGAGAGGCTCTTTGTAATCAGTTTCCCCGCCTTTTGGTCTCATGTAAATTCTGATAAAATCAAGCTTTTCGTAGATTTTGTCCTTGAGGGCACTTATGTTGATGTTTGCGTCTGCTGATATGGGTATGATTTTTGTTTTTATGTTAGCTTGGAGTTCATTTAGAAAACCTTGGTTTACAAGATCTATTTTGTTCATTAATGTAAGTGATGAAATATAGGTCTTGTTACCTGACACAAAATCAATTAACTGTTCAGAATCAATATCTTCTCTAATCAACACCCTAGCATTGTTAATTCCATAAACTCGTAGAATATCTTTTAGTAGGCTAACTGACATCTTTGTCATCTTTACCTGCTGGCTTACACCTATCCCGCCATCCGATGTTTTTTCTATGACTATGTTTGGTGGCTTTTGGTCTAATCTTATGCCAATATTTGCAAGCTCAGTTTTTATCACATCAAGATGATACGGTTGAAACACATCTAGAATAAGTAACACCAAATCTGCACTTTTTGCAACTGCTAATACGCGCTTTCCAAGTCCTTTTCCTGTTGATGCACCTTTTATTATTCCAGGCAAGTCAAGAATCTGAATTTTTGCACCGCGATGCTCCATCATGCCAGGAACCACTGTGACTGTTGTAAATTGAAATGAAGCTACGGCTGATTTTGCGCCAGTAATTTGATTTAACAACGTGGATTTTCCAACACTTGGTAATCCAATCAAAACAACGGTTGCATCACCAGTTCTTTTGATATCAAAGCCTACCGAGCTTCCAGCTGATTTTGATTTGACCTCTTCTTGTTCGCGCTTTAGCTTTGCAAGCTTTGCTTTTAGTAATCCTACATGATGCTCGGTGGCTTTGTTTATCTGCGTTTTAGCCATCTCGTCCTTTATTGCTTGAATTTTTTCTGGAATTCCCATCTAGTTCACTTTTTGGTTGTATGGAATAAAATCCTATTTTCCTTCTTGATAAAACGTATTCTTGTTATTGGTATTGTTTCAAAGTTATCAGACACTTTTATGAACTCTGGTAGGGTCACCTCTTTTATGGAATCATAGTCAAGATATCCTACTATGTAGGAAGTGGGATTGTCAGCGTAGATAGCCTTGCTAAAAATCTCTGTAATCTTTCCTTTACGAGGCATGGTTTTGTTATAAAAAAATGCTATTTTAGCTCTGTCTATTTAATGGGGAGGAGTTATTTATCTTCAATAGAATATCTGAGTTGATGCATCCAAAAATTTTTGCAGTTGATATAGATGGCACCATAACAGAAAATCACAGCGGTCAAGTTAGTCTAGATGCGCTTGAAGCCTTAAGGCATATGGAAAGGCTTGGTCACAAGGTAATTTTCGTATCGGGCAGATCTTCTGTTGAGGGATACGTACTGTCAGTTTTTGCTGGTACAACACGTATTGCTGTTGGTGAAAATGGTGGGGTTGTCACATCTGGTCCTTCTGATCATAAACTTTTGGGGAACAAAGACGAATGTATGAAAGTATTTGAATTCCTAAAATCAAAAATTCCGCAAGTAAAGATAAAACCAGTATTTCCTAGGATGACTGAGGTTGTGCTTGAGAGAACATTTGACATAGATGTCGCAAAAAAGATTGTCAAGGAAAATAACTTGCCAGTGGAACTTTCTGATAGTCAGTATGCATTTCATATTAATTCAAGAGGGATTAACAAGGCACGGGGATTTGGCGAAGTAATGAAGATGCTTTCTGTTTCAAATGAGGATGTTATATCTATAGGAGATAGTGAAACCGATGTACCGATGTTTAAGATGGCTGGATTTAGTATTGCACTAGGCAACTCTGCAGAAAATGTCAAATCCTGTGCCACCATGAGTGTTTCAGGAAAAGCAGGAGACGGTGTCATAGAGGCACTTGAGCATATATCGCTCAAGTTATCAAAGGTGTAGTTCATGACTCTTAGGCTTTTACTTGATGAGATAAAACTAAACACTAGACAGATCTGTACCAAGCTACATTATCCACAAACTGAATTTGAGGTAACTGAGGCTTCAAGATCAGAGTTTGGTGATGTTAGCTGTAATGTTGCATTTTTACTTGCAAAGTTATTAAAGAAAAAACCATTTGATGTTGCTAAACAAATTTCTGAAGAATACCAGAAAAATTTGGGCCAGTTTGTAAAACAAGTTGTGCCACATATGTCAGGATATGTGAATTTTTTTGCAAATTATTCCACATTAAATAACTCTACCATCACAGCGTCACTTGACAAAAACTATGGTTCCGTAAATATAGGAAAAAAGACCAAGATTGTAGTAGAACATACAAGTGTAAATCCAAACAAGGCATTGCACATAGGACATGTAAGGAACATAATAGTTGGTGATACCGTTTCCAGAATATTATCGAAGGCAAAATACGATGTCAAAGTATTAAACTATGTAGACGATTCTGGCTTGCAAGTAGCGGATATAGTAGTAGGCTTCAAGTATGGTAGATTTTCTGAAGTGCCTCCAAAAGATCAAAAATTTGATCATTATTGTGGAGACATAGTATACGTTCAAACTACGGAAAAATATGAGACTGATAAAAAACTTGTTGAATTTAGAACTAAAGTATTAAAGGAACTTGAAGAAGGAACATCAGATACTGCCAGTTTTGCTAATAAAATAACAAGACGGGTTCTTGCTGAGCAGCTAAAAACATGCTGGCGCCTAGGGGTAACATATGACTGCCTTAACTTTGAATCTCAGATTGTTCATTCAAACCTCTGGAAGACAGTATTTGAGAAAATGAACGAACTGCAAATTATTGGTCTAGAACAAGAAGGCAAGAACGCTGGCTGTTGGGTCATAAAATCTGAAGATAACGATGAGGACAAGGTACTTGTGAGAAGTAATGGCATTGCTACTTACATTGCAAAAGATATTCCATATGCAGCATGGAAGCTTGGAATACTGGAGGATCCGTTTTACTATACAAAATATGGTGAACAGCTTGGTGGTAAAATACTGTGGCAGACGGTTCTTGGAAAAAACTCAAATGCAAAGCTTGACTTTACTGGCGATAAAGTAATCACAGTTATTGATTCACGTCAGTCACGCTTGCAAAAAATAATCACAAAGCTGATGTCTAGCTTCAAGTCTCAGGAAGGTGCATATGTCCATCTTGGGTATGAAGCAGTAACGCTCAGTGCAGAAACTGCAAAGATGCTTAATGTAGATACTGGTGGCAAGCAAGTTCAAATGTCAGGACGAAAAGGAATCTATGTCAACGCAGATTATGTACTTGATATTCTGGAAGTAAAGACCTATGAAGAAGCAAAGAAACGAAATCCAGAACTTGATGAGGTAAGGCTTGTCGAGATTGCAGAATCGGTTGCTGTTGGAGCTCTACGATACACCATGATAAAGCAGGACTTGGACAAGATCATCACGTTTGACATGATGGAATCACTAAGTCTAGAGGGTGATACTGGACCATACATACAATATGCACATGCCAGGGCTGCAAGGATTTTAGAAAAAGCAGGCATGGAACCAAAATTCAACACATCTTTTGATAACTTGTGTACTGACTACGAGATTAATCTTATCAAGATGATAGGAAAATTTGATATACAAATAGAGGATGCAGCAAAAAACCTCTCACCAAAAGTGGTTGCACGATATTGTTATGATCTTGCGGTTGCGTTTAATGCATTTTATGAACACGTAAAGGTTCTTACTGCTGAGAACAAGTCTCTGGTTAACACACGACTTTGTCTGGTGTATATCTTCAAGGAAACACTTGCCAAAGCACTTGAGGTGCTTGGAATTGCTTCTCCTGGCAGGATGTAATTTATGAAAAACTTTATGTAATTTGGCAAGAAGAAAAAATAACCTTATGCAACAGATAATCACCTCGACACAACTAAAAGACCAGATTCTAGACCTTCTGCATAAAAATGGATTTGATTTGCCTTGTTATTCTAAGATACTAGATTACACCATAGAGTTATTTCATGCTAAAGGATTGGGTGATGATTATTATGGATATCATAACATCGTTCATGAGTTAGAAGTAACATATGTGACATTAATTGCAGCACAATGGGAAAGTTTTCTAAATAATTTCACAAAAGAGGATCTTTCATATCTATTTGTTGCAGCACTTTTTCATGATTATGATCCTCACAAACAAGTTGATAAGCCACATGAAGAAGATGCCGTAAAATTTGTAAAGACGGACGAAAAACTTTTAGAATTACTGAAAGATGCAAGCATTGATGAAAACATAATCGCTGCATTGATTCTTAGAACAACATATCCATGGAGTGGTGAATTACAACAAAAAGCCGAAAAACAGATTGAGGAACACCTTTCAGTATCAGACCTCACAAAAAATGATCCAAACAAAAAAGAACATTATAAAACACTTGGATGGTTTCTCTCAGTTGCAGATAGAATTGGTGGATATGCTCTTGGTGATTTCTCCAAAGCATTGGAAATGGCAAAAAAGAATGCTCACGCATTAGCATGGCATCCTAATCTAATTGTTAAGCGTTCTGTATCATATTTTGAGGATCTTTTGAATAACGAAGCAGAAATGTGTGAGAGAATCTTACGTTCGCTTCCCAAACAAATGAGAAAATCATTTACAGATAACGTTTTGTTATTTATGAAATTACGTGAACAAGAGATACAGATCCACGCCTCATTCGTATATGATAATCTGAAAATAGTTCCTACAATTGAAACAACGAATCGACGAAAAAATGATGATTTCATAAACGCGTTGTATAAGATATTTGAAGAATTACCTCGCCCTTTACAATTCAACCTAGAAAATTTCTCTGAATCAATACGAAACCCAAACACTCTCTTGAATACACTTCGATTGGGAAATGAAGAAGGTCCAATCATTGGCTTTGCTAAGGGTGGACCTTTAGAGGACTATAAGTTACGACCTGAAATTAAAGATCATAACTATGGAATGTTTAATACTATGTTCTTAGAACCACTTGCTCTTAAAATGGGATATTGGGGTCAAAGAGGAGGTCGAGAAATGCGGCTTTTACTCACAATGCAGGCAGAAGCAAAAGGATACAAGTATTTGACAAGCTTTGCGTTGCGAGATGTAATTCAAAATAGAATCAAAAGAAATGAAAAGATTGAATTTGTAAAACAGTTTGATCCAGAGAGATGGGATTATTATAGAATCAAGCTGAAATAAATGGTTCTTTGTCACAAATGTTTTGATGAAAAACATGACCAATGTATGGGTAAATCAGGCATGATGGATTGTGATTGCAATGTCTGTAAATCATAGAAGAAAAGACATTCAAATCTTTGATTATTTTTTACACATGCAAAAATGAGTTAAATTCTTATCCATACTAAATCAGCTCTATTTTCATGAATAAAATAAAACAAAATTCCTACGTTCTGTTTTTTTTCAACAATTCAAAAAAATGGCTAATGAGAGTATCAAAGAAACAGCAATTTCATACACACATTGGAATAATTAACCACAATGATGCAATAGGAAAAGAATATGGTTCTACAATTAAGACAAACAAAGAAAAATACGTGTATCTGTTGGAGCCAACAATTCATGATTATGTGATGAAAAGTCAGCGCAGTACACAGATAGTCTATCCAAAAGATCTTGGTTATATTGCTGCAAGGACAGGATTACAAAGTGGGCAAAAGATCGTTGAAATAGGAACTGGAAGTGGTTCACTTACAACATTTCTTGCAAGCATTGTAAAACCACGTGGGCATGTCTATACATATGATGTCGAACCAAACTTTATGGAGATTGCTAAAAAAAATATTGAAAAAGCGGGTGTTGCAAAATATGTTACAATGGAAAAGCTTGACATGAAAACTGTCAAGAAAGTTCCATTGACTGATGTGGATCTAGTAGCTGTAGACCTTGGAGACCCTTGGTCTGTTGTACCACAAGCAAGAAAGATGCTAAAGGGAAGTGGCGCCTTTGTTGCAATATGTCCTACTATGAACCAGCTTGAAAAAATTGCAACTGCTCTCATAAAAAATGACTTTTATGATATCGAGTGTACAGAGCAAATTGTACGAACAATTGAGGCAAGGGAAGGAAAAACTAGACATTCGTTTAGTAGTATAGGTCACACTACATATGTTGCCTTTGCAAGGAAGGTTTATTCCCCCAAAAAGAAGATTACCGCTGTTGATTAGCAAGATTTTACAAGCATCTGCAGTAAAAAATTTCATTCCAAAAAGAAAGTTTGCCTCGCGCAAAGGGGAGAATGGAAAGGTGTTGGTTGTTGGAGGAAGCTACCTCTACCATGGCGCACCTATACTCTCATCTATTGCGGCACTACGGTGTGGAACCGACTTGGTGTACACTTGCGTACCAAAAATAAACGCACAGGCAACAAGAGCCATATCACCAAACCTTATTGTCCTACCTTTAGTAGATGCAAAGCTTACACGTGGAGCCGTACACAAACTTCTAGGCGCTCTACCAAAAGAGCTTGACTCGGCCACAATAGGAATGGGGCTTGCAATACAAGATGTAGAAGCCTTGAAGTCTCTTACAAACTCGCTCTTAGAGAGGGACGTAAGACTCTCTCTTGATGCAAGTACGTTAGTACCTGATATTTTATCAATAATCAAAAGCAAAAATGTTGTAGTTACACCACATGCAGGTGAATTCAAGAGACTATTTGGTGAACTTCCACCAGATTCTAAAAAAGAACGAGTTACGCTAGTTGAAAAACACGCAAAGGAAAATTCTGTTACCATATTGCTAAAGGGACCAACTGATATTGTATCAGATGGTAACAAGACTTTTTTGAATGTAAAAAAGACTCCAGCCATGACAGTAGGAGGAACAGGAGATGTACTTTCTGGCTTGGTAGCAGGCATGTTGTCAAAAAACAGAAATCCAACAGAGGCCGCGGCAGCAGCAGTATTTATCAATGGAAAAGCTGGCACGTTAGCACAAAGAAAGTATGGTCTGCATATGATGGCAACTGATCTTTTAGAATTTATTCCTGCAGTAATGAAGCCATTTGATAGGGTACAGTGAATTTAATGCAAGTACTTAGGCACGTAGATAATAATATGAAAGGGCTCCTTTTAGATCTCCAATCTCTAATTAGGCAACCAAGCGTTTCTGCAAAAAATGAAGGGCTTGAAGAGTGTGCAAGGCTTGTTGGCAAGATAATGAAAAATTCTGGAATAAAATCAGAGATGCTACATCTTGGAAAAGGAGTGCCACCTGTTGTGTATGGTGAGGTAACATCAAAACAAAACCCGTCAAAAACAATCCTATTTTACAATCATTATGATGTGCAACCAGCAGAGCCATTTGAGCTGTGGGATGACAAACCATTTAGTGGAAAAATAAAAGGAAATAAAATTTTTGGGCGAGGCGCTGCAGACGACAAAGGCGAATTGATCACTAGAATCAAGGCAGTCGAGTCTTATCTGAAGGCCCATGGTGATGTGCCTTGTAATGTGAAATTTCTTGTTGAGGGTGAAGAAGAAATCGGAAGCATGCATGTTGAAAAATACCTAAAAAAATACAAAAACAAACTCGAATGTGATGGTGTGATCTGGGAGTTTGGTTATGTGGATGAAAAAAACAGGCCAATAATCAGCCTTGGAATGAAAGGATTACTCTACGTTGAGCTCTCTGCAATTGAATCTGTGCGTGATGCACATTCAAGTCTTGCAGTTATTATTAAAAATCCTGCATGGAAGCTATTAGAGGCGCTTAAAACCCTTCGTGATTCTAACGGAAAGATACTGATTAAAGATTGGTACAAAGAAGTGACACCATTTACAAAAGAAGAACTTGCACTAATAAAATCTGAACCCTTTGATGAAAGCAGATTCAAAAAAGAATATGGAATCAAAAAGTTTGTTGCAAGTAAAAAGGGAAAAGAGGTCAAAAAAGCCATGGTAGGAGGACCAACATGTAATATTGCAGGTTTTATCTCAGGATATACTGGTCCTGGAGCAAAGACTGTTCTTCCAGCAAAAGCTCTTGCAAAATTAGATTTTAGGCTTGTGCCACAAATGGAACCACTAAAGCAACTAGCTAGATTAAAACAACATCTTCGAAAACATGGATTTAGTGATGTAAAAATAAAAATGATTCATGGCGAGGCAGCATCAAAAACAAAGATCTCAGATCCATTTGTTTCAACAGTAAGAGAGGCTGCAAATGAATCATTTGGAAAATCCATAGTAAGTGTCTCGTCTGCTGGCACAGGACCCATGTACTCTTTTGCAAAGGTCTTGCGCACACCCTGCATCTCTATTGGAAGCACATACATATTTTCTAGGATCCATTCACCAAATGAATTTGCAAGAATCGATCTACTAAAGAAAGCTACAAAGTGTATGTGCCTAATTATGGATAAATTCGCTACATAGAAAGAACTTTATTGTCCTCGTTTTGAAGTGGTTTTATGGCCTATGTATACATGCCAGGTGCCACTGCAGTTGGTATAACATACGACGATGGTGTGGTTATGGCAAGTGAAAGAAGGATAGCATACGGAAACTTCCTTGTAAGCAAGACCACAAAAAAGACATTCAAAATAACAGACTATGTTGGTGCTACATGTGCTGGTCTTGTAGCAGACATGCAAGTTCTGGCAATGCAGATGCGAGCACTTACTAAGATTCGAAAAATGGAACTAAAGCGCGAAATTCCACCAAACTCGGTAGCAAAAATGATGTCTTCTTTAATGTATGAACGAAGATACTATCCGCTACTTACACAAGTTATTGTAGGTGGGGTTGATGGCGCACCTGCAGTCTACACTCTTGATCCACTCGGGTCTGTACTTCCAGATGATTATGCTGCAGTAGGAACTGGAGCAGAGATGGCTCTTGGAGTATTAGATCAGGAGTATAAACCAGGGATGAAGGAAAAAGATGCTGTTGCATTGGCAGTAAAGTCCATACGCTCTGCCATAATGCGTGATTCTGCAAGTGGAGACGGCATTGATGTGCTTGTAGTAGACAAAACTGGATGCAGAGAATTCACTGAAAAAACTTCGACTTAGAACAACACAAATCGCATTTTTAGGTAAACTTAAACTTGTGCTTGATATTTTTACTAACGTTGAGAAAATCTGTAATCCCTTCTATTTTGTTGTTCAGTACCATGATGGTTGGTATCTATCCAACTAATGCCGTAGTACGTGATGGTGCCTTAACAGAAAATGATATCGAATGGTGCGAAGACGTTTTCCCACAATACGAGGCAGCGGGCCTGAAATGGTTCTTAGAAAATTATCACTATAGCATTGAGGCAAGAGTTTGTGCAAATTTGTATGAAGACCAATTATGGGAATACCTTGGTAACGATAGAATACAAAAACTTGTAGAGCGAAGCAAATACTATGTAGAATTAGAAATTCAAGAAAGTCAAGAGGAGGCAGAGTCAGGAAAAATAGACGTGAAACCTGTTGGAATTCCTGAGCAAAAGTCAAACTCAATGATGAAGGCATCAGCTGATGGTTCAGTACTAGTTACCATCAAGACCACCGATGCGAAAGCTGGAAAATATATGGGAATGGATGTAATTTTCAAAGATGCAGCTGAAAAAGCACTCGAACATGTAAACTATGATCTAAAAGTTACACAGGATGCTCAGGATGTTTTGGTTCTAAATGCGCAACACAGCGATACCGGTACCTCTGAACACTGGACTAGACCACTATCTTCTGATGCGTCAGTAGATGTTGAAGTTACGATTCTGGGCATTGGACTGCCTAAGGATAGAGCAAGCTGGACTGGACCAAACGGCGAGGTTGTAGACTTTTATATCGTTCCTGAATTTGGGTCAATAGCATCGTTGGTCCTTGTGATAGCAGTAGCAGCTATAATCACATTAAGCACCAAATCAAGATTAATTTCGAAACTGTAGCTATCTCTTTATCTCTTTTGCAGATTCCCAGAACCTATCTGAAACATGATGAAGATTTTTAATTACCTCACCCTTTGTCATTGCGGACATTTCTTCGCTAGACACAAGTGACCTTCCAACTGCCAGAAATTTGTTACGAGACTCTTCTACAACACAAATTAACTGATCTTTTTCAAACTTTGAATAACTTCTGATCCCAGGCCTCATAACATTTGCACCATTACAAACAAACTTTACAGCGCCCATGTCAACAACAACTTTTGGGAATCTTTCTAGTAGCGAAGTTTCAGATAAAAAAGGCAGATACAGTTCACCGAATTTTATTACAGCTAAACCATCCCCAACTATTAGACTGGCATTGTCTTCAATCTCATGAACCATAAGCGTCTTGGTTTTGGGTAAATCTATTTTCCATTGTTCAGAAATTTGTTCCAATGTTTTTGCAGTTTCACTTTTTGATAGCTGATTGGATTTCAACGTCTAGACATTTCCTGTTTTATGTCCAAGAGATCTCGTAGTATGGAGCTGGCCGTTTCCATACCTCCCGCCCCACGACCAATTATCGTCTGTTGACCAGAGTGTTCAGAATTAAAGGTGATAGCGTTTAGCGTGCCATTCACACACAGCGGATCATCAAGGGGGATCTCTTTTGGTGCAACAACAAGCTCTCTATTGCATGATGCAATTAGCTTTACAGCACATTTTCTAGTAGCTGCTTTTTTGATGTCTGATGGTGCTACCTTGCTGATGCCCTTTCGCTCAATATCTTTTATTGTTACCTTCATATCCATTATCCAATTTGCAAGTATGACCAGCTTTGCCGCTGCATCAAATCCATCTATATCCAAAGATGCATTTGCTTCGACATAGCCCTTTTTCTTTGCATCCGCAAGCGCAGCTTTGAAGTTCATACCATTTGCCATGTTAGTCAGGATGTAATTTGTGGTACCATTCAGAATTCCCTGAAAAGAAACTATCCTTTCGCCACGCAGGCTATTTTTTGCATAATCCAAAATTGGTGTGCCACCTCCAACAGTCCCACTAAACCTTAGCAATACTTGGTTGTATGTTGCAAGCTCCATTAAAGAAGGAAAGGCCAGTGCAAGTGGTCCTTTGTTGACTGTAATCACATGTAATCCGTTTTTCATTGCATTTACTATGTGTGACATTCCAGGTTCTGCATCCTTGTAGTTACTTGGGGTTGTTTCGATTAGGACCTCAGCTTCCATGCCACTGATCATATCCGCACCATTTGCATCCTTTTCTTTATTGTGGTATCTTCGAATACTACCATCTCTTTTTTTTACCTCAAGCAATCTGTTTAGATCAAGACCAGCAGATGACGCTGCTGCACCTTTGCTGTCAAACACACCTACTATTCTAGGTTTGAGACCATGAAGTGCATACAGGTCTTCTGATCTTGATAGCAATAGTTTGGCAAAATTCTGACCTACAACTCCAAATCCACATAATATTATGCGCATTAGTCAACAAACTCGTATGCTATTAATTAAGATTAACAAGTTTTTGTGCCATATCATGATATTGCTTTATTAGAGCATGGAAAATTCAAAGATTGTAATGAATAAAAAATATGTTTATGGTGGTATTGGCATTGTAGCGGTCATTGTCGCAATTTTAGTTAATGTCTACTTTTTGATTAGCAATGATGAAACATCACCTTCATTGAATTTAGATTTTACATATGATGAAGCTAATTCAAAATTAAAAGAAAGTATGAATTCAAATGGGATAGAGATGTCATCTGCATTAAAGTTTAGTCAAACAAAAGATATAGAAAAATGGTGTAAACTGTTTGATGATACTGAAAAACAAAACCTTGTAAAATACTGTACTTCTACTGAACTTAAAGACAGTAATGGAAATTTTCTAGGTAATATATACATGGTTGGATCCACAAATGCGCCTGGGTTAGTTGCCGTAACATTACAATCTGATCCTATGATGAGCCAGTTTGAAAAGATAAAAACCGTTTTTCGCGTAGTAATAGAAGATTTAGTGTGTGATTGTTGGGAAGAAGTAAAACCCGGGGGGTATAAAACAATTGTAGAGTGGCTTGATGCACTACGTGATTTTCATATCGTTGGTGATAAACCTCACAGTGAATCAAAACTACCTGAGCTTGCCTTAAAACACCTGCAAATTGAGCTTACAACTAATCGGGATGGCTATTTTTGGGAATTACTTATAGCACGATAATCTACAAGATGCTTTACAATTTAACAGGTTCATTAAGGTTGACGTAACCAATTAATCACTAACCGGCCTTTCTGTTTACATTGTTTGCAGATTTATGGTTATTATTACTTGGATTTGTGGCAGGGATTCTTGGGTCAATGATAGGACTTGGGGGTGGTATTGTAGTTGTACCGGTATTGACATTTCTTGGATTTTCTCCACAGCTTGCTGCAAGTAACAGTCTTTTTGCAGCTTTTAGTAACGCTATTGCATCAACAATATCTTACACGAAACAAAAGCGTATAGAATACTTACTTGGGTTAAAGCTTGGTCTGCTTTCGATTCCAGGTACAATTCTTGGTGCATTTATATCGGCTGATATAACTTTCTCAGTCTTTAAGATGCTCTTTGGAATTGTACTTATTGTCTCAAGCGTTTACATTTTCTCAAAAAGAAAGATGGAATCAAAAGAGTATAATCTTTCAAAGCAAATTATGGTATTAGCAGTTGCAGCAAGTTTCTTTGCTGGAATCATATCAAGTTTGTTTGGAATTGGTGGCGGCATAGTGTTTGTTCCATTGATGGTAATCGCTATTGGCCTTTCAATGAAACTTGCAGCTCCAACCTCGCAATTTATTTTGTTATTTGCTTCGGCATCTGGTATGATTGCACACGCATTTTTTGGCCACCCTGATTTTTATCAGGCACTTTTGCTTGCAGGTGGTGCATTTGTTGGTGGCTTGATAGGAAGTAGACTTTCACTTGAAATAGAAGAAAAAAAACTCAGAATTTTTGTCTCAGCGGTAATGGTTGTTGCTGCAATCAAGCTTTTTATCGATTCGTTGGAAGATCCTTATTGATCTGGTATAGATTTTGCTTTGAAACAACATCCAGCTCGAGTTCTGAAAATTTCTTCATTAGGATCTTGTTTCGTCAGGACAGAAAATGACCTCGGAGTTTGAGTTGGCTTTTCCTGACGCAAAATATTTCATAGCATTGAAAATTCTTTCATTGCTTGGTTCTGTTCCATCAATACTTCCCGGTAAAACTAGAAACATTCTCAAATTAGACTTGAGAACATCACTTAGTTCTTGATTGACGGTTGTGGTAAATGGCCGAAGGGCTCCTCTAAATACATCGACTTTTGCTCTATCGGAACCTGATATCTTTGAGCCAGAAGGTAAATCTGGACCTATAATGACCATAGTGCCTGACTTGCCTTTGAAAAGTGGTGGATTCTTAGAACCGCCTGGTACAAACACACTAAAACATTCTTGTGCTACAATGGCTGGAATGTTTATGAATTTATCAACTAGTGCATCCCACTGTGATCTTGACACTTCTGTTATTTTAGAAAAAGCGGGAACTTTTCCTGTAACATGAATTACCATCGAAATTGTACCTATCTTTTCTGAAGCAGTCTTGAACAGTTTTTTTACCTCATCCTGGTTTGACAAATCAATTATATGAGAATGAAACTTTCCTAATTGTTCTTGAGTTTGTTTTGTGTTGTTTTTTGAAATCAAAAGCACTACTTTTCCACCATTCTTTTCAATACTTTGTGCAATAAATTCAGCTCTTGTAATATCAGAGCTTTCTGCTGCATCTAAAGTAAGTAATACTACTTTTGAATTAAAATTTGCAGAAGATTCTGGTATGGAAGATGAGATGTGTGGTTTTACTGGATAAAACACTCTATCTCCAGGTATGACCTTACCATTTAGGATCTTTGAAATTTCATCATCACAAAGAGCTAGAACAGTTTCTGCTACTTGGGCCTGTGACAAAAACTGCTCGTCTGCTATCATTTTGCTTGTGTTTAGTTGTATTTTTTCTGCTATTTGCTGAATCTTGGAAAGTAATGACGATACTGCTGTGTTTATCTTTTGTATCTCAGAATCAGAGGTAACT
>Ga0209431_10001194_pt1 | contig 21634 bp, 30 predicted proteins | sample RifCSP13_3_FD_184021 | JGI IMG/M metagenome (GOLD analysis project Ga0209431, IMG submission 184021) | Soil microbial communities from Rifle, Colorado - Rifle CSP2_sed 13_3 (SPAdes) (version 2) | ecosystem: Environmental > Terrestrial > Deep subsurface > Rock core/Sediment | place: Rifle...
TCTCACTTGGATTTTTTGTTCCTTTATTTGAACATTTTTATAAGGTAAATCGAATAAATAGTTTGCAAATGTTCAAATAATAGGTTATTGAACATTTAACAATAATTAATAATAAATAGGTGTGTAATGGGTAAAAATAGTTATGTTTGTGAAAAGTGTTCAAAGGTGTTCACCAGAAAGCATAAGAAACAAAAGTATTGTTCTGTTGATTGCTATCTTGGTCGCTTTCATAGAACAAATCAAGATGGGGACGAAGAGAAGCAATGCACTAAGTGTAAAGAATGGAAACCATTGTCATTTGAATATTATCAACACGCTTCCAGTAGTACCAATGGGTTTAGCGGCTATTGTAAATTATGTATTTCAGTAAAACAGAAGACCCCTGAAGTAGCTGCATATAGGAAGAAAATTAGATCACAACCGCATGTTAAAGAGAAAATGAGTAGGTACGAGAAAGAGAAGCGAGCGTTACCTAAATATAAAGATCGGGATAGAAGTGGTGAACGTGAATATGAATCACAGCAGCGTGGCTTATTGACGGACAGGATAGTTAAAAGGGGGATTTATATTGCATCGAAGGGGAAAATCACTTATGACCAGATGACCCCTGAAATGATTGTCGCAAAACGGGTAGCAATATTGGAACATAGGGCCAATAAGGAAAGCGGGTTAACCAAAAATAAATTGAATACGAAAAAAGGCCCATTTTGTTGTAAGTGCGATGTCTGTGGGATTGATTTTATAAGTAAGCAATCAAAAGGTAATAAGTGCTCTAAAGAATGTGCCACCAAGAAAATGTTGGAAAGGTTAAGGGATAAATATAAAGAGGAATGGACTCCACCTCCGCCATTTGAATGTCAATGGTGTGGTAAAATGCACCAACCTGAATACAGGGACACAAGGACAAAGTATTGTTCATCAACTTGTGAGGCAAGGGCAGGCAGGGGTGGACATCACGGGGGTTCATCTATAAGAAGGCTCGTAGCGGAATCGCGTGGAGAACGGTTCCAGAGGGTGGAAATATTTGAACGTGACCAATGGATATGCCAAATATGCCATAAGGAAGTAGAATTGGATTTGAAATATCCCCATATCATGAGTGCAAGCATTGACCATATCATTCCTATCGTATGCGGTGGGCTGCATACAAGAGATAATGTGCAATTGGCTCATCTTTCGTGTAATATTAATAAAGGTGTTGGGGAAATTAAACCATTGAAGATGTTTGGATAATTTTATGGAACGATTGAACTCAATCAAGAATAAAATTAACACTATCGAACTTCGCCGTAGCAGTCCGGCTGCACCACCCCGAATAGTCGGGTGGCAGTTGACCAAGATTAGGGAACGGATAATCCTCCGTGATGGTGCGGCGTGTACTAAATGTGGGTTTATGCCATCTAACCTATCGTATTTAGAGGTAGATCACATTGTACCCCTATTTAAAGGTGGCGCTGAGAGTGATGAAAATCGAGTTTGCCTATGTCGTAGGTGCCACAAGAAGAAGAGTGATTTAGAAGAAAAAGAACGAGCAGGAGGTTGATTATGGCGCGAGGTGGATTCAGGCCGGGGAGCGGGCCGATGCCGGGGACAAAATATAAGCCGAGGACAAAGCCTAACAAGCCGAGAGTTAAAAAGGTTGGTGTAGCGAAGGTGGTTGAGGTTGATAAGGTTGATAATGTTGATGACATAATTATCGACAAGATTGTTAAGAAACGAGGTAGACCACGTAAACCGGTAGTGGTTGTTGATACTCCCGCACCCATCATACCCCAAACCGAAACATTTACGCCCCCATTAACATCGAAACTTTCTTCTGATATATTGGATGCTGCGGCACTTGAAAACCTTACCCCCCTCGAATATATGCTGAGGGTGATGAATAATCCAAAGGAAGATGCTAACATGAGGGCGAGAATGGCAGTATCAGCAGCACCATATCTGCACCCCCGTAAAGGTGAAGCGAGCGTAGGCAAGAAGGATGAACAAGCAGAGAAGGCTAAATCGGCTGGTGCGGGCAAGTTTGCTCCAATAAAGACCCCGTTGAGTTTGGTGAAATAAATGGAATGGAGTACCGCCTGCCCTGATTGGGAATCAAGGATTGTGAAGGGTGAAAGCCTATTTACTTTCCCACCGCTATTCCCTACTGAAGCAGAAAGAGGGTTGTCTGTTTTCAAGGAGTTGCACCTAAAGGATGTCCCCGGTTGCCCTACTTATGGGCAGGTAGGCCGTCAGTGGCAGTTCGATCTTGTTTCTCATATCTTCGGGTCAGTAAACCCTGAATCGGGGAGAAGGCTGATTCGTGAATACTTCCTTATGGTTGCAAAGAAGAATGATAAATCCGGGATGTCGGCAGCCATTATGATGACAGCACTAATATTAAACTGGCGGCAATCAGGAGAATTTTTCATTGTCGCACCCACTGTATCCATTGCAGGTAATTCATTCCTACCAGCTTGCGGGATGATAAGCTCGGATGATGAACTCAAGAGTTTGATGCACCCACAAGACCATATTAAGCAAATAACCAATCGGAATAGTGAATCGACGCTAAAAATAGTTGCTGCTGAGAGTGACACTGTTGGCGGACTCAAGGGTGTTGGCATTCTTGCAGAAGAGCTATGGCTTTTTGGCAAGAGAGCCGGTGCTACGAATATGTTCAAGGAGGCTACAGGAGGACTGTTTTCCCGGCCAGAGGGATTTATAATCTGGATTACCACACAATCCGACGAAGCTCCTGCGGGGATATTTGCTGATAAATTGGAATATGCTCGCGGTGTCCGTGATGGCAAGATTGATGACCCCGCTTTCCTACCGATAATATTCGAGTTTCCTAAATACATGATTGAAAAGAAACTCCATTTAATCCCTAAAAATTTCTACATTCCTAACCCCAACCTTGGCGCATCGGTTGATGAAGAAACAATTAACCGGGAATTTAAGAAAGCAGAAATTGAAGGCCCTCAGTCAATGCAGGGGTTTTTGTCGAAGCATTTGAATGTTCAGATTGGTGTTTCAGCCAAGGCACAAGCATGGGCTGGCGCTGATTTCTGGGAAGATGCCGGTGGTGAGGTAACCTTAGATATTATCCTTGAACGCTGTGAGGTCATTGAAATCGGTATCGACGGTGGTGGTCTGGACGATCTATTAGGTTTGGCAGTATTAGGTCGGGAATTAGGTAATGGTAACTGGCTTCTGTGGGTTCATGCCTGGTGTCATAATATAGCATTGGAACGCAGGAAGTCCGAAGCTCCAAAATATCGTGATTTTGAGAAGGATGGTGATTTGTCCATAATGGACATGACCGAGGAAGGTATCAAAGAAGTTGGTGATATTGTAAGAAAAGTAGAAGCGTCCGGGTTGCTTGATCGGATAGGTGTTGACCCTTCCGGCATTGGGCTTATTGCCGATGAATTAGAAGCGGGCGATGAACAAGGCAACGGCAAGATAGAACATGATAGAATAGTAGGTATTCCCCAAGGCTGGAGGCTGAATGGTGCTATCAAGACGATGGAGGTCAAGGTAGCGGGTAAGAGTATTATACATGGCAACCAGAAACTCATGGCATGGTGTGTAGGGAATGCGAGAGTTGAACCACGGGGGAATGCTATATCAATTACCAAACAAGCGAGCGGTACGGGGAAGATTGATCCGGTGATGGCATCGCTGAATTGCTGCGCTTTGCTTGGAATGAATCCTGAATCTAAGTGCCAAAAAACAATCTACGCGGGATGGTCAACCGAGGAAATACTACAGGGTAGGAAGAATTAAAGGAGGTTACGAATGGAGAGAGCATACACAGTAAAAGAGATTGATTATTTAAGGGATGCCTGCACTAATCGTTGGCTATATGGAACATCTCAACCATCCATGAGGGTGCTCAGCCGTCAATACCGTGAGGCAGAAAAGATATCCTGCGTTGAGGAGCTTGTCCGCACTTATATGCTTGCCGGGATAATTGCCGAGGATATCTGGAGTGAAGATAGCGATAAATTGGCAAAAGATCAAACTTGTATTACGGCCCGCATCTATCTCGACGGCAAAGAAATTGCCAAAACTCTTATCAAGGAAATGGCGATTAACGTAGAGCTGGCATCAGCGATTAAGAGGGCGACAAGATGATTGACCTACCTGCAAAATCTCTACTCCGGCCTAAAAAGGTAGCTGAGATATTGGATGTTAACCTTTCCACTGTTTATTGGTGGATATCTACGGGTAAGTTGGAAGCGATTAAACTCCCTGGTGGAACTTTAAGGATTTATCGCTCAGTTATCGAAGAATTACAGCAACATACAACGCTCACCTAATTTCTACCTAAGATTTTTTCTAATCTGTTAAGTTAACTACTACATTTTTGTGTCACAATCCATCCAAAAGAGTCTTATTTCTTTACTTAATGCGATTAAGGTTACGGATAATGCGCTAAAATGGCTCTCAAACAGGCAATAAGTTCAATGAGTTTGATGGTAGGAAGATTGCGAACGCTTCTGGCTTTTCGTGTTTCTGCCATGTGGGATGCCTTTGATCGTCGTGATTTATTCTTTTTTGTTGGCCTTGCAATGCTTTGGTACGGGCTTAAATCAAACTATTCCATCGGGATAGCCTTTATTGTTGTTGGTGGGGTACTCACCACTGTAGGTATTGTCGGTTCTCTATTGGGAGGCGATAAGTAATGGGAATCCTATCTAAAACAATCCGACCACAAGCCGTATCATCTACTTTCGACACTCTTATTCGTGAATACTTTGGTGGTGGTTCAACCTCGTCCGGTGTAGCTGTCAACTCCGATTCCGCTATGCGAGTAGTTACCGTCTATAATTGCGTGAAAGTCCTCTATAACTGTATATCCCAGATGCCTTGTCAGTTAATGGAAGATGTAAATGATGTTAAGAACAAAGCTACTGACCACCCACTCTACAAAGTAATTAGCAAACGACCTAACGGGTGGCTTACTGCTTCTGAACTATGGGGCAAGGCCATTGTCGATGTGTCCATGCGTGGTAATTTCGTAGCATTTAAGACTATGGTTGGCAAGAATGTCCGTGAAATCCTGCCTGTAAATCCTGACCGGTTACAGGAAATTAAGCAAAACCCCGATTTCTCGTTGACCTACAAGATATCCGGGCCAAGCGGCGAACCTGCAAAAGAATATCCGCAAAGTAAAATCTTCCATATTCGTGGCTTATCTCTCGACGGCATAACTGGTATGAACCCTATCCAGTACGCGCGTGAGTGTATCGGATTAGGAATGGCAGGGGAAAAGTTTCTATCACAATACTTCGGCAAGGGGATGCACCCTGGTGCGATATTAGAACACCCTTTACGGTTAGCACCACAAGATCATGCCAACATGCTTGCTGCCTATAAGATTAAATACGCCGGGCTGAATAACGCTCAAGATGTAATGTTGGTTGATGATGGGATGAAAATCCAATTCCCTTCGATAAAGTTAGTTGATCAGCAATTCCTTGAACTTATGAAAATGACTGAGGCTCAAATCGCGGGAATGTTTGGTATCCCGCTTATCTTAATCCAAGCTGGTAGCACTCCGGCAACCTATGCCTCGTCAGTTCAATTCAAGCAGTCGTTTGTTGATTTTACAATCGCTCCGATAGCTGTAAGTTTTGAATCATCCATAGACAGGGATTTACTGACTATTCCTGAACAGGATACCCTCTATTCCAAGTTCAACATGGGAGCGCTTCTCAGGGGTAATATGGCGGAACGGTTCGCTGCATATGCCATTGGCATCACCAATAAGTTTATGAACGCAAATCAGGCCCGTGCGCTTGAAGATTGGAATGGATATGAAGGTGGCGATGTTTACGAGAACCCGAATACATCGGTAAACCCAAATACTACTGATCCCGGCACTGCCGCCGATCAAGGAGGCGCACAGCCATGAAACTAAGTTATCGCACTCAAGCCAATGCTCAGGCAATAGCTACTATCTACAATAAACCGCTCGATAAACCTGAATGGTTTAAAGTTATAGCAGCTAAAAGTGCTGATGAGCCATCCGAAATTCTTTTGTTTGACTATGTAGGGTGGCCCTATAATGACCCCCGCGATCTAATCCATGCACTTGCTGATATGGGCGATGTTACAGTTCGTATCAATAGTCCGGGCGGGGATGTCTTCGACGGAGCCAGTATTTTCAATGCACTTACTTCCCACAAAGGCAATGTGACTACTCGCATTGAGGGGTTGGCGGCTTCCATAGCCTCCGTAATCGCAATGGCAGGTAAAAAGGTGCAAGCCTATGATAATACACTTCTAATGGTGCATAACTCATGGACTTTTATGATGGGAAACCAATATGAGATGCGCGATACTGCTGATCTTCTTGAAAAAATAGACGGAACTATCCTTGATGCCTACCAAAAGAAAACTAAGATGGGCAAAAAGGAAATATCCGAAATGATGAAAGCAACAACTTGGCTCACCGCAAAGGAAGCTAAGGACAAAGGATTTGTTGATACGATTGTGGATGGTAAATCAGTTAAAGCGGATTTCAATTTATCTATCTTTGCTAACCTTCCCGACAATATCAACGATGATTCACAAGGCCGCGAATTAACCAGAAAGGAAACGGAACGTGCTCTGCGTAATGCGGGTGCGAGCCGAGAATATGCACGAGCTTTGGCTGCGAAACGCGCTGATGCAAGTGAAGATGACAATCAAGCGGAGAAGGACGAACAGAGCGCAAAGGAGTTAATTGAATACTTTGCATATCTAAAAACTTTATCAATTATAGGAGGTAAGTAGAATGGAAACCAAGGAAATGTTTGAAGCTATCGGTAAAGCTGTTGCCGATCTTAGGGCTGAGATTGACAGGGATAAAGGCAAGGCTGACCCGATTGTTATGGCAAAGGTTGACAAAATCAATGCCGAGATTGATCGGTTAGACAAAGAGAGAGAAACACTTGAAGCGAAAAATGCTGCCAAGGATGCCGCAGTTAAAGCCCAGTTGGAAGCATTAGAAACTCAGGTAGCTCGCTCCGAATTCAAGGGTGGTGCCACTACCGCTATCGACAAGACGAAGGCCGAACACAAGGCTGCTTTTGAGACTTGGTTCCGCAAAGGTGGCGAGGCTCAGTTGGCGGCAGTTAAGCAGCTTCAGATTCAGGCTGGCTTGTCTACCCTTTCCGATCCCGATGGCGGCTATGTTATCACCCCCCCGGAATTTGATACGGCAGTTGATCGTGTTGCCATGATGATGAGTTCTATGCGCAGACTGGCCACAGTTCGCACAATTGGCACCGATACTTACAAAAAACTCATCAACCAAGGTGGTGCAACTTCTGGGTGGGTGGCCGAGAAAGCATCCAGAACAGAAACTTCCACCCCCGTTCTGCGTGAAATCGCTATCAATATGAAGGAAATCTACGCTGAACCTGGCACGACCCAGATTGCGCTTGACGATGCTTATATGGACTTGGCCGCATGGCTGGCCGACGAGGTTTCCATCGAGTTCACAGAAGAGGAAGGTGATGCTTTCATCAACGGTAACGGTGTCGAGAAACCCCACGGCATTGCCAACTACACCATGATCGCCAATACTTCTTACGCATGGGGCAAGGTTGGATTCACCACGTCCGGCCATGCAACTCTCATTAATAATGCCGACAAGCTGATGGACGTTACCCTGTCCCTCAAACCCATCTACCTGAACGGTGCCTCTTGGTTGATGAACCGCGCAACGGCTGGTAAGATTCGCCAACTGAAGGATGGTGATGGAAATTACCTATGGAGACCGGGCCTGGAAGCGGGATCTCCAAATGTTTTGTTTGGTTATCCCGTTGAGTTGGATGATAATATTGCCAATATTGGCGCAGGCACGTTCCCTTGTTTCTTCGCCAATTTCAAGAGAGCCTACTTGATTCTTGACAGAATGGGAATACGGATTCTCCGCGACCCTTTCACCAGCAAGGGAAATGTCCTATTTTACACGACAAAACGTGTCGGAGGTGGCATCACCATGTTCGAGGCTATCAAATGCCTCAAGGTAAGTGCATAAATTAACCGGGGGTTGAAACACACCCCCTTTACCATAATCAAGGAGGTAAAAGACCATGAAGGATTTATACAGTAAAATCAAAGTAGTCAAAGTCTACGCGCCGATTCTGGTGCTTGACGCTACCGTGCCTGCTGCGGTTGAGGTCGATCTTAAAGGCTTCAATTCGGCGGTTATCGAAATCAGTAATGCCGAGAAGCCCGTGGGTGATACTGGCACGATCACGATTTCCCTTTCCCACGCGGATGATGACGGAACTGGCACGGCGGGTTCGTACTCTGATTGCACCATCAATGATGTGAATGTCCCTACCACTGTCACGACTATCACTTCCGGGGTTATCTTCACCTTGGCTACGGCACTTCAGGTAGCGGCGGTAACTCAGGTCGGCTATGTCGGTGGCAAGCGGTTCATCAAACTGACCACGGCTGAGGCTAATGCCAACACGACCGGTACTATAATCGGCGTGAATGTAATCAAGGGTGATGCGGAAAACCCGCTGGTGTAATTTAACCCCAAAATTCCTCTCCGGTGCGTGTTAAGGCCGGGGAGGAAAGTAATTGGGTAGGAACAAAATCATGGAAGATAAAAAAGAGATCGCCCGAATCAGAGCAACTAAGTGGTACTACGATAACCTTGATCGGGCGGTCATCGCAAGGAAGGCTTGGTATTTAAGGAATAAAGAGAAAATGCGTGAATATAACCTTGGATATAGAGCCGCTCACCATGATGAAATTTTACAATTTGATAGGTATCGCTCAAAAACAGAGGAGCGTAAGACGCAAAGCAGAGAATGCTTAGCGAAACATCCAGAAAAGAATAGAGCGAGAGTCAAGAAATGGGCGGAGGATAATCCAGAACGGGCGGCAATAGCCCAGCGTCAAACCCAAGAGAAGAGGCGGGCGAGAATGCGAAACGTTCCTTATGAGAAGATAGATAGAGAAGAAATCTATCAGAAAGATGGGATGATTTGCGGTATTTGCGGGAAACCACTGGAGAGGTCCGATTTTACAGTAGATCACATTATCCCCATTTCTAAGGGAGGTGGCCATGTCTTTGGTAATGTCCACTCAGCGCATAGAATTTGTAATATTAGGCGCGGTACTAAACCCCTCGACTTTCTTTATTCACTTTAGTCTATGGAGGATTTTATTATGGCAGTAGACCCTACTTATGTATCCAAAGTTTATAAGAAATCAGGCGGCGATGAGATGGTTGTCGCTTCTGGTGGAGTTATCACATTGCAGTCCGGTGCATCTCTTGTTGCGGAGTCGGGTTCAACTCTTGACCTTCCTGATATTTCTGTTGCGGTTGGTGATCTTGGTCTTGCAGTCGGGAGTATCATTATCGGCACTACTGGTGCAAAGGGTGTAGCTCTTGATGCCAAGGCTGACGGCGCAATCCTTATTGGCAACGGCACCACGGCAGCCATGCAGACACTTGATACTGATGTCACCATGACCAATACCGGTGCAGTCACCATAGCTAACGATGCCGTTACATACGCCAAGATTCAGAACGTGTCGAACACGGACAGAATCCTTGGGCGGGATACGGCGGCAGCGGGAGACATAGAGGAGCTTACCCTTAGTGGCGGCTTGGAATTCACAGGCGCAGGTGGAATACGCATTGCGGATGCAGGCGTAACCTCAGCCAAACTCGCCAACGGTGCCGGCGTAGCAGCTCTTCTGACGGCAGGTCTTGGTGGTTCAACATCAGTAACCAAGACTTCTGCGGCGACGACAACCGTGGTGGCGTTGAACGCTGCTAAGGCACGTGCTTGCCTCGTCTTGGTAGTAGTTGACGAAACCTATGCGGTCGGGACAGGCACGCTTCCCACCGTTAAGATCGGCGAGACAGACCAGATCGAATTGTGCATGGCGGCGACCGTGCTCGATACTGAAGCGGCAGGCACCGTGCTTGCTTTTGCGTTTACGAATACGGCAAATAAGGCGATTATCGTCACGACTACGGCGGCAATTGGAAACTCCACGGGCGGATGCTCAATCACCGTGTTGGCTATACCGACGACTTAACCCCTTTCAGATGGGGATATTTGCCCGGCCCCATCTTTTAATTTAATTTTTAACCTGATACCCGAAAAAGGAGGGTTATCAAAATGACAGTTCAAGCAATCGGCGCAATGAACAACCGCTTCATTGTGCATTCTTCAGATACCAAGCCAACAGATGCAAATAACGGTGCTACTTGTTTTGAGTGGAATACCGGGTTGATGTTTATTTACAATGGATATGCGTGGATACCGAAATCCACCATCCCCGACCAGACTATCAATTACAAGCAAATCTCTCTCAATCAGGCGGCTGCTGTTTATGATGTGATGACAGCCACCGCCCAAGCACTCTTCATCGACGCTGTGATAGTGAGTGTCCCCGACGATCTTCATTCAGTAGCTACCTTCACCGGCATCAGTGTCCAGACCGACGATGTGGCCCCTATTGTACTCTGTTCCAGCACCGTAGCGGCCAAGGCTAACTTAACCGGTAATTTCTATTCCGTCTACCGTGGCCCATCAGTAACCGCCGCTACCAAGAAAGTCCAGTTGACCATAGCCGGTGCGACTGCCGGTGCGGGTAAAGTTGCGGATATAACAGTCATGTGGCGACCATTAGTAGCTGGCGGATATATGCTTAACGCTTAAAGATTTGAACTCTGCCCATTAAAAAGAGGAGGACGGGAGGATGGTTGAAAGAAAACACCACAGCTTTACGGAAGTAGATTCTGCGTGTGATGAAGTTATCGACAAGAGTGGCCGTGAGACTGTTGTCAGATTAAGTCTCTATGCTGTTTTAGGTTTTCTGGTGTTGATCTTTTCGGTCGTTATCGGTTTCCTTTTTTCCGCTAATGCCCAGCGCGACGGTAACGACAGGATGATACGAGATCGGGTGATAGTCTTGGAAAGCAAGTTTGATACTATAAACAACGGCATAGTTGATTTAAAGGCGTCAATGAATAGTGTTGCGGCAGCGCTACAGGAGCATGAACGGCAGACACGAAAATGACTACCTGCGAATATTGCAAATCGGAGAATGTGGGCCATGCGATAGGGATGTATTTTGTCGCTTATGAATGCTGCAATTGTCAGCATCAATGGATAGAACATTTTCCGATTACTACGGATCAGGAAGAAATTAAGTATTGCAATAAAATGAATAAAAAAAATGAAATTACAAATTAAACGTCGGGCTTCAACCGATCAAGGGACATTTGGAGTGCTACTTTATGATTCGATATTTTTCTGCTATACGGGCGAGCTTCCTTGGAAAGGCAATCAACAAGGAATATCTTGCATCCCTGAGGGTAATTACGTTGTTGAACCGTGGAATAGCAAAAAGTTTCCCAACACCTACCACGTTAAGAATGTACCAAATCGTGAAGCTATCCTCATTCATACGGGGAATCTTTGCGGTGATAAAAGTAAAAATTATCTATCGCATGTTTTGGGTTGTATCCTTGTTGGTGAAAAAACTGGTACGGTTAGGAACCAAAAAGCGGTATTGTTATCTGTAGTTGCGATGAGGCATCTACGAGAATTAATAGGTAGGGAAAGCTTTAACTTGGAGGTATCATGGGCGCAATAGTAGGGTTCCTAAGCAGTGCAGCATTTGGCGGCGTTACAGGTCTGCTTGGTACATTAATCGGTAAGGTAGGTGACTACTTTACCCTTAAACAAAAGAACGCCTTTGATCTTGCCATGCGGGATAAAGACATGGCTATCGCACAGATTGAAGCTGCTAAAGAAGTTACTATAGCGCAAGATACCAATTACGCTAATCGTGAGATAGCAGAAGCTAAAATGATCGAAGTTACCCAGTCTGCATCCTATGAAGCTGATAAGGCTGAATATTTAACTCACGACATTATCGAACATGCGCCTACTTGGGCATCAGGGATAATCTCAATCGGGTTGGGGATGGTTGACTTCGTGCGTGGGATGACGAGGCCAGGGATAACATTCTACCTCTGTGTCTTAACTACCTTAATGTATTTCCAGATGGAGAAGATAGTCGCAATGTCTCAATCCCCGGCATTCACACCTGCCGATGCGGTTAAGATAATTGTGTTAATAGTTGATGCTGTGATATATCTTGCTACAGTGTGTGTTACTTGGTGGTTCGGTTCTAGACCTCAATCTAAAAAATAAAAGGAGATATTCAAAATGGCTAAAACAGGTAAGGTAAATCAAATAGCAGATGCTAAGAAAACTAAGAAGCAGAAGGCTAAGCCGAAGAAGAAAAAGTAATTAAAATACCCGCCCACCTCTCTCGGTAACTATATGCCGCGACAGTAGGCAAATAAAGATGATGTGCAAATGGCGGGTTCTTAAAAAATTAAGAAGGGAAATGATTGTGATAGAAAATAAAGTTGTTTCAATTGCATTGCCAAACGGATTAGAGACTATCATTGATAGTGAAGACTATAATCTTGTTAAGACTTTAAGGTGGCATTTGACTGGTTGGGGTTATGTTCAGTGGAGCAATAAACGCATGGGGAAATTTATTTTGCTACATAGATTAATAATGAATGCTCCGATAGGGATGGAAGTAGATCATATTAATCAAAATAAACTTGATAATAGACGGTGCAATCTTAGAGTTGTCACAAGACAACAAAATGAATGCAATAAACCAATTGGATGTACAAACACAAGTGGATATAAAGGGGTTTCTTATCATAATAGAGACCGAGTTTGGAGAGCTAAGATTCGGGACAATGGCAGAGAAATATATATTGGTGCATACAAAACGCCCGTTGATGCAGCAATAGCATATAATAAAAAAGCAATAGAGATAAATGGAGAATATGCTTTTCTAAATAATGTATAAAATAATCCCGAAACAGGACAATGCGAAATCCGAGGGGTTTTTGAAATAAATAGATGCAATATCTTTAATTATAGTGTAGATGTAAGGTGAAAAGAGACCGTAGTGGCGGCGGACGCCAAAGGCGGCATGACGCGCCGACACGCAGGGAACGCAATGAGGTGTAAGCCATGATCGTAAAAGTGTACTCTGAACCGAGTTTGGAGCCCGTGACATTGGCCGAACTGAAGGTAGCCCTCAATATCGACAGTGGCACTTTCGACGGCAATCTCACCTTAACACAGTGCCTTGCTTATGGTTCAAAGGCAATAACAACAGCATATACTCACCTCGGAACAGGGGTAGATGTCTTAGGGAAACAGGCCGAAGTCCTTCTCCATTGCGGCACTAATGCGGCCACAGGCACCAATGACACCAAAATTCAAGAATGTGATACCTTAGCGGGAACCTACACCGATTGGGCAACTGGTGCATTTGACCAAGTTACCACCACCAACGACAATGCGGATTTTAAGAAGGTTTATACCGGATCGAAACGCTATATCAGGACGGCATCAAAAGTTCTATTGGCGGCCTGTGAATTTGGGACTTCGATTCTCACCAATGCGCCACAAGTGTCCGATGATGATCTTTTAACAGACCTGATTGAAGCAGCGCGTAGAGATGTTGAAAATGATACTTCCCGAAAACTTGTTACACAAACCATTGATTACTTCCCGAAGGATTGGCCTTCTGGTGATAGAATCAAGATTCCATACGGGAATCTCCAATCTGTTTCTTTTATCAAATGGCGTGATACCGATGGTGTGGAAACGAATTTGACGAAAGCTATTACGGCATTTGCGGCTTCTTCCGTCACTCCTCTTACAAAAACCCAAGTGACGTCTGCCGCTCATGGATTTGCTGATGACGATATTATCAATATTGATGGAACCACAAGCTATGACGGAGCATGGGTAGTCTCGAACGTTACTACGAACACTTTTGACATAACAATAGTGTTCGTAGCGGATGATGCAACTGGAACCGCAACGGAAGACTATGTAGTTGAGACAAATGGTGCTCAGTGTGGGTTTGTGGTGTTACCGTATAGCGGGACTTGGCCAACGGGTACTCTTCATCCAAGTAACCCAATAACTATTCGTTACATCTGTGGATACGGTGCTACGGCCTCAAGTGTCCCTGTGACTGCTCGCCAAGCTATAAAAGCCAGATGCGTCAACCTCTATGCAAACCGTGGCGATGATGTGATTGGAGTAAATACTGTGAATTATGATAAAACTTACGATAGACTTGTGGGATCAGTTGGTAGGCTTTTTGATATGGACTTCCTATAATGAGAACGGGTGATTTAAATCATACACTTTTGTTCCAGGCTCCTTCCGGCTCCCCGGTGACATGGACAACCATATTCACTGCTAAGGGTGCGGTGTGGCCTTTATCCTCAGCCGAGTCCATCCAATCTCTCGCCTTGGGTGGCACCATCACCGGCAAGATTCGTATTCGCTACCGGCCTGTGAGCATTAAACCAACGTGGCGAGTGACTTGCGGCAGTACAATATATTCAATAGTTGGGCCGCCGATTAATGTGAGTGGTAACAACACATACCTGGAATTACGGGTCAAGGAGGCTGTGTAAATGCAGGCTTTAATCACAGCAATTGAAAATAAGCTACTCGACTCTGCCGTTTACAACGATGTGGGTGGCCGGTGTTGGTACGATACCGCTGATAGTGACGACCTGCCCCGTTTAGTCTATTCGATAGTTTCCGGTGTACCTGACAAAACATTTTCAGAACTTTATTACGATGTCCTTCTACAATTTGATCTATTTTCTGCAAGGTCGGCAGGTTCAACGGAAATCTTAACCATGTATGCAGATTTGATTAGCTTATTGGATGAATGTGCGTTAACTATTTCTGGCTACACCTTAGTTTGGATGCGGATGACAAACCTTGTGACGATGATAGAAGATGCGTCGGCATTGCAAGATGGGTCAAGTTTACTTTCACATTATGCAGTAGATTTTGAATGCAGGATATCAAAAAATTAAGAAAGGAATACAATGGAAAAACCGTTATCACAGATTAGCAGAACCGAATGGATTAAGTACCAATGGATAGACGTAACCCAGATGGGCGATGATGAACGAATGATGTCGCAAGGCTTCATTCGCACCCCCGACGAGAGTTATCAAGCTATGGAAGAGTGGGAAGTTACCGCTGAAGACCGTGGAGTTGAAGATGAACCGGCCCCCGATGGGGAGAAAGGAAGTGTTCAGTGAAAAATAAGAACATAGTACCAATTCAGAATCTTATTAGAACTCTCGACATCTCCAGCCTTAAAAATCCAGAGGTAGTGGCTAACCTCGTTCGCTGTTTTGGAATTATGCCGTGGGTTCATTACGGAATGACCATGTATGGGTCGGATACGGACTATATCAATCCACCCGAAACGGCCTCGATAGGCCAGACTCCCGACCAGATTGCCAAGGCATTGGTGTACTTGTCCGACTTCAAGATAAGTTCCTATTGTGAAATCGGCCTCTATTTTGCGGGTAATTTCTTGTTTGTATCGGAATACTTAAAGCGATTCAACCCCGACATCAAGTGTTTAGGAGTTGACCCCACGAACCATGTCAGCCCTGAAATAAGGGAATACATCGAACTTTCCGATTGGATGCGGCTTGCATTAGTTACCAGCGATCAGGTAGCAGGCCGTAAATTCGACCTCGTAATGATTGATGGCGATCACTGTAATCCATGGCCTCAGAAAGATTGGGATAATGTAGGCAAACATGCTGGCATGTGTATGTTTCACGATCTTCAAGACCCACTGTGGCCTGATGTAGCAGCGTTCTGGATTGGGTTAAAAGGTAAAAAAGTTGAATTTCTTGAATGCTGGCCGGATCGCAAGACTCACGGGATAGGACTGATTCATAATACCCCAATCAAGAAAGGAATCAATGAATGAGGAAGTATTTAATAACAGCCATTGTTTCAGCTTATAATTCCAGCAAATTTCTACGGGGGTGTTTGGAAGATTTAGAGGCGCAGACCATTGCTAACCAACTTGAGATAATTGTTATTGATAGTGGTTCGCTTGAAAATGAAGGAGAAATTGTTGCTGAGTTCCAGCAGAAATATGATAACATCAAATACATCCGAACCGAGAGAGAAACGGTCTATGGTGCATGGAATGTAGGAGTGAAGGCAGCATCTGGAATATACCTAACCAATGCCAATACGGACGACCGGCACCGCAAGGATGCTTTTGAAATCCAGGCCAAGATGCTCGACCTCCACCCGGAGTTTACACTGGTTTTCGGAGATGTATTAGTCACTGAAACTGTCAATGAAACCTTTGAAAACAATACAACGGTTGGAACAATTCCCTATCCAGATTATGACCGGCAGAATCTTCTCAATGGCAATTGTCTTGTCGGCCCGCAACCTATGTGGCGCAAATCAGTCCACGATGAATATGGATATTTCGACGCTTCGATGGTGACTTCCGGGGATTATGAGTTCTGGACGAGAATCGCCCAAACCAATGAGTTCTACCATATCAATCAAGACCTTGGATTATATTGTGAACGGGTTGATAGCATAGAACACTCCAACCGGCGCAATCAGTTCCTTGAAAACAAGAAGATTACAGAAATGTATCAAAAAGCGGCTAAGGATGATATTGCAATCAACCGAATTGATGGCAAGGTTTGCGGATGGTCAAAGCCTTCTGTGTTCAGGCTTGGAATTGGGATACCACTTTCATTCCCGTGGGTGCCTTCTTCATTCTTTCATTCGTTTGTCTTGATGGAGAGGCCGGATTTTATTTTCCTTCATGCCGACAATGGGCCGATAAGTGGATTAAGAAACAATCTTGTACAAAAAGCATTGGCTGAAGGTTGTACTCACTTAATCATGATGGATGTGGATCAAGTCTACCACCCTCAAACAATTACCCGATTACTATCCCACCGCTTGCCAATAGTGGGTGCTTTAGTCCATCGTCGCTATCCGCCATTCGATTCGCTCATGCTAAAAATGGTGGAGATAGATGAAAAATTCAACGGCTACGAATCAATAGACGATTGGGAAGACGGTTCTCTTGTAGAAGTCGATGCCACGGGTGGGGGCTGCCTCATGTTCGATATACAAGTGTTTAGAAAACTACCCTACCCGTGGTTTCGAGATGATAAGCAGCCAAATCCTGAACTGCCTCCTATCGGTGAGGATATCGGTTTCTGCCAAGACTTAAAAGCCGCTGGATACAAGATATTTGTTGATACATCCGTCCCCGCTGGGCATTTAACCAGCTTAATCGTAAACACGGCTACCAATCGCCTTTATCGTGCTTGTAAGGAAAGTCAGGCGGCAAAACAGGCGTTGAGGATAGATAATGCTAAGTGAAGATAGCAAGAAAATATGTCGAGCATTCATCCGTGGGTTGAGAATGATTATAAAAATGCTTGAAAATTTGATAGAAGAGAAGTAGAATGTAATTGCTACCAACATAGCTTTCAGGTTGTCCCTCGAAAGACGCGCAATCTGGATAGTCGGCCACGCTACCAAGCCTCGCCGGAATGAAAAATTAACAATTCATTTCGCGGGGCTTTTTTATTGCTCCCGAAAAAACAAGGAGGAATGAAAAATGGCAGACAGGGCAACAACTTTATCGGGTAGCTTCCAAAAAGTTACACTCGGTGCAACGTTGAAAGTTCTTGGCGTATCCAAGTTCTCAATGTCGGGATGCACCCGCAAAACTGTTGATGTCAGCGAATTCGGAGTTGATATTGACACCTTTGAGTTCGGTTCGGCAGATGGTGGGACTATCTCAATGTCGGATGTAAGTTTCGACCCTACCAACGCGGAGCAGATGAGCTTTGTGACGGCGGTACAGAGCGGAATCAAGTTGAACCCCGGCACCACTTCCGGCATTAGGTTCTGGCTCAATTCCACGTCCTATTATGCAATCGGCACTTCTGGCAACATTCTTATGACCTCTGCCGGGAAGGTTGACGCTGATCGTAATGGAGTAGCAAAAACCAGTTTTGAAGGCAAAGTATCTGGCGCGTTCATGTACATAATCTAGTCCCGTGGGGATGGCGGGTTGTCCAAAGTCCCCATTTAACCGCAGCCGCTTTATAAGCAGAAAGGTTTTTAAAATGTTCGATATCGACAAAATTGGGCAGGGGGAGTGGTTTCCTTTTATGGATTCCAAGATTAATGAAACCGGGGATGTGGAATGGTTGCCCGTGGATACTTCTTCTGATGAGCGTATTTGTTTCAAGCAGATTGGGCCGGATAGGTATCGTGAAATCCACGACAAGTACAAAGGGAAGAAGTTAAATATCCCCGTCGAGAACAAAAGCACCAGGGCAATGGAGGTTGTTCCTCAGTACGAACAAACTGCCGCGCAGGAAAAAGCGGAGCGGATGGAGTTTTGGGACGAGACCATTGTTGATTGGAACATAAAAACTCCTAATGGCAGTCTTATTTCCTGTACTGCTGAAAATAAATACAAGCTTATCAATGGCGAGCCGAGATTTGTAAGATTTGCCAATAAATGTTTGCAATTGCTCTCCGGCGCTAAGGAAGCAGAGGCTAAGTTACAAGAAAAAAACTTGCAGACTGGATCGAGTTTAGAGACCTAGAATCTCGATCCATAGTTGTCCTTGACGGGGGAGAAGTGCTTACCCGGTGCGACCAATGCCGCACAATGCACTCAGAAAGGATACCGCCGACAACGCCTATTTGTGAATTGGGTAATCCTTGTCGAGTTGAGCTAATGGTGGAAAATAGGGAAGCGGCTACTATATTTCAGATGGTACGGGGGCAGTGCGAAACCCGCTGGAACGGCGAGCAGGATATTGAAATAGACCTTCATCATCCGTCGCTTTGGAAGGCGATTGAGAAGTATCCAGGCGGGATTAAGGATGAGTGGGGAACATTCCAGAAGGTATCCAGAGCATGGCATGAATCTCAGCAGAAGAAGCGGGATAGCGAGGGGTAGCGATGGCGGTACGTGTCATTGGTTTAAAAATCAAAGAAGTGTGCCAGCAAATTGTTGACGCTGCTATGATCGGTGCTAATGACCTCATGGACGAAAGTGTCGTTACCGCTAAGCTCAAGTGTCCAGCAAGAAAAACTGACGATCAGGGCCGACCGATTTCAGTAGGAACAGTCTATCGTGGAGCTGGTCGAGTATTACGCGATGTTTTGTTCACCCCGAAAACTGGAAAAGGTAAAGGCAAGACGGTAAATTTTATTGCTGATACTCAAGTAGGTCGGGTTGCTGGTAGCCTGAGAGCATCAATTCGTAAAGTCGAAAGGTACAATAGGCCAGGGAATATAAGGGTTTACGCGGGTAACAAGGATGTTTTCTATGCCAGATTTACCGAATACGGAACCGCATCTACAGGTTGGGGCAAGGGCGTACCGAAGCAACCATTTATGCGACCGGCATTCCAGTCAATCAAGGGTAAGGCTAAAGAACAAATTATAGCCGAGATGCGTAAAGTTCCCGAAGTTAAATAGGTGGCGAAATGTCAGTTGGATTACTCTATTTTGAGCTTGATTTAGATACGACAAAATTTGTCAAGCAGCAAGAAAACCTTAATAAACAAATCAAGAATGTTGCTCAAAATACCAACGAGGCGTTGCAGTTAGGATACCAAAATCTTGGTGTAAGGGCTGATGCTTATTATCAGTTACAGGCCAACTTAGCGATTAAGTCTTATGAGAGAATTACCCAAGCGGCCAAGCAATCCGCCGATGAACAGTTCCGCGCCCAATCCGCAATGGTCGCCAAGATAAACTCCATCAATGCCGAGATGACCAAGAACCCCCTCTATGAGCAGTTGGGGATTAGGTCGATGGCTGCCATTAACGAATCAAAAGCCGCCGCCATGCGTAATTATGAGACTCTGAAAGCCGCCGCCGCCGGGAATGCCGCTGAAATAGTCCGCCTCGAGAGAGCCAAGAACGACAAGTTGAAAGAATTGAACAAAGAGATGACCGGTGACCATGAGATGTCGATGGCGTCCATGCAGCGTGCGGTATTGAGATTCTACGCTACAATGTATGTTATCAGCACCGCTATTGATTATTTATCAATGCCATTTGTTAAAGGGTTTAAGGCTGTTGAGGAATACAATACAGCAATTGCTTCGATGGCGGCGATGGTTGTCACGTTTGGACAAAACATTAGAGGATTATCACTTGAAGATCAATGGAAAAATGCCTTAGTTTATTCTACAGCCATTATTCCGGTACTTGAGAAAATAGCTGCTAAGACACTGTTATCAGGCCAAGAGACAATTGCTCTTGCTAATGCTTTTGCTCGTTCCGGTGTTTTTCTTGATGCGAACAATGCCAAACAGATTGACGCATTTACGAAAATATCCAATGCTCTTCCCTTAATGACACAGGGGCAAGAAATAACTCGCCAAATTAACACAGAAGTAAGGTCATTAATGACAGGCATGAATGTGCAGTCGTCAATGATGCTTATTACACTGCGAGAAATCGACCCGGAAATAGAAAAGCACATGGCGCAGTGGCGAGCAACAGATACTGTTCTCGAACATATTGGAGAATTACTCAAGGGATTTGGCCCAGCAACGGAAATTCTTGAAAAGCAGTGGCAAGCAGTTAAAACGTCCTTAGATACTACAGTTAATCAAATACTTCGTGGGGCAATGAAACAGTCCTATGAGGATATTATTGCATTGACTCAGGAATTGGATAAGTGGTTGCAAACCAACAAACAATCCATTTCTGATACAGTAGATCAATTACGTGCAACTGCTAAAATGTTGAAGGTTATTTATGATACTGCTCCGAGTGGAACATTTGAAGCGGCAAGCATGGGGATAATTGGTAAAATATTGTGGGGTAATCAAGTAGGGTTGATGATTGCGGCTATTTCTTTGGTAAATACTAAACTTAAAGAGACTGGCAATAATCTTGGTGCTCTTCCAAAGAAAGCGTTTGATGCGTGGGATGCCATAAAAAACATAGGGACACGTCCCGGCCTAGGAGAAACAATTGTGCCCCCTATTCCTATGATGCCACTTACGCAACAAGAGAAAGCCAATCTCAATGTCATCAAAATAATGAAGATGATGGATGAGACTATCAATAAAAATCACAAGGAAAGTATTGCTGAATACAATAAACAAACAAAATTGCAATCATCGGCGTTCAAAGAAGCCGGTGCATCAGAAGATTATATCAATAAGTATCTTGCAAAGAGGAATATCCTTAAAGAACAGCAATTTTCACTTGATAAGAAATCTAATGATGCCGCTAAAAAAGCCGCTGATGATGCCAAACACCTCAAGGAAGCATGGGACGCTACGGCTCTTTCGCTTCAACAAAAAATAGATACTGCCCCGCTTGACAATTTCGATAAAGAACTCAAAGATTTGCAGTACGAGATAGAAAAGCTAAGAAAGCAACCTTACGCTAATAAAGCACTTATAGATACTTACCAGCTAGCAGAAGAGACTAAGATAGTTACAAAATGGCAAGATGATTTTGATAAACGGCAAATTCATGCTGCTGAAAATTACCAAAAACAAGAAGAAGCCAAGGCGAAATCCATCATCAAGGGGCAGGAGGCGGTTGATAGGGTAGTAAGGGATAGTGCTAAAGAACAAGAACGATTGCAAAAAGAAGCCAACGCAAGGCAGGTTGAAATGTACAAAACTGTCGCAAACGCAATTCACAATTCCTTTGCAACCATGTTTGAAGACCTGTTTAGTGGC
>Ga0209431_10001195_pt1 | contig 21604 bp, 17 predicted proteins | sample RifCSP13_3_FD_184021 | JGI IMG/M metagenome (GOLD analysis project Ga0209431, IMG submission 184021) | Soil microbial communities from Rifle, Colorado - Rifle CSP2_sed 13_3 (SPAdes) (version 2) | ecosystem: Environmental > Terrestrial > Deep subsurface > Rock core/Sediment | place: Rifle...
GAAAGTAAGGGTGGACAATCTTAATAGTAGGAACTGGGCACACGATTTAGAGGTTGAGGTGACGAACACTTCGGAAAGGCCGATCTACTTTTTGAGGTTCTCGATAATTCTTCCGGAAATCAGAGGGTCGGCAGGTCATAAGTTAGGTTTCCAACTTTATTACGGGAGGGGAGAGTTAATGGACTTCGAAACTCCGGTTGGGCCGGACGATGTACCACTTCAACCAGGCGAAACATATACTTTCAAAATCTCTGAAGGTAGTGCGAACGGATGGGATTACTTAATAGAGAAAGAAGGCGAGCCTGAACCTAAGATAATTAAGCTCTTTTTCCAACAGTTAAATTTCGGCGATGGCACAGGTTACTTTGATAGCGGCGGCACACCTGTGAATATCCACAAGAAGAATCAGTAAGAATTTGCTAGTCCTCAACCGTCTTCTCTCGACCCAGGTTTCCCTCTCCCTCCACGCCATTTTGCGCTTCTTTCGTGCGGAAATTTCCCTTCCTGATTGGGCGCAGTGACCCTAGAGTGAACCTCCTAAGTATCTGTATCATCACTGTTTAGCCGGAGTGTTTGCGTCTGTTAAACTGTGTGTTATCATCTATACCGTGACGGCGCGACAAAGTTCGAGCCCTCAGTACGACTAGGCGCCTTACCCTGCTGGCGGTAGAAACCCACCGACGAGCCTCTCTACCGGAAAAAACTCACTAATAGGACCCCGTATAAATGAAAACTCTCGCTCTAGCCACCCCCTTATTAATCGCGTGCGCATTTCCTGTCCTGGCCCAGGGAACTGCCTCGTATCGCATCGACAATTTCGACATTGCCAACGGTGTCCGGATCCAATTACCTGAGGCGCCACCGCCGCGAACTCGCAGGAAACCGCGTAGGCTGACTGCCGCAAACAATCTCAACTATAGTCGCTCAATGCCGGTTCTCACACAGCTTACGAGTATGAAGCCAGGCGATTCCCTACAGGGTTTCACGACCGGCAATTCCCAGGTCGACTCTTTCATCATCGAGTCTGGACGACGCAACGCCGTCGATCCATTATTGCTATATTCCATCATGCATCAGGAGTCGACTTTCAAGCAGCGAGCAATCTCTTACAAAGGCGCACGAGGACTGATGCAACTGATGCCGGGAACGGCAGTTCGATTTGGCGTTACCAGCATCTTCGACCCGCGGCAAAACATTGAAGGCGGCGCGCGCTACATGCGCTTCCTACTGGATCAATTTGACGGCAACATTCAACTCGCCCTCGCCGGCTATAATGCCGGGGAAGGCGCAGTAATCAAGTACGGAAACCGCATTCCTCCTTATGCGGAGACTCAAGAATACGTTCGCAGGATTTCGCGGCGTTACTCTTTGATTCGCGATCCCCTGACTGCCGGCAGCGCTAACATGCTGACACGTGATCAGCTGGCAGCCATGCACAAAAGGGAAGCGGCTCCTTTGACCATTTACGAACGTAGTGTATTTGCCGTGAGGCTGCCAGACGGACGCCTGCAATTGGTGAGCAAGTAGACCGGCAGAAAAAAGTCTGGAGCGGAGCCTGACAAGGGCTCCGCTCTTTTTTGTGTCTAAAGTCTGCAGTCAACCTGCTGGTTGAGTAACGAGTGCCGGCAATGGAGTCATTACCCTGGCAGCTGGTACACAGAGCACCGGGCACGGGGCGTTTCGCACAACCCGCTCGATTTCGGAGCCGAGCACTGGTGTGCCGCCAAAGAGTGAAGAATGAACGCTTGTGCCGATCACAATCAGATCCACGTCCCGTTCGGCGGCGAGCCGAACGATCTCTTCATAAGGCCGGCCTTCGGCGATATGAGGGATGGCCCGCGCAGCGTCTTCGCGGGCTAGTTGGGCCATGCGCTCCTGGACGTAGCTGCGTAGACGCGACAGCGCCGTCAGCCCACCTTCGGGAAACATCACTGAGATCTGCTCGAGATAATCGCCAATCACATAAATGGCGTGGAGTTCTGCCCCGGTCTTCTTGGCTAGTTGAGTTGTTACTTGAGTCGCAGCCGCGGACGAAGGACGGAAGTTTGTAGCCAGCAGAACTCGATTCAAGTGAATCTCGCTATGGCTGCCTCGATGTTCCACAAAGTCGTGTTGGGGGGGACGGATGGTGAGAACCGGACAAGGCGCCTCGGCAATGATCTCCTCCGCAGTCGAACCCCAGAGGGCGCGCGATAGGCCTTTGCGGCCATGAGTGACGACAGTCACCAGGTCGATCTCATATTCACGGACAGCGCGAGCGATTTCAGGAGCCGGTTCGCCCTCTACGATTACCGGCTCAACTTCAAGCCCATCGAAGAGTGGGTCAGCCAGCAGTTCCCTGACTTCCGAACGCAGATCGAGGAGCCATCGTTTATCCTGCTCCTCGAATACGTGCTCAGGCAGAGTGAGAAGATTCGCAGGCACTCTCCCACTTTGAACACTGAAGAGAACCACTCGTCCACCGCCACTGCGAGCGAAGGCCGCTGCGTACTTTAAGGCGGCGCGAGCATGCTGCGTGAAATCCGTAGGAAAAAGAATGTTTCGAAACGGATACATGGCTAAAGTAAGTAGTCCTACAACACTCTAGTTCCGGCAATACGATCCAAATAGGTTGTGAAAGGTGCGAAGACCGCTGGTCGCATCCTTACCATTAAGGCAAGCTCTACCGCAACCCTTTCGCGAAAACGCTCGCCATGGTTTGCAGTCGCGAGTTCGTCCACTATGCGTCCCAGACAGCCTGCAATACCGGCCACATATATTCTGGCAGAGGGAAACTCTTTCAACCTCACCTTCGAGCCGACGTATTCGAACCCGCCGAGCGTCGGGTCGAGAAATGGGTAGTCGTCACCGATTTCGATTTGAGACTTACGAAAGCGGTTGGCAAAATCAGTCCCAGTCACGCCTGCGGCCCGTTCTACAGCTTTGATCAGATCATTGCTCGCATTGAGTAGAGTGTCCCATTCAGGCCCGACCTCAGCGCTTTTGCCAATCGAATCTTGCATAAAAGTTGTTCGTCGCGGAGTCTAACAAGGCAAAACTAAAAAGGCAAAAAACGAATAAACCAGGTTGGCGACCCGGGATTATGAACCCAGCTTGTCATCTTTTTTGGCGCGCGTGTCTATACAAGTTTCTCTTTACCTTTCTCAGTATTCCATGCCACACTCCGCAAGCATTCCTACGGCCAAGGGGCAAACCAGACGTAAGCCAAGTCAAACCTAACTTCGGAGGCAATCGTTTTGCTTCGGGGAATCTTTCGCACAAAGAATCTTGACGACATTCTGGCTGCGGCCGGCGGACCTCAATTCGCCCTTCGGCGCACGCTGGGTTCTTTCAACGTCACACTCATCGGCATAGGAGCAATAATTGGTGCCGGCATTTTTGCCACCGTTGGCACGGCCGCTTCCGGCACGGCCGAGCGTGCGGGCGCTGGTCCATCACTGATGCTCTCTTTCGTAATCACCGCCATCGTGTGTGGATTCACAGCGCTCTGTTATGCGGAACTCGCGTCGATGGTTCCGATCTCAGGTTCCGCATACACCTATTCCTATGCAACTCTTGGCGAGCTCGTAGCGTGGATTATCGGCTGGGACTTGATCATCGAATATGCGATCGGCAATGTCGCCGTGGCCATAAGCTGGGCAGAGTTTTTTAACCGGCTGCTTCGCAATCTGGGTATTCATTTTCCGGATTGGCTGGCTTCTAACTACCGAACCGCGACGCCCGAAACCCTTGCGGGGGCACCTCACATTTTGGGTGTTCCGATAGTTTTTAACGTGCTGGCTTTGGGCATTGTAGCGTTAATAACGGCAGTGCTGGTGTGGGGCATTAAGGAATCGGCTGAGTTTAACGCCGGCATGGTTTTCATAAAGATCATTGTGTTGCTCTTCTTTGTTGGTCTCGCGTTTTACTATGTCTCGCCCGCAGAGATGAGCGACCACTGGACACCATTTCAACCACAGGGATGGGCCGGCACGTTCACCGGAGCCGCAGTGGTCTTCTTCGCCTACATCGGATTTGACGCAGTCAGCACTGTCGCCGAGGAAACCAAAAATCCCGCTCGCGACTTACCCATAGGCATCCTCGCTTCGCTGGTTATCTGCACCATTCTTTACGTTCTGGTGGCTGCAGTATTCACGGGCATGGTTCCCTGGCCTGAGGTTGTCGGCTGGACAGCCGCGCAGCGCGGCGAGGCGCTAACAATGGCACTCGAGCGAGTTGCCCCGCAGGCCAAGTGGCAAAATACTGTGGTAGCCTTTGGTTCAGTGGTGGCCCACACCGCCGTGCTTTTGGTTTTCCAGCTCGGCCAACCACGGATATTCTTTTCGATGGCCCGCGACGGCCTGCTTCCGTCGGTTTTTGCGAGCGTCCATCCCCGATTCAAAACTCCACACGTGACTACGATCCTGACCGGCATAGTGGTGGGCGGGATAGCTGCGTTTGCTACGGTTGATGAAATGGTGAGCCTCACAAATATAGGGACACTCTTCGCCTTCATTCTCGTGTGCATTGGGGTAATCGTGCTGCGCAGGAAAGATCCCAATCGACACCGGCCGTTTCGCGTTCCGCTGGGACCCTATTTGTTGCCGGCACTCGGCGCAACCTCCTGCGCGTTTTTGATCTACTTTCTGCCGGAGGGTTCTTACTGGCGCTTCGTTGGTTGGCTAATGCTTGGTCTCGCGGTTTACCTTTCTTACGGGTACACGCGCAGTGCTGTAGGTCAGAGATTGAAACGACCGTTTCCCACGCCGCTAAGACTTAAGATTGCGGCAGTCTGTTTTGTGCTCGTTGCCGTTGGACTCTTCATCATTCCCCATGACGTTGCGCCGCGCGAGATTCTCAACGAGGCTTTCAACGCCGGTGCCGCGAACCATCAGCGAACTCTTTACGGATTGATTATTATCATTGGCGGCCTGCTGGCGGGCACCCTCTTTACAGCTCTCGGTAGCAGCACCCAACAAAATGCCAGTGGAGGCAACGAAACCGGCAGTTAGTTGCTGTTTGCTCGCTAAGACCTTAGAGGCGAAAATGCAATCATGAACGCGCTTCCAATAATCGTAGGCACGTTGTGTGTGATGGCGATAGCCTATCGTTACTACTCGGCTTTCATAGCTGCGAAGGTTCTTGCTCTTGACGACTCACGGCCCGTTCCGTCTGAAACAATGTATGACGGGCACAATTACTACCCAACAAGTAAACTGGTACTTTTTGGTCATCACTTCGCCGCAATCTCTGGGGCTGGTCCACTTATTGGACCAGTACTGGCGGCACAGTTTGGTTTCCTCCCCGGTTTATTGTGGCTGGTTATTGGTGTCTGCATCGGCGGGGCAGTGCACGATTTCATGATCCTGGCAGGCAGCATCCGCCGCAAGGGACGGTCGTTAGCGGAGATGGCCCGTACGGAGATCAGTCCTTTGTCGGGCCTGGTAGCCGGCGTAGCAATACTCTTCATAGTCGTCATTGCGCTCGCGGGCCTGGGCCTTGTAGTCGTGAATGCGCTGGCAGAATCGCCCTGGGGAACGTTCACCGTTGCCTTCACCATCCCTCTGGCCCTTTTTATGGGTCTCTACATGTATCGCTTCAGGAAAGGCCGCATTGCGGAAGCGAGCGCAATAGGTGTCGCTGGTCTGCTATTCGCGGTCTACCTTGGCGGTCGCATTGCCGACTCATCTTTTGCCGAAACATTCACGCTATCCAGAAACACAGTGATCATTCTGATGGCCGCTTATGGCTTCATAGCGTCCGTGTTGCCCGTCTGGATGTTACTTTGTCCGCGTGATTATCTTTCGTCTTACTTGAAGATTGGCACAATTGCGTTTCTCATCCTGGGCGTAATTCTCGTACACCCAAACCTGCAGATGCCCGCGCTCACTCCTTTTACTTCCGGTGGGGGACCAGTTATCCCCGGAAAACTCTACCCGTTTGTTTTTATCACGATCGCCTGTGGCGCGATCTCCGGTTTCCACGCTCTTATTTCATCAGGCACCACGCCAAAGATGATCGCAAAGGAAAGCGATGCGCGGATGATCGGCTACGGCGGGATGTTGATGGAAGGCCTTGTGGGTGTCGTGGCTTTGATTGCTGCCACGTCCCTCTTTCCCGGCGATTATTTTGCCATAAACACAGCGCAACGGAGCGACACGCAAAAGGCCGCCTACGAGAGGATGGTCGAATCGCACACGGCCCGGGGCTTCAACTTGCAGCCTCAGGAGATAGACAGTCTGGAAACGGAATCAGGAGAAAAGAATTTGCGCGGGCGTACGGGTGGCGCTGTAACTCTGGCGCTGGGTATTGCCAAGATCTTTGCAGGTATTCCGGGCCTGCGCGGTTTAATGAAGTACTGGTATCACTTTGCCATAATGTTTGAAGCACTCTTCATTCTTACCACCATCGATACTGGCACTCGAGTGGCCCGTTTTTTGGTGGGAGAATTTGGTGGGCGCTTCTATCGCCGACTTGAAGAACCCCACTGGCAACCCGGCGCCATCTTTACTTCTCTTCTCGTCGTCTTCGCCTGGGCCGCGTTTATTTGGACCGGGTCAATCTCTACGATCTGGCCGATGTTCGGCATTGCCAACCAATTGCTGGCGGCTGTTGCTCTCTGTGTGGCGACTACTATTCTGATCAACTCAGGCAAGGGCAAATATTCTTTTGTGACGCTGGTGCCCTTGAGTTTTGTGGCAAGCACTACTTTGGTTGCGGGATGGGAATCGATAACAGACATTTTTTGGCCGCTCAGCCAGCAGGCGGAAACGTCTGTGCAAGGGTATGTGAATATGACTCTGACCGCGACAATCATGACTGCCGCTGTCGTCATTCTCATTGATTCGATCCGGTGCTGGCTGCGTTGGGGACGAGGGCCCGAACGGGTCGTCGAACTGGCCGAGGCTTGATCCGCTCAGGTAAGGTAAGGTAAGACAGATCCACCAAACCACACGAAATTGCACAAAAATACTTGTGTAGGTTCACTGATGTGCGTGGACCAGCTGCGCTCGTTGGCACAAGGAACAACTTGCGAGCGGCGTTCTTCGGCCTATCAGAACTTTTTCAGAGTCCACTCTAGCTTGAGTTGCACGCCGACATGAAAAGTGATTTGACAGCATATTTGGGCACGGAATGAGATGCCCAGCCATGTGTAAAACCACTTTGCAATCTGTCAGAAAGAAATCTATGATGCGAGATATGGAAGCAGTGGCCAGGGCGCAGAAGCCGCGGAGCCTTACTATCCATCACGGCGACGCTCGCGAGCTAGTCTGGATACCAGATGACTCAGTTCACTTAGTCGTAACTTCACCGCCGTACTGGACACTAAAGCGATATCCCGAAAACAAAAGGCAGCTCGGCCACGTGTCAGATTACGAGACATTTCTCGACGAGCTAGATAAGGTATGGACGCATTGCTTTCGCGTTCTCGTTCCAGGCGGTCGGCTCGTCTGCGTTGTGGGTGATGTTTGTCTCTCTCGGCGGAAACATGGTCGCCACGTTGTGATGCCGCTACATGCTGACATCGTAGTAAGAGCGCGGCGTTTAGGGTTTGATAATCTGAATCCCATCATTTGGTACAAAATAGCGAACGCCAATTACGAAGTCGAGAACGGATCGTCGTTCCTCGGAAAACCTTACGAGCCAAACGCAATTATTAAAAACGACATTGAGTTTATTTTGATGCTGCGAAAGCCCGGGGGTTATAGGCAGCCCACAATGGAACAACGCGATTCCTCACGGCTTAGTAAAGAGGAATACAACGAATGGTTCCAACAGATTTGGACCGTGCCAGGGGAGTCAACTCGAGAGCACCCTGCACCCTTTCCTGAAAGAGTTGCGTATCGCCTCGTGCGTATGTTTTCGTTTACCGGTGATACCGTGCTTGATCCGTTTATGGGAACGGGAACAACGTTGCTTGCAGCCGCAAAGTGTGAGCGCAACGCCATTGGGGTAGAATTAGAAAAGAGTTACATCGGAATCGCTCAGCGCCGGCTGGATAAGCAGTTCCTGAGTTTGTTTAGACAAGAATCGCCGGTAGAAATTACGGACCGAACCGATCCTCATATTTCCGAGCAAGTCGCTTGATGAAATTATCATAATGGGCATGGCTCGACTCAGCCGGGGCCAAATCTCCTATAACCAAACTCGCCGCATTTGTGCCGTCATAATCGATGACTATTACCGTCAGGGCCTCTGGCTGGTCGTTTGGCTCGTCGGGTGAGTCTCGCAAAGGAATGCCCGTAAAAATCTTCACCGTGTCAGTTACCACCTTTTCCATGTTGAATTTGGGGCGTACCAACCCATGAGCAAAGGCATCTGGATTCTCATAAAGGGCAGACGTGTTTACGACGACTGTAGCAGCAACAATGCAGTCACGTCGATGATTATGCATGTGATTGCAATACGCGATGATGTCGCCGTATCTATTGAGCCGCGCTTTGCCGTGTGCGGTCATTACAGTTTTGTGCTCTACCGACAATCTACAAGAGAGTTTAGGCAGTAAGTGGCGTTCGTAGAGTACCAGGTCAACATTTCGAACGGTCACGCTAGTTGCAACGCTGGCATTCTTCAGCGCAACTAACATGTTAGAACGAATTAGCCGAACAATGACCGGGCATGCGACGTGGAGATCATGAATTATGAAGTCTGAGAGGGCATTGGAATTAGCTTGTGACCGGGGATTGAACCCGAGGTGAGAGTTAATCCATTCGACGTATCGCTGAGGTGCTGACATTGCGTCGGATGCTATCAAACCAACACCGGTTTCACCAATACAATGATAGTCTGCCGTCCTATGAATCGAGCTCTTCAAAGAAAGTAGCTAAACCATGGGTAACTTTGCCCACCCGACAAACTGAAATGGCTAAGCGGCGCCAGGGCAATGCCCTTTTTTGCCGCATCATCGAGCAACACGGATTTACACTACCTAACAGACCTAACATAGCCTCATTGGACAGTTTGCCTGAAAATCAGCAATAATAACCCCTTTTAGCAGCTTGCTAGCCAAATCTGACCCGGCGCTAGAGTCAAGTCTGGTAGGCAAGCTCGGGAACCTAATCTCGCCACCTGTTCATCAGAAAGGAACTTTTCAAACCGTGGAATTATCGCTGATTTCGTTTATCAGCCTGCTGTCAGTTTGTTTGGCTGCATTGCTGACACAGAGGATCGTAAAGCTGATTAACACTAGCTTATCAAGGTTCAGATCGCCCATTGCCCGGCGGATCATTGCGAGCTCCTTCCTGATCGCTACCGGGGCTATGCCCGTTTACGCGCAACACGGTGGTGAAGCCAGTCTCAAATTGCCTGAACTGTCGGATGTGACTTTTCTAGGTGGAATCGATGGCCACAGACTATTGCTTGGCGGCATCGTCATTTGCGTGCTTGGTCTCTGCTTTGGCCTGGCAATCTACATGAATCTCAAAAAGATGCCCGTGCATCGTGCGATGCGTGAGATTTCAGAACTCATCTACGAGACCTGTAAGACCTACCTGATCACGCAGGGCAAATTCATCCTCATCCTGGAAGCGTTTATCGCGGTAGTTATTGTCCTTTACTTTGGCGTCCTGCGGGGAGCCGAGTTTGGCCCCGCAAGAGTGTTGATTATTCTGGCCTTTAGTGTCGTCGGCATTGCCGGCAGCTATGGGGTTGCCTGGTTTGGAATTCGCGTAAACACTTTTGCGAATTCGCGCACGGCGTTCGCTAGTCTCGAAGGCAAACCTTTTCCGCTGTACGCGATTCCACTCAAAGCCGGCATGAGTATTGGCATGATGCTGATCAGCGTCGAGTTGCTGATCATGCTTTGCATTCTCCTGTTTGTGCCGGGGGAGTATGCAGGTCCCTGCTTCATAGGCTTTGCCATCGGCGAATCGTTGGGAGCGGCAGCGTTGCGCATCGCCGGCGGCATCTTCACTAAGATCGCCGACATTGGATCCGACTTAATGAAGATCGTCTTTAAGATCAAGGAAGACGACGCGCGCAATCCTGGTGTAATTGCCGACTGCACTGGCGATAACGCCGGCGACTCCGTAGGGCCAAGCGCTGATGGATTTGAAACTTACGGCGTCACTGGTGTAGCACTCATCACCTTTATCCTGCTCGGAGTTCGCGACCCGCGGGTACAGGTGGAGCTTCTCGTTTGGATCTTCGTTATGCGCGTCATGATGATCATTGCCAGCTCCGCTTCTTATTTCATCAATGACCTGATTGCCAAGGCACGCTACAAAGCTGCGGCGCAAATGAATTTCGAAGCGCCACTAACGTCACTCGTTTGGATTACTTCAGTGATCTCAGTAGCTCTAACCTTCATTGTTTCGAAACTGATCATTCCGACCATCGGCGGCGATGAAACATTATGGTGGAAGTTGTCCATTATAATCTCCTGCGGCACGTTGGCGGGAGCCATCATCCCAGAACTGGTAAAGGTCTTCACCTCAACGGAGTCCCGCCATGTGAGGGAGGTGGTTACTTCTTCGCGCGAAGGTGGGGCGTCGCTCAACATTCTTTCCGGGCTAGTGGCTGGCAACTTCTCTGCCTACTGGCTGGGGCTCAGCATCGTTGCTCTGATGTCGATTGGTTATTACATCAGCACAATGGGTCTCGATGCGTTGATGGTCTCCACGACGCTGGTAAAAGTGGCTCCGGTTTTTGCCTTCGGTCTGGTAGCGTTCGGGTTTCTGGGTATGGGCCCGGTTACTATCGCGGTCGATTCCTATGGACCGGTGACCGACAATGCGCAATCCGTCTACGAGCTTTCGCTGATCGAGCAAGTGCCGGACATCGAAGCTGAGATCAAGCGAGACTTCAATCGCAGTGTGAATTTTGCCCGCGCGAAACACCTGCTGGAAGAGAACGATGGGGCGGGTAATACGTTTAAGGCGACGGCGAAGCCGGTCCTGATAGGCACCGCCGTGGTGGGCGCAACGACAATGATCTTCTCGATCATCATGGTGCTCACTGACCAACTGAATAATTCCGCGGCGCTTAATAGCCTGTCACTCTTGCACGCACCCTTTGTACTGGGTTTAATAACAGGCGGCTCGATCATTTACTGGTTCACCGGAGCCTCGATCCAGGCAGTGACTACCGGCGCTTACCGCGCAGTCGAGTTCATCAAAGCAAACATTCGCTTGGAGGGTGTGGAAAAAGCTTCGGTCGAAGACAGCAAGAAGGTGGTTCAAATCTGCACGCAATACGCGCAGAAGGGGATGTTTAATATTTTTCTGACCGTGTTCTTCTCCACGCTCGCCTTCGCCTTCATTGAACCCTTCTTTTTCATAGGCTATCTGATCTCCATCGCCGTCTTCGGCCTCTTTCAGGCAATTTTCATGGCCAATGCGGGCGGCGCCTGGGACAACGCGAAGAAAGTTGTCGAGGTGGATCTGAAACAGAAGGGGACGGCTCTCCATGATGCAACTGTAGTTGGCGACACAGTTGGCGATCCGTTTAAGGACACTTCATCGGTGGCAATGAATCCCGTAATCAAGTTCACCACTCTCTTTGGTTTGCTGGCGGTGGAATTGGCTGTCAGCCTGACCGCCCGCAATAATGGCGACACCACGCTGACTCGCTTGCTGGCACTCGCATTTTTCCTCGTTTCAGTCTTCTTCGTTTGGAGATCCTTCCACGGGATGAGAATTGGCAGCCTGGCGGTGGAGCCGGCAAAGGTGTCGGTTCCTGAAGTTGGTGGTAAGGCAAAGGCTGCCGATTATTAAGAAGGGCATCCGAGATTTGACAGACACAACCTACGACAAACTGGAGACTCTCCTCGGCATCGCACTGGCTCCAGTTGATCGACCGCGAGCAGTTTCCCTCGTGTTCTTCTTCAGTCTGCTGATGGCCCTCGCAGCGCAGATCATATTTCCAATCGGCCCCGTACCAGTTACGGCCCAAACATTAGTGGTGTTGCTTACTGGCGCACTTTTGGGCTCGCGTCTCGGTGCGGCCGCGATGATTGTCTATCTAGTCGAGGGTGCCAGCGGTCTGCCTTTTTTTGCCGGCGGAACCGGCGGAATCGGTCACTTACTAGGTCCGACTGGCGGATATCTGGTGGCCTTCCCCGCCGCCGCCTTTATTACCGGCGCGTTTGCGGAGAACGGGTGGGACAAGCGTTTCCTTACGGCGGTTGCAGCTATGGCTGTCGGTTCCGTTGTAATAATGCTTTCTGGCTGGATCTGGCTGGCAATTTCTACTAACACTTCGGCAGCGATTGCATTTCAACTCGGGGTAGGCCCTTTCATCATTGGAGACCTTATCAAGATCCTCCTTGCTGCGGCTGCCCTCCCGTCGGGCTGGGCGCTACTGCGACGGCGATCCTAAATTAGAACGACCTATGAAGGTTGCTTTCGGATTGAAGGCCCATTCGGGGTGGGCGGCCCTGGTCGTCCTGGGCAGGCGCGGCGGCAATCTTCAAGTACTCGATCGACAGCGCGTGGAATTGGTCGCCGAGAACGCTCTCTGGGCGAAGCAACCATATCATGCTGCGGAGGGCTTGAGTCTGAGGGAGGCCAGAAAAGTCGTAAAGACAGGTACCGATGCTGCGCGCCGGATCGCGCTCCGGGAAATGCGAAGAGCTATAAAGCGAGCATGTCAGACCGGTGACGAGCTGGCATGTTGCGGACTGCTTATCGGTGAGCCTATGCCTGACTGGAGCGTCGAACAGATCCTTGCCGTCCATTTTCGCATGCACAAGGCAGAAGGCGTTCTATTCCGTGACGTGCTGGCGCGAGCTGCTCACGCCTGCAACGTGAGGCTGGTGGAGATTCCCGAAAAGCAACTGCTGGAACGGGCTCAGGCGGCCCTTGCCATGCCCGCGACTACGCTGTTGAATAGGATCGCGACGCTCGGCAAATCTGTTGGTCCACCCTGGGGCAAGGATCAAAAGGATGCCGCCATTGCGGCAATGATCGCACTCCAGCGCGCGTAAAAGTGCTCGCTTGTTGGGTGTGGCCGCATTTCGTTGGCTTTAGAGTTTTACGTTGTAGTTGACAGGCAACATTTCGCCGAACAACCAGCCGGCTTTTACCTCGTCACTCTGCGCCTTACACTATGAAAAGAGTCGGTTGTTCCCAACTAATTGTCCTCCTGGTCTTGTTTCTAAGTCCAGTAGGCTCCTCTGCAAAAGAAAGCTGGATGAAAGTAGAGACCAGGAACTTTACGATCATCGGCAATTCTGGCCAAAGTAATATAGAAAGAACATAGCTTTAGAGGAGCCTATATTTTTCCTGCCTTTAAGCCCGCCAGTCGTTTCTCAAAGCGCGATGTATCAACCTTGTCAGCCTTGCCGCGTTCTAGGGCCTTATCCGCCAGGGCAAACGCCTCCTCCTTGCGTCCGGCATTAAACAACATGTTGGTCTTGGCCGAGAGGTTCTGAAAAGTCTCTTTTACTTTGATCGACCAGTCAGCCCACTCGAGCGCGTTATCCCACTTGTCTTCGTTTGCATAAGCATTCGCGACACTAAGCGGGATACGCCAATCGGTAGGGTTCGCAGCAATCGCCGCATCAACCTTCGCCCGCCAAACCGCTTCCACGTTTGGAACCTCCACCGTAAAAGGCACAGCCAACTTCTCCCATCGAATCACGACCTGAGCGCTGTTCGGAGTGACCGCCGGAATCGAATAGAGCAACCATTCCTGGCTGTCAGCGACCATCTGCGGCTTGACCTTCACGCGCAACACATCTTTCTTTTGATCGTAATTGAAACTGCCCCACTGGCCGGCGTCGCTATTGAAGATTATGGTCCACTCGTTCTTTTCTGGGATGGTGTGCAGGCTGTAAGTGCCGGCCGGCAGCTTCTGTCCGTTGATCAAAACGTCGTCTGTAACAGCGAAGGTCGTGGCCTCATTTGCACCCGTGCGCCATAGGTGTCCGTAAGGCACGATTACCATATCTTTTGGTCGTACGTTCTGATCATCCAAAGTGGCCTCACCTGTAGCCATATTGGCCGGCGGGTCGCCCCAAATTTTTCGACCCTTAACACCGGGGCGACTGTAGGTGATAGTCAGATCAGTGACGCCAATTGTCTGCATCACACTGGCCTTCTGACTCGGCCGCGGCAATCGCACAGGAGTTTGTGCGGCGGCATAACTAGAAGAGCAAATGAAAAATACTGTGAGCGCCAGGTAAGATAAGGATAGGGAAATGAAGCGATGGTTCAAGAAGATCATTTTCGGTCTCTCCTAAGGGTCGGTTTTGCCGGGTATTATGACTTTGGAGAGGCGGTGACAGCAAATGCTCTTAACCTAAAGAGCGTCCTGAGGCACGCCTTAAGGTCTGCGATGTCGACCTGGTAATAAGATTAGTAGTGCTGTAATTATCGAAGTTTGAGAGATGGTTTGAAGGAAAGCATGCGATCCGCATTACACTAACGGACACGAAAAACGTTTTGTGATATTTCGTGATCTTTCGTGGATCGTTTCATATTTCGGACCTCGGCTCGTGTTAGGCGCCAACCAACTCTTCTTCACGCCGATGGAGAAATTCTTTCGGCTCCACAATTTTTCCGGCAATGGCCGAAGCCGCAACCACATAAGGTGACGCGAGGTACAGTTTGCCGGGACCACTACGGCCAGGAAAGTTGCGGTTCTGCGCACTGACTGTAACGGTCTCCGCGGTTTTTGACGCGCCCGGGCCAGCGTTGATGCAGGCGCCGCATGACGGGTCGATTAGTTCGGCGCCCGCGCGCTGGAACAACTCTATGTAACCACGCTCTCGTGCGTACTTCTTGATCTTTTGCGACCCGAATTGGATGTAGAGATGCACTCCCTGAGCTACGCGCTTACCTTGCTCCAACGCGGTCTCAAGAACCTCGGCATACATGTCCATATCGGCCATCTTGCCGCCCGTACATGACCCGCCGTAAGCAGCATCAATCTTGACTTCTTCGGAGAGTTGATCGATTGGGATACCATTGCGAGGATCACCCGGCGTGGCCACCATCGGGCGAATGTCGTTGAGGTCGATCTCGAACACCGCAGCGTATTCGGCATCACTGTCGCTGTAAACAAATCCACTACGCACCTGCTCCGGGTCAAGACCGCGGGTCTTTAGTACATAATCCAGGGTCACTTCGTCGGGCTCAATGACGCCCGTTGTTCCCCCCGCCTCGACTGACATGTTGGTCAACGTCGCGCGCTCGTCCAGCGACCAGTTTTTCAGGTCATCGCCCGCAAACTCGAGCACTTTTCCAATACCCTTGCTAGATTTCATATAGCCGGTTGCCAGGATATAGAGCATTACGTCCTTGGCTGCGACATCCGGCCGTTTGGTTCCTTTGAAGACATATCGAACGGTCTCAGGCACTCGGATGCGAATGTCTTTTGTGTACCAGGCATTGGCCATATCGGTAGAGCCGACACCAAACGCAAAGCAGCCCAGCACTCCCGCCATGCACGTATGCGAGTCAGTACCGATCACCAGTTGTCCCGGCAATGCCAGATCTTCGACGACCGCGTTGTGACAGATCGCTTCAGAGCCGCCTTCCGCACTCTCACCATAGAGGCGTATACCCTGCTCCCGGGTAAAGCGGTCCTGTGTGACCGCAAGGCCGTCGGCACGCTCCAGCAACCCCATTTTGCGCTTCTCTTCCGGCATCACCCGTCCCAGGAACGTAAGATGATCTCGGAAAGCGTAGACGCTTTCAGCCTCCGTCACGCGCGCATCAGCCCCGAGAGCTTGCTTAAAAAGTGACTCCGCCATCGGCGTGACATACTCATGAGAGAAGCGCACGTCAGCCACTGCAAACAGCGCATCGCCCGGCTTAACGGCTTCGACGCCAACTTTGCCCGCTGAGACAAAGGCATGGCCAGCTACGATCTTTTCGACAATGGTCATCGCTCGCTTTCTTGTTTCGAGTGGGGGTGGGGCCACTTCACCTGCCAGGCGGGCTTTGTTGTAGTTGAAAAGACCACCGTACTCGACAATCGACTGCGAAATGGGATCCAGGCCGTTAGTAAACTCTGACAACGGAATGTCTTCGCCGCGACGGATGCGTTCGATCAGGCCAAAATCGGTAGCAGTGAGGAGACCGATGTTCTGAGAATTCTGACCATAGATCTTTTCAATGCTTTTGGCGATAACTAGTTGAATACCGGCGGCCTTTTCCGCGAAAGGAGCCGTTTCTCGCGAAGAGCCGCATCCCTTTGACAGTCCGGAGACGACCACCGCAAATCCGCCCTTCCTCACTTCATCCTTCTTGAAGGCGCCTTCACGCATTCCGACATACACATACTGACCCAATGTCTCGTCATAGTAGAAACAGACCCAGCCGGGCGTAATCTCATCGGTAGAGATGTTATTCAAGAGCGGTAGATCACCACTTGCGAGTTTTGCGGCGAGTGTGGCTTCGAGGCGTTTGCTTTCCTCTCCTTTGGCCTCGAGTTGTTGCCGAATCAGAGAAGTGTCTTCGGTTAAAAAGAGGATGCGGCCCGTGAACTTCATGTGCTTCGGCCGCCGTGTAATTGTTCCGTTGTTCATCGAATGTTCCTCTATGGGATTATAACTGGATCTGCGAACAACACTGTAGGGGCGGCACTCCGTGGCCGCCCCCTTCGCGGCGGTGCAATCCGACGCAAGGGGCGGTACTCCGTGGCAACCCATCCTGCAGTGGTACCATGCAACGCACGGGGCGGCCACGGAGTACCGTTCCTACAAATAAATGAGTCCTGACACTCGCCAGCACAGGGGACCGCACCCACGCGATTCGCAGCTCTTTGGCATTGACCAACTCGCAAAACTGCGAGGCGCAACCGCAGAGCTGTCATGGTTACTGAGTCGTGGTTATGCACTCGCTTCGTCTCTGAAGCTGGTTGGGGATCGGCATGGTCTGCGGGAGAGACAACGGCTGGCGGTTTCACGCGCCGCCTGCTCAGACGAAAGCCTCAACAGACGAAAACAGACTTGCCGCTCAATCGAGACGATCCGCAATTCTCATCTTCTAATCGACGGTTTCAACTTGATCATTACGATTGAAGCAGCTTTGAGTGGAGGGCCCCTGCTTCTTTGTCGCGACGGTTGCCTGCGTGATCTAGCGAGCGTTCATGGTTCCTATCGTTCCGTCCAGGAGACCGAGCGCGCACTGCTGCTCACCGGGACTGCACTCGAGAAACTCGTGGCTGCTTCCGCGACCTGGGTTTTAGACCGCCCTGTTTCCAATAGTGGGCGTTTAGCAAAAAAGATCTCTGAACTCGCCGCGGACCGTGGCTGGCCCTGGCAAGTGGAGACTGTATACAACCCCGATTCGCGCCTCATTGGGTCACCGGATCTAGCGGTAACTGCTGATTCAGTAATTCTGGATCGAGTGGGCTCGTGGACCAATCTAAAATCGTACCTTATTCGGAAATTGCCTTCGGCGCCGTGGGTGCTCGATTTGGCAGAGCCCGTGATTAGTTGAACCTTGACCTTGAAGCAGTTGTTGGTAGACACTTCCTTCACATTTGGCAATCAATGACTCACTCGGTCCGCCAAAGAACTACTCAGCGCCGAGGAATTGCGCGTCACGGATGTCTGCTTTGAAGTGGGTTTCCAGAGTCTTGGTTCGTTTAGTACCTTGTTCCACAAGCATGTGGGCCACCCGCCGATCACTTATCGCGAGAAAGTTCGGCAAACAAGGGCCGCCAAGCGTTCCGTTCCGGGTTGCTTCCTCGTTATGTACGGGCCCGAAAACGCTCGCTGAACACCCCGGCGCTGGGCAGCAGACCCGCGTTCTACTTTCGCAATATTAAAGAAGCGATCCACCGTTACGCTTTGTTACTGTGAGGCAAATTATTGCTGACGGAGGAAGCGATGATCCGCCGAATGTCACATGCCACACGGACGACTGTCACGCGACCTACAAAGAACTCAAGAACAAGGGCGTGGAATTCGTCTCTGAGCCGGCTCCACGACCTTACGGTATTGAGGCAGTTTTTAGAGACAACTCTGGGAATTGGTTCAGTCTGACCCAGCCAATTACGGAAGGATCACGGCAAAGTTAGTGGCGGCATTAAAACCACCTTTCTCAGAGCCCGTGGCGGTTCGTGCGCGGCGCCGGATTATGCGGCGCATTCTTCCCTATATTTTCTTCCTGTACATAATCGCCTTTCTGGACCGCGTTAACGTTGGTTACGCCGCATTGGAGATGACCAAAGATTTGGGTTTCTCCTCTGCCGTTTACGGATTTGGCGCCGGCATCTTCTTTTTTGGCTATTTTCTCTTGGAAATTCCGGGTAGTTTGATCGTTGAACACTGGAGTGCTCGGGGCTGGATCGCGCGCATTATGATCAGCTGGGGAGTGCTTGCGGTGATCATGGGTTTCATTCATACACCGACGCAGTTTTACATTGTTCGTTTTCTGCTGGGCGCTGCTGAAGCAGGCTTCTTTCCCGGCATCATCGTTTACTTGAGCCACTGGTTTTGTCCTTCAGACCGCGCTAAGTCTGTTGCGCTGTTTATGGCGGCCATTCCTATCTCCAGTATTATCGGCTCGCCAGTGTCCGGATTACTTTTGGATGTCCATTGGCTGGGAATTAGTGGCTGGCGCTGGTTATTCATCATTGAAGGTGCTCCCGCGATAATTCTGGGTGTTGTCACAATTTTCTATCTGACAGATTGGCCGCACCAGGCGGATTGGCTAAGGGACGATGAGCGTGATTGGATCGCCACAGAGCTGGAGAATGAGAAACAACTGAAGCTTGCCACACACTCGTTAGGCATTAGAGAGGCGTTCCGGCATCGTGAAGTCGTGCTGCTGACGGCGGCTTACTTTTTGGCAGTCACGGGTGGCTACGGTTTTATCTTTTGGCTGCCCACGTTGGTAAAGGGTGTTTCAGGTTCTTCCAATCTGAAAGTAAGCCTGATCAGCGCGGTGCCTTATTGTTTTGCATTAGCGGGCATGCTTTTCGTTGGCTGGTCCTCTGACCAAACAGGAGAGCGTCGCTGGCACACATCCATACCTCTCTTTCTGGCTGCCGTCGGGCTTATTCTCAGCGGCACCCTGACAAATCCAGTGTGGTCAGTTTCAATGTTGTGTCTGGCGGGAGTGGGGGTTCACAGTTATTTGCCCAGCTTTTGGTCGTTACCAACGAAGTTTCTCACGGGCTCTGCGGCTGCCGCATGTATCGGCTTGATAAACTCCGTCGGGAACCTCGGTGGCTTTGTCGGACCGTACGCCGTGGGGTATATAAATACTGCTACAAACTCGTTTTTTGGAGGAATCTGTTATCTTGCGCTCTCTTCATTGGCGGGGGGACTGCTGATTTTGTCTTTGCGAGAGGCGCGAAGCAGAAGCTTTGTTATTCCCAACTCTGCGTATGCCAGTGATCAAGTGGACAGATAGAAAATTTGAGTTTCATTTCCCTGTTGGGCTGTACCCGGAGATGATTGAGCGTTTGCGCGGCACGCCTGCGCGCCTGGAAGACCGCCTACGCACTATTCCAAATGCTCAGTTGACGTCACGGGACGGTAAACGCTGGTCGATCCAGGAGAATGCCGGGCACTTGCTCGATCTCGAGTCACTGGTGAAGGGACGGTTGGACGAATACCTGGCCGGCGCCGTTACCCTTCATGCCGCAGACATGTCTAACCGGAAAACCCATAACGCGCATCACAATGACGTTCCGCTCGAGAAAATCCTGGCCGCCTTCAGAGCAGAGCGAACACAATTAGTTGAGCGTCTCGATGCACTGGAGCCGGAAGTTTTCGCTCGTACCGCGCTCCATCCACGGCTGAACGTGCCGATGCGACTTGTCGACATGATCTATTTCCAGGCCGAGCACGACGATTACCACCTGGCCCGGATCAGCGAACTAATCAGAAACTTTCTCAAATGAATTATCGAAAAACCTTTTCAACCATTCTTCTCAACCTGTCAATGACGACGAGCCTGGCTGCTCAACAACCGTCTCTGGAGTCACAAGTAGATCGCGGTCTCGGTTCGCTCATAGAAACTTACAAACGCCTGCACGCGCAGCCCGAACTATCCCATCGCGAGGAGAAGACGGCTGCCTTCTTTGCCGGTGAGCTACGCGCGCTGGGCTATTCCGTCACCGAACGGGTCGGCAAATTCGAACGGCCGGAGTGGGCGGGCTACGGCGTTGTCGGCGTTATGAAGAATGGCCCTGGTCCAACTGTATTGCTGCGAACGGAACTAGATGCTTTGCCTGTTGACGAGAAGACCGGCCTGCCTTATGCAAGTAAAGTCAAAAGCAAGAACGATGCGGGGCAGGACGTGAGTGTTATGCATGCTTGCGGCCATGATCTACACATCACCAGCCTTCTCGGAACGGCCAAACAGCTAGCCAATCTGAAGTCTCAGTGGAGTGGAACTTTGGTCATCATCGGACAACCGGCAGAAGAAACGATTGATGGCGCGCGCGCAATGCTGCGTGATGGTCTGTACACACGGTTTCCCAAACCCGACTTTATCATAGCGCTGCATGACCAGCCTGATTTCGCGGCTGGCACCGTGGGGTACATTCCTGGCTACGCGCTGGCAAGTTCAACCTCTGTCGACATAAAGATTCGGGGCATTGGAGGTCATGGATCCAAGCCTGAGGGCGCCAAAGATCCCATTGTGGTTGCCGCCCAGGTTATTGTAGCGCTACAAACTATCGTAAGCCGCGAAAATTCGCCCTTGGACCCGGCTGTCGTCACCGTCGGCTCAATTCACGGTGGCACGCGCCCCAACATCATTCCTGACGAAGTGAATCTCCAGTTGACAGTGCGTGCTTACAAAGAAGAGGTGAGGCGAAACGTACTTGCTTCAATAGAACGAATCACCAAAGGCATTGCGCTTGCCGGTGGAATTCCGGATGACCGGGCGCCAATAGTTACGGTCAGCGGGACTGAAGTTACAACCGCAACCTACAACGATCCGGCTTTGACTGAACGGCTCAAAGAAGTCTTTGAGAAAGCCCTGGGTCAGGAGAGGGTGATCAGGGCGGCTCCCATCATGGCCAGTGAAGACTTCGGTTATCTCAGTCTAGACCACCAAATACCGGCAACCATGTTCTGGCTTGGCGCGAGTGATCCAGCAAAACTCAAACAGGCAAAGGAAACTGGGGTAGCACTCCCTTCGCTTCATTCTGCACTGTTTGCACCATTGCCGGAGCCGGCCCTGCGCACGGGAGTTAGGGCCATGACGGCGGCAGTGCTGGACCTGTTGAAGAAACGGTAAACACCTGTGTCGAGAAAGCTGCTGCTTGCATAAATTTGAGTGCCTTGAGGAAAACCAACGATCCAAAGACCTTTATGCTTCATATCCACAATGGTGAATCATCGGCGGAAACACTAAAGCGCTCCCGACTGCTAGGCAAGCACTTTGCTTTTCGAGATGCTCTGATCGCTGGACCCACGCCGGCGGGCGTTGAGGGAGCAGATTGGCTTGAACTCAGAGCCAGACACCTTTCAGATTCTTATGGCGTTGACCAGGCTAAATGCGCGCGTGATCTGCTACAACAGGAAGAACTACTGGCCAGCTGCTCTCAGCATGACGAAGTAGTCCTGTGGTTTGAGTATGATCTTTTTTGCCAGACTAACCTGCTCTATCTGCTGAACCGGCTTTCGCAAATTCAGCTCGGCAACACAACTCTTAGCTTGATCTGCATTGGTGAGTTTCCCGGGATAATGGCGTTCCGGGGTTTGGGCCAA
>Ga0209431_10001200_pt1 | contig 21589 bp, 21 predicted proteins | sample RifCSP13_3_FD_184021 | JGI IMG/M metagenome (GOLD analysis project Ga0209431, IMG submission 184021) | Soil microbial communities from Rifle, Colorado - Rifle CSP2_sed 13_3 (SPAdes) (version 2) | ecosystem: Environmental > Terrestrial > Deep subsurface > Rock core/Sediment | place: Rifle...
TCGCGACGGCGCCCACCTTCGCGGCTTCGATCGCGCCGTTCCGCCGATAGGCGACAGTCTGGCCATAGTTCACGAAGGGCGCGTCGAAGAGGACGATCTTCCCCTTCGCCTCCGCGGCGCGCCGCGTCAACTCGTCGAAGCTGGAGACGACGAGCACCTCGGAGGTGATGCCGCGCTTCGGCGTCGCGACGCTCCCGCCCAGGCCGAGCATCGGGAGGTTCGCCTCGCGGGGCGTGACGAGCGTGGCCGACTCGCGGCCGCGCACCCAGTGCGGCACCATCGCGGGCTCGCCCCGGACGTTGGCGAGGCCGCTCTTCCTCATCTCGGCGAGGAGCCAGTCAATGCCGCGCTCGAGCGCGGGCGAGCCGGTGAACCGGTGCCCGGAGTAATCGGTGAAGCGCGCGAGCGTGTTCCACGCGGCGCCGCTGTCGGCGAGCGCGGCGTCAATGAGTCGGTCGGCAGTTGTGCGGTACGCCCGCGCGACGGGGCCGTCGGATTGGGGGTGCAGCGAGAGGGGAACCGTGAACAGGAGCGCCGCCACGGCGGCGCGAGCGAGCAGGCGATGGGTTCTCATCGCTTAATCATTCGCGCATGCACGACCGACTGCAACGACGAGCCGACAGCAATCAGCCGTCAGTTCTCAGTCGTCAGCAACGGTCGCAGCCGAGAACTGACGACTGAGGACTGACGGCTGTTGACTCGCCGTCAGAAGGAGAACCTCGTCGTGACCAGCAGATTCCTCGTCGCCACCGGATAGAAGTAGCGCGTCGTCCCGCTCGCGTACCCCGCCGCGTACGCGTTGGCGTCGAACAGATTGAGGCCCTGTACGCGAAGCTCGCAGCGACCGGCGCGCCAGGTGACGCCGCCGTCAACAAGCGTGTACGCCGGCGCGACGAGCGCGGGATTGCCGTCGTTCGCGAGCTGCGAGCGGGCGACGTAGCGCGGGCTCAACGTGAACGAGAAGTGATCCGTCCACCGGAAGTCGGCCTGCGCGTTGGCGATCACCGGCGGCGTGGCGAGGGGCTCCACGTTGCGGTACGTCGCCCCGCTCGCCTCGTCCCGGTACTCGGCGATGCGCGCGGCCATCAGCGTGACGTTTCCCGAGAATGAGAGCCGGTCGTTCGCGCGCCACCGGCCGTCGAGCTCGACGCCGCGCCGGTAGCTCCTTGGCACGTTCTGGCGGAGGGGGTTGCCGGTGAGCGCGAGCTTCCCGATGGCCGCGATCTCGTTCCGGAACTCCATGTCGAACGCGTTGGCGTTCAGCGTGACGCCTCCCGACGTCCAGGTGGCGCCCCCCTCGAAGTCGTGCACGCGCTCGGGCCGCACCTTCGTCAGGGGGAGAAGATCGGCGGCGTTGGAGCTGTCGAGGTTGTCGGCGCCGGCGAAGAGGTCGCCGCGCGCGGGCTCCCGACTCGTGACACCGTACGACGCGTACAGTGACAGCGTCTGCGTTGCCTTCCACGTGACGCCCGCTTTGGGGTTCACGAAGGTCCACGCGATGGACGGCCGCGCGGCGATCCCGGCGTTCGCCGAGGGTTGGTAGCGGAACGCCGCGCGGCGAACCTGCAAGTCACCAGAGAGGCGGAGGGCGCCCACGTCGTACGCGCCCTTCACGAAGCCGCTCTGCTCCTGCTTGAAGCCGGTGTTGTCGTACTCGCGCGCGTTCAGGTTCGGGCGGTAGGCGAGGGCGTGCTCGCGATGGTAGTCGCTCGCGTGCGCACCGGCGTCGAGGGAGAGCGCGCCGCGGCGCCACGAAAGCGCCGCGATGCCCCCGTACCAGACGTGGGCGAGGAAGAAGTTGGCCATCGTGGCGCTGTCGAAGCGCACGTCGTAGGCGCCGGCGGCGGAATTCCGGTAGGCGGTGGCGTTGACCGTAAGCCCGTCGCCGAACGCGCGCGCATACTGCACGCTCACCATCTCCTGATGGAAGCGGTCCCCTTCGTCGGCGCCGAGCGGGTTCACCCGCCGGTCGCGCTCGAGGTCGTCCTCGGACGTGGCGTAGTACGCGAGCCGCGTGCCCGAGATGCCGGCGAAGCCGGTGAGCTTGACCGCGTCGCGCACGCCGAACCAGCCCGCGCTCGCGAAGGCCGAACGCGAGTCGTTGCCCGAATGCTCGCGATAGCCGTCGGTGCGCTGCTGGCTCACGCGGCCGTAGGCGGCCCAGCCCTTCGCGAGAACGCCGGTGGCGCCCTGCACGCTCGCGCGCGCGGTACCGAAGGAGCCGGCGGTCAGGTCGAGCTGGCCGCCGCGCGCCGTCGTCGCGATCGGCACGGACTGGAAGTTGAGCGACCCGGCCCAGGAGGCCGTCCCGAACGTACTCGTCCCCACGCCGCGCGTGAGCTGCACGGACTCGATGCTGTTGAGGAAGTCGGGGACGTTGGAGAAGTAGAGAACCTGGTCCTCGGGATCGTTGAGCGGTACGCCGTCAATCGTGATGTTGAGCCGCGTCTGGTCAATGCCGCGCAGGCGGATGTAGCTGTAGCCCGAGAAGCCGCCGGCTTCGGAATACGAGGTGACGGAGGGCGTCGTGGTGAGGAAGAGGGGCGCGTCCTGGCCGGCGAACCGGCGCTGGAGGTCGGCGCGCGTGACCTCGTGTTGCGCGGCGGGCGGGGCGAGCGCGCCGCGAACGGCGCGGATGACGACAGTCTCGAGGGTGTCGCGCGCGGCGCGCGCCGAGTCGGGCTTCGGCGGGGGCTGCTGCGCAGCGAGCAACGCGGGGAGCGCGAGCGGGGCGAGCAGCGCGAAGGCGATGCGCGCGGGGAGCGCGAGTACGGTGAGCGCCGCGAGGGCGCCGCGCGCGGCGCGCGAGTAGCGAGTGGTGAACATGGCCGGGTCGCTCCGTGAAGCAGGTGAATGCGATCCGGAAGAAGTGCCCCGCGCGGGAGGTACGAAAAACAAATCGCGCCACCCGTTCGAGGCGGGTGGCGCGCAGGGATCACGGCGATCGTCTGACGCGTCACGCCGCACTCCCTCCGCCGGTCTGAACCGGGTCAGGTTCCAAGGGACTTTCTCAACCGTGGCTCAGCTGCGAGCCGAGGTACCCCTGGCGGCTGTGCGTGAAAGGTAATCGCGGGCGCGACCTACGCCAGAGCCGGCCGGCGTCAGAGTGCGTGCAGAGCGCGCCCGGTGTCAGAGGGCGGGCAGGGCGCGCCCGGGGTCAGAGGGCGCGCCGGTCGCGCGCCGGCCCGTCAGAAGATCTGCAGGTCGCGCGCCGAGACGACGCGTCCCGCGAAGGTCGCGCGAACCTCGCTCAGGAGCCGCTCCTCCGTCGCGCCGAAGAAGAGCTGATGATAGAGCACCAGGAGCCCCGGCCGCGCGCGCGTGGCGAGCGCACCGAGTTCGGTCGCGGAGGTGTGGGCGTGCGCGTGGTACGGCTGCCGCGGCGCGGGCACCGTGGCGAAGCCCGCGTCGGAATACACCTCGTGGATGAGCACGTCGCAGCCGTTGCACGCCGTGACGATCTCCGGACTCGCCCGCGTGTCGCCGGAGATCACGATGGAGCGGTCGGGCGTTTCGATGCGATAGCCGAAGGCGTCCTCGATATCGGCGTGCGGTACCTGGAACGCGCGCACGGTGACGCGGGCATCCGTGAAGACGATGCCGGGCGTGATCTCGTGCACCCTCGCGCGCCAACCCTCGCTCGACGGGCCCCCGGCGGAGGCGACGCGCTCCTTGATGTCCCCCGCGTTTCCGTCGAGGATCCCATCCACGAGGCGCTTCGTCCCGGGCGGGCCGTACACGTCGAGCGGCGCCAGGCGGCCCTGGATCCAGGGAGTGAAGATCACGTCGGCCAGCCCCAGCGTGTGGTCGGAATGCAGATGGGTGAGGAAGACGCGGTCGAACTGCGGCGCCGGCTGCGCGCCGGCCACGCGCGCGGCGAATGCGCGGACGCCGGCCTTGCCCGCGGCCGATGCGCGCCGCACGACGCCCGTGCCCGCGTCAAAGAGATAGGCGACGCCGTCCACCACGATGGCCACCGCGGGACCGGAGCGGTCCGGATCGGGGATCGGGGTGCCGGTGCCGAGCATCACGATCTGGGTGCGGGAGGGCTGTGCCGCGAGCGCGAGCGGAAGCGCGAGCAACAATGCGGAATGCGGGATACGGGATGTCATCGCGGAATGCGGGATGCGGTGAATTGCGCGGTGCGCCATCGAGGCTCACGCGCTCGCAACTGCGCGTCTCAGTACCCCGCCAGCGCTGGCTCCGGCCGGACCCGACGAATGCGCAGAGTACTCACGGGACATTCCTGCACGCAAATCGCGCAACCCGTGCAGACTCCGCTGCCCTGAAGCGGCTGAAGCATCTCCTCCGTGATCTCTATCGCATGCTCGGGACAGACGTCTGCACAGATCCCGCAGCCGACGCAACCTGGATCCTCCAGGAGAATCCAGATCCAGCGGCCGGGCCCCTGCCGGGACTCGACACGCGGCACACGACGTTCCACGGTTGTCACTCTCCGCCCGCGCGCGCGGCAAAGAGGCGGCGTATCCCGGTCACAATCGCCCAGAGCAATACGCCGTACATGAGCGGACCGAAGATCCAGAAAACGGTCATGCTCCGTTCGAGGTTTTCGTTGGATCGCCAGCCCCTGAGCGCGGACCAGAATCCGGAGGGATGACCTGCCAGCCACTCCCCAGGGGCGGCCTCCATGACAAACGTGTAGCCGATGGCGTTCAGCAACGCGCTGATCGTCATGAGGAGCAGCGCCGCCTTGAACGTGCTCCTCCCGGCTTCCCGGGCACCGTAGAGGACTCGCAGCACGAGGGCAATGGCGAGGAGGGAAACGGCTGCGGGAAAGAAGGGGAGAGCGACCTTGATGTCCCCGAAGATGTCGGGGTTGATGATGAGGAAGCCGATTCCCACGGAAACGAACAGGCAGACGTCAACCGCGAAATCCATCAAGAGTCGCCACACTTCGACGGTCACGCGAAGCTTCAGGTGACCCTGCATCTCGGTCAAGTACGGTCTCCCGATCAGAATGAACAGGGCGACGAAGCCCAGGATGATGGAGAGATCAGTGAGGTTGATGAGCGTCCAGTACTCCAACCCCTTCCGGATGGCGTTGAAGACGTCGGCCTGAGTCATGGAATGCACCCTCCCTGTTTGCGCGCAACATAAGCGTGCCGGTCGCGTTCAGCGATCGGGGGAGTGCACCGCAATGGCCCCGGGAGAGGTTACGCGCCGTGGTGAGAGGCCGCGAAGAACACGCAATGTGGGGGAATCGGGCTCGCGATCCGCGGTTCGAAATAGGGCGCACGCGGCTGCCCTCGTCCCGCGAGAGAGACCGCGCGGCCCGACGACGACCCTGTCACATCCGCAGCAGATTCGGCCTGAGTTTCGCGTATCCCTGCTCCCGCGCCCACAGATCCAGCGGCACGCACGCCAGCTCGTCCACGATCGGGATGGCGAGCGCGTCCCGGGACAGGTCAATCGTCTTGTGATACGTCCGGCAGCGCTCGCACGCGTCCACCCGCGCCGCCGGGAATGCGTCCGAACGATAAACGGGCAGCGCGTCGAACGTATCCTCGCCGCATGCGGGACAGACGACGCGTGGCCAGGGCCACTCGGCAAGGCAGAGCCCGCACACGAGCGAACGCCGCGCGCTCTGCCCGGATTCGCGCAGCACGCCGACGAGGGGCTTCCCCGCGCAGACGGGGCAGCGCGCGATGCGCGGCGGTGTGGCAGCCGGCGCGCCGCGGCCTGGTTCCGTGGCGCCGGACGCGATCGCCAGCGACTCAGCGAACGGCTGCAGCAGCGCCTCGACGACGAAGAGCGTCGCGTCGTCGGCGTCGGGGACGTCGTGGGCGTCGGCGTCCCAGTAGCGATCGAGGAGCGCGCGCCACTCCTGCGGCTCGACAGCGCGCATTGCGCGGGCGGCCTCGGCGAGCTGAGCCGGCGCCGTGCGCGCGAGGAAGGAGAGAAACTCCGGAATGGCGGAGACGATCCGACCGACCGCGTCGCCGAGCGGTGGTGGACTTGCCACGGACGGCCGGACGTCGGACGCCGGACGGGCGTCGCCGATGAGCGACTTCTGCATTCCGGCCAGCGCGGCGTAGAAAGTCAGAATCTGAGACGATGCCGGATGCTCGCCGGCCAGCCGCCGCGCGCGCGCGATCCGCGCGTCGAACCTCCCGCCGTCAGTGGCGGGACGCGCCATCGCCCGCTACGCCCGGCTTCATCTCCCGACGCGATCCGTCCGCCGACGCTGAGGCGCCGACTTCGTCGGCCCAGAGCGCGTGATGTTGACGGGCCCACGCCTCGGTGACCTCGCCGCCGATGATCGCGCGGAGACTGCCCGGCTCGACCGCGACTCCCATGTAGACGTGGATGATGAAGCCGGCGATCGTCGCGAGCGTCGCGACGGCGTGCACGAGCACCGCCGCCGGACGCACGAAGGCCAGCGCGGGGGGCACCCAGTGCGGCAGCCAGAGCACGACCCCCGAGACGAGCAGCGCGAGCCCGCCCCAGACCATCATCCAGAAGAACTGCTTCTGGCCGAAGTTGAACTTGCCCGAGGGAGGAACGCGCTCGTCCTCGTTCCTGATGTACTGCCTGATCGCGCCGCGCCACGCGCGGTCTGCCGCCGTCGTCTTCATCTCGCGCCGCCACGTCGCGTACATCCACCCGACGACGACGGCGAACGCGAACCCGACCCAGACGTGCAACACACGGGAGAGAAAGCCGCCGCCGAGCACGATCGCGAGCCAGAAGAGCGCCGGTGTCCAGAAGGCAAGCCCCGTGAGCAGCAGATAGAGGTACGACGCCGCCGCGAACAGGTGCGCGACGCGTTCGCCGAACAGGTAGCGCACGAGGCGACGCTCGGTTGGCGACCGGCCGGCGCTCACGTCGCCCCTCCCGACATGCTCCGGCCGGACGCCGCTCACGTCGGCCCTCCCGACTCGGGCTCCGGCCGCCCATCCGGCTTCCGCCCGAACCGCACGTAGTGGATCGCCGCGATGAGAATCCCGCCGAGCATCGCGAGATTGCCCGCCCACCGGAGCGCGCCTTTCCAGAGCGTGACGCCGAACGGCACCGTGGGATTCCGCGGCAGGCCGTACAGCTCCGGCCGGTCGCCGAGCGCGAGCACCGTCACCACCGACGTGCCGCCCACCCCGGGCGGATCGTACACCGCCGCGTGCTCGAACCCGTTCGTCTTGAGCTGCGCCACGCGGTGATTCGCGATTTCCAGCATGTCGTCCTTCGTCCCGAACTGGAGGCAGCTCGTCGGGCACGCCTTGATGCACGCCGGCTGCAGGCCGACCGAGGTGCGATCCACGCAGAGCGTGCACTTGTACACGCGGCGCGTTTTCGGCGCGAACTTGGGCACGTTGAACGGGCACCCGCTCAGGCAGAGGCCGCAGCCGATGCACTGGTCCTGGTTGAAGTCCACGATGCCGTTGGCGTACTGCACGATGGCGCCCGGCGCGGGACACGCCTCGAGGCACCCCGGCTCGGCGCAGTGCATGCACTGGTCCTTGCGCATCAGCCAGTGGAAGGCGCCTTCCTCCTCGTGCTCGACGAAACGAATGAGGTTCCAGAAGCTCGCCGTCAGATCGGGGAGTGTTTGATACGTGCCGATCTGCACCGTCGTCTCCGGCGGCAGATCGTTCCACTCCTGGCACGCCACCTCGCACGCCTTGCAGCCGATGCAGGTGGAGGTGTCAATGAGCTTCGCGACGATGGGCGACGTACGGATTCCGGGCGCGGGCGCGGTGGTCGCCGAGATCCGGACGATCTCGAGCGGCTGCGGCGAGACGGTCTGCGCGGTGGCCATCGCGCGCTAGACCTTTTCCAGCTTCACGAGGAATCCCTTGTACTCCGGCGCGAAGGAGTTCGGGTCCACGATCGTCGGCGTCAGCAGGTTCGCGAGCGAGCCCTTCTGCTGCCCGCGGCCGAGAAAGCCCCAGTGAATCGGGAACCCGATCTGATACGTGGTCTTCCCGCCCACCATCATCGGCCTGATGCGGCGCGTCACCATCGCCTTCCCTTCGATGGAGCCACGCGCCGATGTCACACGTACGCGATCACCCTTGGCGATGCCCTTCTCGCGAGCCAGCTCCTCGGGAATCTCGACGAAGAATTCGGGCTGGAGCTGGACGCTGTACGCGTTGTTCTTCGTCCAGTAGTGGAAGTGCTCCGTGAGCCGGTACGTCGTGCAGACGATGGGATACTCGTCGGGCGTGCCGAGGACGTCAAACTCCGTCGTGAACAGCTTGAGCGCCGGGTTGGCGCTGTGCGACGGGTGCAGCGGATTGGCCACCGGTGATTCCGCGGGCTCGTAGTGCTCCGACCACGGGCCGTCGGCGAACTGCCCCGGCACGAAGAGCCGCGCGACGCCCTCGGGGAGCATCATGAACGCGCCGAGGCCGGCGCCGGGCGGGCTGTCGGCGGTGATGTCGGGCGTGTCGCCGACCCAGCGCGCGCCATTCCACGCGACGCCGATCCGCGTCGGGTCCCACGGGCGGCCCTCGGCGTCCGCCGAGCATCGGTTGTAGAGGATGCGCCGGTTGGCCGGCCAGGCGAACGCCCAGTCGGGGTAGCGGCCGAGTCCACTCGCGTCGCCGAACGATCGCCGCTGGGCGAGGTTCCCCGCGTCGGTGTACATCCCGATGTAGAGCCAGTTGCCCGAGAGCGTCGTGCCGTCGGCGCGCGCGTCGGCGAAGCGCGCGAGCTGCTGGCCGGCCTTGAGCGCCACGGCGCCCGTCTTCTCGTCGCGGAGGTCCGCGAGCGCCCAGCCGTTGATCTCCTTCGCGACCTCATCGAGCGACGGCACGGTCGCATTCGAGTACCACCAGTTGAGCGCGCGGATCGGCTCCGGGAACTTGCCGCCCTCCTTTGCGTACAGCTCGCGCACCTTGAGGAAGATGCGCGCGATGATCTCCTGGTCGGGCTTCGCCTCGCCGGGCGGATCCACGGCTTTCCACTTCCACTGGATCCACCGCGCCGAGTTCACGAACGAGCCGTCCTTCTCGGCGAAGTTCGCCGCCGGGAGCAGGAACACCTCGGTCTGCACGTCCTCCGGCTTCTTGTCCACGAGCGCCAGGATGTCGTCGCGCCAGAAGGCGGCGGTCTCCTGCTCGAAGTTCTCGGCGACCACCATCCACTTGAGTTTCGTGAGCGCGCTGATCGCCTTCCGCGAGTGCGGGCCGTTGCTCACCGGATTCATCCCGAAACTGAACAAGCCCTCCACCCGGCCGCGATACATCGCGTCGAAGATGTAGGCCCAGCTCCAGTTCTCGTTCGCGCCCGCCGCGCTTTGCGGCAGCCGAGGATGGAAGCTGTAGCCGAACTCGTTCTGCCGCGTCGCCGCCGCCCCGTAGTACGCCTTGAGCTGGCTCACGGCGAAGCGATCGGTGTTCTTCCAGAAGTTCGTTTCGTTCGCCCGGAGCGGTTTCGGAGTCACGGCCTTCACGAACGCGTCGAGCGACTGATGATCCGCCTTGGGGATCGGGATGTAGCCGGGGAGGTTGTGGTAGGCCATCCCGCAGTCGGTGCCGCCCTGGATGTTGGCGTGGCCGCGGAGCGCGTTGAGCCCGCCGCCCGGCCGGCCGATGTTCCCGAGCAGGAGCTGCAGCATCGCGGCCGCGTGGATCAGCTGCACCGAGTGGCTGTGATGCGTCCATCCGAGCGCGTACATCATCGTCCCGGCGCGCTCGGGCGTGTAGGTCGAGGTGATGAGGTCGGCGGCCTTGAGGAAGTCCTGCTCATTGCAGCCGCAGATGTTCGCGACCGCCTTCGGCGTGTAGCGCGCGTAGAACTTCTTCATCACCTGGAACACCGAGCGCGGGTGCCGCATCATCGGGTCCGCCTTCGCGAACCCGTTCCCGTCGAGCTCGTACGCCCAGCTCGAGGTGTCGGTGTAGGCCTTCTTCGCTTCGTCCCAACCGGAGAACACGCCGCGCGTCTCGTCGAACGCGTAGCCCTCCTTCACGAGGAAGGTCGCGTTGGTGAAGAGTCGCACGTACTCCGCGTGGTAGCGCTCCTCCTCGAGCGCGTGATGGATCAGGCCGCAGAGAAACGCGATGTCGGTGCCCGCGCGGAGCTGGACGAACTGATCGGCGACCGCCGCGGTGCGGTTGAACCGGGGATCAACGCAGACGAGCTTCGCGTCCCGGTTGCGCTTCGCCTCCATCACGAAGCGGAACCCGACCGGGTGATTCTCCGCCGGATTGCCGCCCATCGCGAGGATGACGTCGGCGTTCCGGATGTCGGTCCATCCGTTCGTCATCGCCCCCCGGCCGAACGTGGCGGCCAAACTGGCCACCGTGGGGCCGTGTCATATCCTCGATTGCTGCTCGATGGGGATGACGCCGAGGCCGGCGCGGAAGGCCTTGACGAGGAGGTAGTTGATCTCGTTGGTGTCGGTGCAGCCGCCGATCACGCCGAGGGCCGTGAGCGCGTTCAGCGTGCGCCCGCGTCCGTCCTGCTCGATGAAGTGGGCGTCGCGTGTGTCCTTCACCAGCCGCGCGATGCGGTCAATCGCCCAGTCCCACGGCTTCTCCTCCCACGCGCGGCTCCCGGGCGCGCGATAGCGCACCTTCGTGAGGCGCCGGTCGTTCACGATGTTCTGCTTGAGCGTGATCCCCTTGGGGCAGAGCGTGCCCTGGTTGATCGGATGATCGGGATCGCCCTCCACGTGGACGACGGTGGGCTTGACGTTGCGCGAGCGGTCGCCCGTGGTGTGGATGATGACGCCGCAGCTCACCGAGCAGTACGGGCAGGTGGAGCGCGTCTCGGTGGTGCGCGCGATCTTGAGCGCGCGCACCTGCGCCCAAGCGGGCGCGAGGTCGAAGCCGAGCACGGAGGCGGCGACGCCGCCGAGTGTCGAGGCCTTGACGAAGTCCCTGCGGGTGAGGCTCATCGGGCTCCCCTCGCAGCGTTGACGCCAGTAGCAGGGGCGGGACTCGAACCCGCGACCCCGTCATTATGAAAGTAGTGCTCGAACAAACTGAGTTCCCTGCCGTGAACGCCTGAAGATATGCGCTTGGGAGTGCAAAGAAAACGGCCGGCGCTGGTGCGCCGGCCGTGCTCTACCCGACGGGGGCGGGATTGAGACTCGCAACCCGCTCGTCGCTTCGCCTATCGGCCTCCAGTCGAGCTGAGTTGCTGCGAATCCCGAAAGCGATTCCCAAGTGCGACGTGCTCCGGGGTCCGAAGTGGGAGGTTCGCGATGACGTACTCCCGGTCGCATGTCTTGATCTGAATGCTTCCGCGCTCTTCATTGAGCGACACGAAGCCCTTGGCTGCGGGCGCAATGCGCAAGACGGCGGGGATGTCACCGCGCTGAGCCGCCGCGATCAAAAGCTGGTAAAGCTGCGGGAGTTGTTCATTGTCGTCGTCGGATAGCTGGCAGAGGTAGTGGCAGTCAAAGGGATCATTCCCCGTCTCGCACAGCTGACAATCGTTGTGCGGAATGTCAACCATCAGACCCGTCTGCGGAGCCTTGTGATTTCCACCGCACCCACAAGGATCGCACTCGTACCAGCCGCACGCGTCGCCGCGGGGCGCGCCTCCAACCAAGGGAAGGTTCAGCATCAACACGAACGCCGCAACCATGCGGGAAGGAACTTGCATTCGTCACCCCCTGTTGCACGTTGAGACAACATCGGTGAGCGCGGCCGACGCCGGTTCATCGCCCGACTAGCTCGAACGAAAGCACCGAAAGTCGAGGGTATCCGTGTTGGTCCACTGCGTAGAAGACTGCTCGGCGCGACGAGAGCGCATTGACCAGATACGTATCGAGCGGCTGCCGAGCCAGAACGCGACCAGCGTGTGGGTCGATCACCTCGACCAGCGTCGTAGTGAGCTTCTCCCACGCGATCTCGCGGATACGATACTCACGCTTTCCCGGCACGGCAGGTGGCCACGCTTCACGCCACGTCGCCTTCGCGACGCGGACGAAAACCCAGATGAGACCGGTTGAGTCCTGGACCAAGGCAGCGACCGAGGGAGACGGCGACGTAGTTCGATTCCCCATTGACGAGCGCACGTCGGGAGGAAACCAGTTCTGCGTACGCAGCAACGAACGGAGTTGCCTCCCGTCGTAGCTCCACTCGTGAAGGCGGTACCGGGTTATGTCGGCGGTCCAGAAGGTCCTGCCCGTCGTGCTCACGCTGACCCGCTGACTCAAGTCTCTGCCTGGGCGCATCTCACCGTCATCCGGGCCGAAGGAACTGACGATTGTGGCGGGATCGGCCCCGAACGACACGCGGTGAAGGCGAAGTCCGGCGCGCTCCGGGATGGGGACCGAAGCGGTGACGACAACCTCTCGGGGCCACGCAAGCACAAGGGGACTCCCGAATCCCCAGCGGACGCCGATTGACCGGATCGGCTTCAGAGCGGGCCCAACGACGGTTACGCGTGCCAAGGACCCGTCAACGACCAGCATGGAGTCGCCGATTGCAACCGCGTCGCTCGGCATGCGAAACTCACCCGGGCCGCTCCCTACGGAGCCAATCGTCTGGACGAAACGTCCGGTGGAGTCGAACACCTTGGGGAGCTCATCGTGGTTCATCACCCAGAATCTCCCACGAGAGTCAACCCTGAGCGCAAACGGCAGGTAGTCAATGCTGCCGGGCCCATCTCGATCGCCCAACTCGGCAATCGTGCGCGCAGTCACGGTACACCGCGCGCACGACGGTTCGTCCGGAACAGACACGACAGGCGGGCCTTGCAGGCCGAATCCGGGCAATGACGGACCTTGAGCCAACGCCGCGACGCCGATCAGCGGCAGGTACAGCAGCGTTCGATGTCCTCCAGAGGCGAAGGGCTTCACCTGGCACACTCGCGATCGTGAGTCAGGGCGAGGATACAATCGCACTGGCACCAGCGCCAGCACACTTTGGGGCGCAGCGAGACGCTTTGGGGAATCTGCGCGCGATCACGCCCTCGTCGACGATCGGCCGCGCGATCGCCAAGTCCAAAGAGCGCGCTGTTAGCGGAGCGCGCTCGTCGTCGCTACTCGCCTTAAACTATGAGCGACTTGAGCAGAGACACCACCCGAATGCCTCGGTTGGACGTGTTCCCGAGTGTCGTACGCAGCCGCGTGCGCGACGTGCGCAACGCGGAAGCATCGGTGAACCCCAAACGCCTGGCTACTGCTTCCCGAGATCGGATTCCGCGACGTTCAAGCTCATTCGCATGAAAGTGCCTGCCGCAGCGAGTCAATACGCTGGATGTCGGGAAGGCACTCGCATGCAGGAGGCTGCGCACAGTCTTGCGATCGATTCCGAACCACGTGGCGACGTCGTGGCCGCGAACGCGGCGAAACGCGGTGCGAAGGCAGTACTCGGCAAGCGAAAGAGCTCGGCAGGGTCCCACGGCTTCAACGACCCGCCGGATCTCACGTTCGGGTGGAGGGGCTGCGACGCGGGCTCGCATCAAATACGCGAGGAAGTGCAAGTCTGCCGTGCCTTCCAGCAGTATCAGCCCATCGGCTCCGGCGTCGGCGTACATTCGGGCTCGAGCTGCCATAGCCGGCACGAGCCTCAGGCAGACGTACGCACCGACATGTGGAAGCTCCTGCCGCAACCGTTCGATCAGTATTTCCGACGGCGCCCCCTCACATGATCGCGCGCCGACGAGGACGACGGCAGCGTCGTGGAGTGAGCCACGAACGTCGGGGTTGTCGAGTTCGCGGGCGATGTCGAGCCGAACGGGCTGCAGCGCCTCGAGAGCCGTCCCGATCATACCCCAGTCGGCACGAAGGCCATCGTCGACCACGATCTGACCGTACGTCTGCATGGCTCAGTCCGGGTCCGCTACATCTTCGTGACAGAGCGACGCGCCCGACATCGAAAGCCGGGCGCCTGCGACAAGCAGGGGCAGGACTCGACCGGCACGGCGAGTTCCCGCCCCCATCGAGACCACAACTCCTTCACGCCAGTAGCAGGGGCGGGACTCGAACCCGCGACCCCGTCATTATGAGTGACGTGCTCTAACCAGCTGAGCTACCCTGCCATCGCGCTGGAACATAACGGCACCGTGGCGCGAACGAAAACGGCCGGCCCCTTGCGGAACCGGCCGTCGAGCCTCGGGCATGGCGGGGGCGGGATTTGAACCCGCGACCTTCGGGTTATGAGCCCGACGAGCTACCAGGCTGCTCCACCCCGCGTCGTTGGATGAAAGATACGGTGCACGAGTGCGCAGTCAAGATTGGCTTCGAGCCCGACGCCGGACGCCGCGCCTTCCGCCTTCCGGCTCACGGCTTCCGCTTCTTTTCCGTCGAATCGCGCGGATCCGGCTCCGCAAACCGGTACAGGATCTCCTTCGTCCCGCGCACCATTCCGAACTCCTCGCGCGCGATCTTCTCCTGCAACACCGGATCGGTCCGGACCGCCTTCAGGTAGCGCCGGAGCGAGTCCACGTCGTGCCTGAGCGAGTCCACGTCGTGCGCGAGCCGCGTCATCCGGCGCTTCTGCCGGAAGAGGTCGAGCGTTCCCCACTCACCGCCTTCGACCGCGAAGGCGATCACGGCCAGCGCGATGAGCGCGATCACGAGGCGCGCCACGGGCGATCGGCGAGGAGACCCTCTCGCGCTCATGGGCGCTCCGAGCCCTCAGCCCTCATTCCTCATTCCCCATTCCTCACTCCTCACACCCCACGCGAGACCGTTGACTGCGCCGCCCGGGAACTCGGCTTCCACGCCCACGTCGGCGGCGGCGCTCCTTGCGGTTCATGTACGCGGGTCAGGCACCGGTCGGATGATTTCGTATCCGCAGGCGCTCTGGCTCTACGATCCACAGGCTGGACGTGATCGGTTCTGTGGCAAGCGCGCGGATTGCTCCCTCCAGACATTTCATGCAGGCCTTGACGGATTGGTCGGTGGGGCGAAGCACGATCACGCCCGGAGAGCGGGCCGGATCGTATCGGCGCGTGTCCGCGAAGTCGGTGTCCAGCGTAACGAGGATGCGTCGTTCGCGCTCGCACGCCGCCTGCAGAGACGCATCGTCGGTGCCCGCCAAGTGCTCCTCGTGCACGTCTTGAACATCCCATCCCGCGTGAACGAGGCGCGCGCGGGCCAGGCGCGGGAGATTCTCGTCGAGTTTGAAACGCACGAGCTACACTGGAATCGGAACGACGCGCTCCCGCGCCAGCTCGGCAGCATAGGCAATCGCCGCTGGAATGTGATCGGGCCGAAGCGTGGGGTACTGCTCCAGGATCGTCTGAGCTGTCTCGCCCGCCGCGAGGTTGTCCAGGATCACGTAGACCGGCACGCGTGTCCCGCGCATGCACGGGACTCCGTGCATACGGCCGGCATCGATCCAGATGTGTTCGCGCCATTCCATGTGAAGCTCTTGGAGAGTGCTGTTCGAATCTAACACCGTCAGCTCGGAGAGCCTGACATTGACCATTCCGTAACCCCTCCCCCACTGCCCACGCCACCAGCACACCGCACGACGCGCGAACGGCCGCCTGGTTACATCAAGCGGCCGATTCAGCGACGTGAGGACCGCCACGAGCGGATGGCGGCCAACATCACGTCCTGCGTTGGCCGGCGGTACGTCCCGCCCAGGAGGTACGCATGGACGCCAGGGCGGACCTCCCAGAGCGCGAACACGTCATACCGGTCGAAGCGGCGATAGTCACGGAACACACCATTGGGCGTACGCCACGCCTGGATCGAGATCTGATATCCGCTGACGGTGTCCGAGCACTCGGAGTAGTCGAGCATCAGGGTGGGCTGGTACGCCCGACGGTACCCGGACAGTCCGAGTCCGCCCTGGATGATGCCGAAGGTCAGCGACTGCTGGAAATCTGCCTCCAGGGTCCAATGGCGGAATGGCCCGCCCGCCGGACGCTCCTGAAAGCCGGGCGGCAAGGCGAGAGTGAAGCCCGCGGAGTCTTCAACGAACACCCACTCGATTCCGGGGAGTGCGGGCGCCGGGCACGCCGGAGCGGCGGGAGCCGGGCTGGGGCTCGGGGTCGAGGAGGGAGCCGCGCGACAGGCGGCGAGGCCGACGGCAGTCGCCGCGACCAGACAATGGGGTACGTGAAGCCGGGAATACGTCATTCGCCACCTCGCGTCGGCCAAGCCTTGACTGTCTAGCGCAAGTAGACAATATTGTCTATCACTACTAGACGCTTGAGAACCCCGATGGTCACCGACCGCAACCTCTTGCAGAGAGCCACTGACGCGGGCGCCCAGCTCGTGGAAGCCGAGCGCCAGGCCCTTCTGGCGCGCGCCGAGTACCACACGGCCATCCGGCGGCTTCACCTTGGGGGTGCGTCTCTTCGAGAGATCGCCGAGGCGCTTTCGCTGAGCCATCAGCGGGTTCAACAGATGGTCAACGCCGCGGGAGGTAGCTGGTGGCAGGTCTGGAAGAGACGCAACGTCAAGCCGGACGCTGTGTGCACCTGGTGCGACAGGCCGCCCAGCGAAGTGCCCAAACTCATCGCGGGGCCGACGGTTTTCATCTGTGACTCCTGCACGCAGGCTGCCGGGAGCGTCATCAGCGGCACCAGGACGGGCCGAGGCGAACTCCGATCCGCGGAACGGGGCAGCAGGGCACGATGCTCCTTCTGTCGGAAGCGGGCGGACGGGAAAAGGTCGCTGGTGATCGGACCCGCCAACGTGTGCAGCGAATGCCTGGGAATCTGTCGCGAGATCCTGAACAGCCGCGTCACGTGAGCACGGCGACACGCGTGATCTCTCGAGCTTGCGGGCAAGACGCGTCCGGCTGACGGATCACGATCGAACTGCGCGGCGGCAGAGCCGCACCACCTGATGCTCGTGCGAGATGACGGCGCGCGCAAGCATCGACGCTCGGCCGAACCGCGTCGGCTACTCCCGGTCAGGGCTCAGCGCCGCCGAAGCCTGCCGTGGACTACGGGAAAGCGTTCGGGGGCGTCCGCGATCTCGGTGACAGCGGCGCCCACCGCGTCGGTGAATCGCCTTGCCGCGTCAGGCGAGCGTGCCAAGTACCAATCGAACACATCGCGGATCTCGGCCCGCGCACGCGCGCGGACAAGGAGACGCGGCACCTACCGAAGCTTGCCGCGGAGCTCGTCCCGCAACTCGGGCCACGAATGGCCCGCGGCCGGATTGCCGTCTGCCTCCGCCTCGCGGCGGTCGAGCTCGGCGGCGAGGGCCGCTGAAATGGGCGCGGCAGCAGCGGGGTCGAGACTCTCCCACAGGCGGCCCATCAGCTCAATCCGCTCCTCGGCGGACAGGGCATCGACGGGAATTGCGTATTTCGCTCCATTCCGTTCACTCGTTTCGGTCGAAGCCGGTCGGGCGTTTCGCTCGAAGCCGTTCAGTGATTTCGCTCCAAGCCGTTCCCTCGTTTCGGTCGAAGCCGGTCGGGGACGGCTGTGACGCGTTGAGGGCCGCGGGATCCTGACCGCAGCCAGCGAGTGTTCCGGGGACTCTTTTCCCGGAGCTTCGCTGTGCCTGCTGAGAGGGTATCCATGCGGAAGGTGTGTGACGTCCTGCGGCTCGCCTTGGAGGCGCGCCGCAGTCAGCACGAGATCGCGCTCGGGCTCGGCCTGGCGCAGAGTACCGTCGGCGAGTACCTGCGGCGCTTTCGGGCGAGCGGGCTCCCGTGGCCGCTGCCGCCCGGACTCGACGAGGCGATGCTCGAGGCGCGCCTCTTCGCGCGACCGGTGGTGCCACCGGCGGCGCGCCGGCCGCTCCCGAGCTGGCCGACCGTGCATCGCGAGCTGCGCCGCAAGGGCGTCACGCTGCAGCTGCTCTGGCAGGAGTACAAACAGGGCGCGCCCGACGGGTACCAGTACACCCAGTTCTGCCGACACTACCGGACGTGGGCCGGCCAGCTCGACCCCGTCCTCCGGCAGGAGCACAAAGCCGGCGAGCGCCTGTTCGTGGACTATGCCGGGCAGACCGTCGACGTGGTCGATCCCACCACGGGGGAGCTCCGCGCGGCGCAACTCTTTGTCGGCGTCCTGGGCGCGAGCAACTACCTCTACGCCGAGGCGACGTGGACGCAGACGCTCCCGGACTGGATCGCCGCGCACGTGCGGATGCTGGAGGACTTTGGCGGCGCGACGGCGCTCATCGTGCCCGACAACCTCCGGACCGGCGTCACCCACGCCTCGTTCTACGAGCCCACGGTGAACGCGACGTACCAGGACTTCGCTGCCCACTACGGGACGGCGATCCTGCCCACGCGGGTCGCCCGGCCCCGCGACAAGGCGAAAGTGGAATCCGGCGTGCTGCTGGCCGAGCGCTGGCTGCTCGCCCCGCTCCGCCATCACACCTTCACCTCGCTCGCGGACCTCAACCGGGCGATCGCGCAGCTCCGCACCACCCTCAACGACCGCCCGTTTCAGAAGCTCGCCGGCTCGCGGCGCACGCTCTTCGAGGCGCTCGATCGGCCGGCACTCCGCCCCCTGCCGCCCGAGCGCTACGAGCTGGCCGAGTGGCGCACCGCCAAGGTGAATATCGATTACCACATCGCCGTCGACGGCCACTGCTACAGTGTCCCCTACGCGCTGGTGCACGCGACGGTCCGCGTCCGCCTCACGGCCGTGATGCTCGAAGTCCTGCACGAGGGCAAACGCGTCGCCGCGCATCCGCGGAGTGCCGGCCGTGCCGCGCGCGGCCGCTTCACGACGGATCCCGCGCACCGGCCCAAGTCGCACCAGGCGCACCTCGAGTGGACCCCCTCCCGTTTGGTGCGCTGGGGCACGGACATCGGCCCGGCCACGGGCGCGCTCGTCCAGCAGATCCTCGCGCGCTGGCCGCATCCCGAGCAGGGCTACCGCGCGTGCCTCGGGCTCCTGTCCTTGCGCAAGCGCTATCCGGACGCGCGGCTCGAGGCCGCGTGCGCCCGCGCGCGCACCACCGGTGCGATCAGCTACACGTCCGTGAAGTCGATCCTCGCGGCGGGACTCGATCAGGTCCCGCCCGAGGAGGCGCCCCCGCTCCGGCTCCCCATCACGCACGCCCACGTCCGCGGCGCCGCCTACTACCGCACGCTCGATGCGACCCTCGAACTGCCGCTCCCCATGGCCCCCGCTGGAGACTCCCCGACATGCTGATGCAACAAACGCTCGACCTGCTCCACACCCTGCGGCTCACCGGCATGGCGAGTGCGCTCGAAGAACAGCAGGGCGTGCCGGACCTCGCCACGCTCCCCTTCGAGGACCGCCTCGGGCTGCTCCTCGAGCGCGAACGCCTCACGCGCGGCGATCGCCGGCTCACCCGGCTGCTGCAGCTCGCGCGCTTGCGCATCGCGGCGTGCGTCGAGGACGTGAACTTCCGCGTGAAGCGCGGCCTCGACCGCAGCGTCTTCCTCCGCCTCGCCGCGGGCGACTGGCTGCGCCAGCACGAGGTCGTCCTCGTGGTCGGTCCCACCGGCACGGGGAAGACGTGGCTCGCCTGTGCCCTCGGCCACAGCGCCTGTCGTCAGGGCGCCTCCGTCCGCTACGTCCGTCTGCCGCGCTTGCTGGGCGACTTGGCGCTCGCCCGCGGCGACGGCTCCTACGGCCGGCTCCTCCAACAGCTCGCGAAGACGGACCTCCTCATCCTCGACGACTGGGGGCTCGCGCCCCTCGGCGATCGCGAGCGCCGCGACCTGCTCGAAGTCGTCGAGGATCGGAGCGGCCGACGGGCGACCCTCGTCACCAGCCAGGTCCCGGTCGAGCACTGGCACGAGCTCGTCGGCGACGCCACGTTTGGCGACGCGATCCTCGATCGCCTCGTGCACCACGCCCACAAGATCACGCTCACCGGAGGCTCCCTGCGCAAACTCACACCGTCCAGCTCCACGACGACCACAACCGATTAACTGATCCCGTGCCCACCACGCGTCACCTGAACGCCTTCGACCGAAACGCGGCAACGCTTTGGTCCGATATGCGTGACCGGCTTGACGCGAAACGCCTGAACGACTTCAGCGAAATCCGCACCAGGAGTATCTCGGCCACACCAGTCCGCAGACGACCGCGATCTACACCCATCTCACCCGCGAACTCCACGACGCCGCACTCGAACCGATCAACGACCTGATGCCGCGCCGTTAGGCGCGTCACGGTTCGCCCCTCACATCCGAGCGTCGGGCGATGGTGGAGCTGGCGGACATCGTCCGCGCCGCGGGCCCGGCCTACGCGCAGGCGCACGCTGGGCGGATGCTGCCCTCGCACCGCCGCGCGCTGCACAATATCGTCGGCTGTCGCACGCCGGCCCTCGGCGGCTCCCTCTACCGCTGCGACCACTGTGGCACGCTCGCGTACCGCTACCACTCCTGCCGCAACCGGCACTGCCCCAAGTGCCAAGAGGATCGGGCGCAGGCTTGGCTCGAGCGCGTTCGGGCGCGACTGCTCCCCTGCGATCACTACCTGCTCACCTTCACCCTACCGCACCAACTCCACGCCGTCGCCCGCTCCCACCAGCAGCTCGTCTACGCCACGCTCCTCCGCGAAGCCGCGGCCGCCGTCCAAACGCTCGCCGCCGATGGCGCGTGGGTGGGCGGCACGCTCGGCATCCTGGCCGTCCTCCACACGTGGTCGCGCACGATGGAGTACCATCCCCACGCCCACCTCCTCGTCACCGCCGGGGGACTCACGCCCGACGGCGCCGCGTGGGTCTAGCCCGCTCACCCCCGGTTCCTCATGCCGGGCTACGCGCTCGCCAAGATATTTCGCGCGAAGATGCGCGAGGCGCTCGTGCGAGCCGACTTGGACCGCGAGGTGGATCCCAAGGTCTGGCAGCGGGCCTGGACGGTCCATCTCCAACTGATCGGCCACGGCGAGCACGCCACGCGCTATCTCGCGCGTTACGTCTACCACGTCGCGCTCACCAATCACCGACTCGAACACTTCGCCCACGGACGCGTCACCTTCCGCTACACCCACGCGCGCACCCACGAGACGCGACGCCTCACGCTCCCCGCGGACACGTTCCTCGCGCGCTTCCTCCAACACGTGCTCCCGCGCGGCTTCACCAAGATTCGGTACTACGGCCTCCTCAGTCCCACGGGCCGCCCGGGTCTCGAGCGCGCCAGATACCTGCTGGCGCTCCACGCGGCACCGCCCGCGCGCCCCTCGGCTGCCGGCGCTCCACACGACCCCGCCCGCGTTCCGGTCGCGATGATCGTGGTCACGATCCCCGCGGCTCGAACCTGCTCGGTGTGCGGCCGCGGCCCGGTGCGTTTCGTCGAGCGCTGGAGCCGATCGAGGGCACCCCCGTGGTGAGGGGTTGCCGATCGGCGCTCTCCCGAGTGCGTCCCACCGGCTCCGCCTCAGGCGCAGTCGCCCAGCCGGGCTGCATCCGCTTCGGCCGGATGCGCCTTCGGCTCTCCACCCGGGTCGTTCGGATCACCCGAACGCCCGCTGCCACCGGACCCTCCGTGCCGGCGTCGCCGTCGACCCGCTATCGGAAGAGCCCCCCGACCAACCCCTTCGGGTCTTCCAGGGCCGCTCCGCCCGATTGAAAGTCCAAGAGCGGCGGGCGCCTCGCCCCCTCTCACCGGCGGATTGAGTTCAACACCAGATTTTGCCGCGGCTTCGCGCGGCACGAATCTTTACTTCGTTAGAACTTATGTAGGTGCTGGCGGCGCACGCAGGCGGGCCGCCACTGTTCGGGTTTCCTCCCAACTCTCACGTCAGGAGAAGCCCATGCGAACCG
>Ga0209431_10001202_pt1 | contig 21576 bp, 23 predicted proteins | sample RifCSP13_3_FD_184021 | JGI IMG/M metagenome (GOLD analysis project Ga0209431, IMG submission 184021) | Soil microbial communities from Rifle, Colorado - Rifle CSP2_sed 13_3 (SPAdes) (version 2) | ecosystem: Environmental > Terrestrial > Deep subsurface > Rock core/Sediment | place: Rifle...
CAGAAAAGAGCATTTGGTGGAACGGTGTTTGTGTTATCTGCGATGCACTCATATGTTATGTTATTCTGTATCACCAATTGTCCTGTTTTGTATGATGTGGTACTATTCCACTGGCGGGCTGAAAGAAACACTTCCTTTGCTCCCTGGTATTTCATCAAGTCAACTGGATATGATCCTGAATTTTTATCTGCGATTACCACAATGTTTGTAGCATCCTCAGGATCTTCGTTTGAGTCCATTGAGAGGATGTTTGGCCTGTTTCCTGAATTCAGTGTCGGATTTTTCAGAGTGACATTTGGAATATTTGTAAATGTGCCAAATCCGTTATCCTGGTATCCTTGCTCAAATGCCTGCAATTCCACTACATCAAGATTAGAGTGAGTAGCATGATTGTATTTGGATTTGAATCGGACATACATTCTTTCAAGTGAACCTCCTCCTTCCTGGGGCTGGGATTCAATGTCCTTGATTTGGTCAATTGCTGATTTTACTTTCACAGAATCAAAAAAATAATTGTTGTTGGTATTTTTGTCAAACCTGTTTCCAGTTTTTCTTACGGTGTTAAACGGGTCTGGTATTTCTATGAGTGGCTCTGATGTTCCCCTGTTTGCATTGATATCAGATACTATTAGATTTAATGCGTCATGTCCTGAAATTCTCTTTCCTCTTTTTTTAAATGATATGGTTTTGTTCCAATGATTTTCTGACTGATGCGGGCATGTAAGTACAAGTGACAGTCCCATTCCCGGCTTGTTTACTCTTTTTCTTCTTCTTACGTGGAATACGTCTTCAGTTATGTTCCCATTTTTTTCTGTAATCTTTACGTATATTCTGTCTCTTTTTTGGATTTTTGGGGTTCGTGTCAGAAATCTTCCGTTTTTTGCATTAAGTGTAATTACAATACTTTGTGGTTCCTCATCTGCATATTCCAGTGTGATCCATTTTTTTGACAGGTCGAAATCGCCAAATGCATCAGCTCCGGGATCTCCTGCATGATCTTTTAGAATTATCAGTACGTCATTTATTTCTGCAAATTTTATGTGCCGTCACCCTTGTTCAGTCTTAGAAAAATCTTGAATTTTTCCCTGTTCCCCGCAAAGTCACTTTCATATTCTATTTTTTCCCAGAGATATGCAAACTGGTTTGTTCCCGTTCTGACTGGAATCAAGTCGGCATTGTGATTGTCATCTACTATTATTCCCATTCTTCCCAGTTCCCAGACGTTATCTATTTCCTTGAAATCATTCTGCCAGAGTTTCAGAGTTGCCAGGTAAGAGTTGTTTCCATTATTTAGATCCCCGTTTCTTTTTGAAATGAATCCTTCAATTATCAGAATATCCTCTATTGTTCCAAGTGTTGACTGATCACCTGTCGGAGTTGTTGCACCTTGGTTGTTTCCTACTCCGTCAGTTGGAGTGTTTGTCAGTTTTGTGATAAATGCGTTCTCTACATTTGTCTTTGAATTTGGAAGATTAAAATCAATTCTGTCTGTTGTGTTTTCATTGTCAGTCGATATGGTGACACGGAACAGTCTTATCTTTGCCATTATCTTACTCCATGATTATTTGAGATTGAAAAGTTTCCTTCCAGCTCGGCCTGATTGTCATTGAATATCTGGAATGTGTTGTATGAAGTTCTGGGGTCTGCTCCTCCTGAAGCTGTAGTGATTATTTTTTGTGTAAGTCCTGCGGAAATGTTTGCCTGCTCTATCCTGGAACGAACCAGATCAGTTCTTCTTTCAGCTTCATCTACAAATTTTTTAAAAAATGCATCAATTTTTACAAGTTCATCAACAATGAAATCAGCAATCTCCTTGGCTGCAAATACACCACCCAGGAAAGGTATGGCCTTTGCGATTCCAGTAAGAAATGAAACCGGATTTTTAACGAGATTGAAAATATTTTCAGCTTTTTGTTTTCCAAGTATTTCTTCAAGAAATGAGGACTTGTTTCCAAATTGTGCAATTTCATCTTTTTTTATTTTTTCCTGTATTTTTCTAATGTTCTTTTCAAATTTCTCGTCCTCTTTGGATAATGCTGCAAGATCCCTAGGTGCTTTTCCAGATGGAAGAGATGTATTACTCTCCAGATTCTGAAATATTCCTCCTCTGCTCTCAAGTCTCTTTTGCTCTCGTTCAGCTGATTCAGCTGTCTTTATTGATTTTTTTAGCTCCTTGTCTCTTTGCTCAAGTGCTTTGATTGCCTTTTGTGCTGACTTGTCAAGATCATCAAAAGTTTTCTCATCTGCTCCAAGATCAATGTCAGTGGTTTTTTCAACTGGCAAATGCAATGCCCTCCAAGTTTTTTGATATCCAGATATTTTGCTGTCTGTTGTATTCGTCCTGCAATGAAATAGTCATTTCCTTTACTGTAGTAGCTACAATCTCTAGTGCAAGTATTCCTTCAACCCAATGACCTCTAGAAAAGTATGGCCATTTGGAACCTCCATGCAATGCAGTAGGTTTTTTATCGAATCCTGATGATGCACTTAATGGCTCTATGAAATGCCTGTCAGTTCCTTCCTCTCTTGCAAGTGCTACATCAAAATTTGTTTTAGAAAAATATTCTGATCTGAAATACAGTCTGGCTTTTTTTCTTCCAATCAGTTCAATGTTATCTAATATGGTTCCGTCTATGATTTTTTCTGAGAATCCTGCATTTCTCATTTTTTCATGAATCTTTTCGAGAATTATTACATTGGCATATTCTCTGAGAGTTGCTGCCTGAAATTCAAAAAGTTGAATTTTTAATCCATTGATCTTGGTTTGGAATCTTTTGATATCCTCAACGGTTCTTAATTGTATTTGAAACGTCATGGCTCAAGATACAGTCCTCTGTGCAGAAGTAAACTGTGTAATTTCAAAATCAACATTTAATCCGTCAACTGCAACATCAACATCCGTGCTGATTTCAGGTTTCATGATTCTGATTTTCATCAGTATTCTTGCAAACTTGTCACCGGAAGATTTTGGTGCATTCAGAGTCTGAATAACATCAAGTATGGGAGGATCCTGTGCAGCTATTTGAGTAAGCCAGTAAGATAATGTGGAAATATCCACTGCCGGAACTGTTCCGGAAAACATGTCAACTGTGTTTTTAATATTAAAAGATCCTGAACCTAAAACATCGCCATTTTGTGTAAATACTGCTTCTCCTGTTCCTATTGAGTCCCGTTCAAAGATTCCGGCATCAAGTGAAAATGTCAATCCCTGGATGAAGACTAGCTGGTTTTCATCAATTCCCTTGTCAATCTCAAAGACCCCATTGATACGGTGAATTCTATCTGCTTTTTGATTTTGGAGAACTTTGGCCAATGAGAAAAAGAACTATTTACAGAATTATAGGAAGTATAACTATTTCACGATTTCCAAGTGAATTATGCTGCGTTCTATATTATCAAATGATACAGTCGGATTGACATCGACATAAACAACATTGATAATTCTTGTTTGTGTGCCTTTTTTGTATGTGATGTTTTCCTCAATACCTAATTTTGCTCTGAATGCTGCATCCAAAGCAAATGTTGATTCGTATTCTCCAAAGAAACTTCCAAAATCTCCATTAGGTGTTATTGTCCTGGTTCCATCCTGTATATTGTCATCATCAAATACAATTCCTTCAGGAAATGACGGTCTTGATAGAAATAAAACATCGCCAATAGCAGGAAAATTAATTAGAAATGTAGAACCTATTGTTGCAAGCAAAACTACAGTTATTGAAGTTACAAGCTTTCCCCTGGTTGACTCGTCATTATTAATTTCAGATATCACACTTCTGGAAAATATTGCGTCGATACCAGATGTAGGATCTTTGAAAGTAGGATCTGTCTGTGTCAGAGCAGTGAGATTTTTTACAATGGCATAGATTTGTTTTTGAGCCTCTATTGCCTTGGCGTCTGATTTTGCCACAATTGTCAATTCGTATTCAACTACAATCTGTCCGGCATTTTCAGCCAGAGTGATTCCTATGTCTCGTCTTGTTTTTTGTAGTGATTTTCTTGTTGTCACGTACAGGTATGGCAGCTGGGGTGAAGATTGTTTGTTGTTGTTTTCAGGATCACCAAAAAATACATCCCTTAGCTTTCCTGGTGTTGCACCAGAATCATACAGATTTGTATCTGCTTTTATTACGTCTACAATTCTTTGAATGTTCTTGTTGTTGTCTATCGTTACCATTATGCCACCCAGAACAAAACAGGAAATGGTGATTTTTTCAATTTATTGCCAATTTTTGCAACTGGCATGTATTCCCAAGTTCCTCTTTGATCCAAAATTGAAGGAATGTCAATGTCAGAATATTTGATATTTGCATTTGTCAAATTAACTGGTCCTCCAGGATTAAGTACATCTTCAACAATTGCACCTTGATCATATTCGTCAAGCATTTGTTGGTCTGTAGGCCACTGTGTCCCGTCAGGTTTCTTAAAAACAATGTAAACTTTGTTCCATCCTGTCAAATCATGAGGTATAGGATTTAGGGGATCAGTGACATCGATTAATTGTCCCAGCCATTGATTTTCAGTGGAACCAAAAGCAAAGATCAAATCTGTCATGTGGAAAATTTCTTGTCTCCTTTATTTAGGAAGTTAAAGGTGTTCCTTGCTTTTTGTGTGAAATTAAAATCTTTGCTAGCTTGTGTTATGGAGTTGAATCCTTTGGATAGTGATTTGATTATTGATCTCATGATATTTTCAGATGCAGCTAGAACATCTGGAACTAGAACGGCTTTATCGATTAGAATATCAGTTGCTGTTGCAATTGTATTAGAAATCAGGTGAGAGCCGGATTTCAAGACTTTATCAGCAAATAATATTCCATCAGCTAGTTTGATTTCCTTTCCAATTTTTAGAGTTTCAGAAATAGATACATTGTCAGGAATCAGCTTGTTTCCAATTGTTTTGATGGAGTGAAATATCGATAGGGTATTTGCAAGAAACACCTGTTTGTTTACGATATTTTTAATCGTGTTTGAAATTGAATCCAGGATCAGAGCCGATTTTCCAATCAACAAGTTGTCGCTGACAGATGAATTATCTTCAAGCAGAGTTTGTTTTTCAACAAATTCATTTTCAGATACAGGAGTGGCATCAAGAATTATCTTGTTTCCCAATGTTTTGATAGCAGATAATATGGAGATGCCAGTTGGCAAAATCAGGTTCTTTGCAATTATTAACTCAATTGTGTTTGAAACTGTATTCTCAATTTTGAGGAATATTGATTTTTTTAGATTCTCAGTTACAGATATGGTTTGTGTGATTTTCAAGATAGTATTTTTGAATATATTTTCAGATATGCTCAGAGTGTCAAATACTGGTATGAATTTTGCAGCTATGACAACAGGTGTAATTATCATTCCATCAAATAACGTTACAGGCTTGTTGACTAGAATTTTTGCAATCTTACTGACAGATTCAAGTATGTATAGTTGCTTTTGTAGGATGAAAAATTCTGAATTAATCAGAGATTCGTGTACCTGAGCTGTTTTCAAAAGTATGAAATTTTCTGACATAGATAGAGAGTTGGAAATTAGATGAGAACCTGATTTGATCAGATTTTCAGTAACAGTTAGTGAAATAGACAGTGAAAGTATTTTTTCGACAAATGACACACTGGTCATATTGACTGACTGGAAAACTTTCAAGAATTTTTTCACCAGGATGTTCTCAGATGAAAGTGTTGAATCTGATATTTTTACTGGCTTTGTAATTATTGTCTGAATTGAATTATTGATTAATTCCAAAACCATCAGAGTCTTTTGAAGTGATAGAAATTCAGATGCGGTAACCAGGACAAATGCCATCAGAGTCTTTTGAAGTGATAGATTTGTAGAATATGTTGTAGAATCGGAAATTTTTACTCCCTTTGAGATAAAAATGGATCTTACATAAGATATTGCATCAGAGACATGCTTTGTCCTGTTAACTGTTATTGATTTTGAAATATTCAGAGAATCAATAGCAAGAGTAGCTTTTTGCAATAAAATTTGAAAAGATGCCGACATGGATTGTATTATTGGAGAAATCTGTTTTTTTACAATAATGTTTTCTCTTTCTACAATTAGCTGGACAGCAGAAATCTCAATTGTCGGCCCTCCTGCAAAGGATACATCGTGAGTATGGGAATAATTTGGCATTTACTGCTCGTATCTGTTCCAGTTTACGGTTCTGTCCGCACCGGATATTTTTCTGATTGATACCTTGTAACCGTCTGACTGTACAGGAGGAATGTTGTAGACTGGTTCGTTTGTCAGATTGTCATCATCAAAATCAATTGTTTCTTTTCTATACACTTTGAAGGTTGCAGCTCCAATGTCTTTGATGTATGTGATAATTTCTACAGAATCACCAGAAACTAGGGCATCCAGAAATATTTGTCCAGAATGGTTTTTCAGTCCTGTAATGTTGAATAGGTTTTGTTCTGCTGAGGAATAAAGCAGTGAGTTGTTGAAGGGAGTCAGAACCATTTACATCACTTATAACGTGGGATCTACTCCAGTATCCACTTCAAGGCATTGGATAAATCCATCTACATCGATTTTTGTATCATTAACTAATACCTCAAGTTTTATGATTTGTCCAGCAGTTACTTTACCAAATAGATTGTTAAATTCATAAACATCAGACAAGACTCCAGTTCCTTGTGTGGTAGTTCCTATTGATTTAGCTGAAAATTTCGCTGTTTCGACAACTACACCATTAAGTTTTAAAACTACACTTTGTGCGAAGCCTCCCCCAGATTGACTATCGGCATTATAATAAAATACAACTTTTGCGGATGTAACATACATGTCTTTTCCAGAATTTGCTGTCAATGTTGCAAGATCGCCAATTGCGGATAGAAATCCTTCATCTGATCTTAAATTTCCTCTAAAGGAATGTTTCAATAGGATATTTGAAATAGAACTTTCTCCAGCTAGTTTATTTTCAATTCCCATTAGCTTCTTACCTCATCTATTCTGGCCCAAGGAACATCTCTAGCTGCACCTTCAGCTACTGCTGACTGCATCGTAACTTTTGCATCCCTTCCTTTTCCGTTAATTGCAATTACGACATTATCTCCTATGAAGTCAGTTGGAAATACTGCAGAGTCATCTAGTTCTGCCACAGTTCCGTTTGTCTCTTCATAAATTCGAATGGTAGTTAATTGAGTCAAAAGAGAGCAATCCAGAACAATTTCTATTTTTTCATCCAAACTTGCAAATGTTAGGACATCCTCTTCAGCAGTGCTGTTTGCTTTGGATATCGTTCCATTTGTAGCTGAAATTTTCTTTTGCTTGGAAGCTGAAACATTTTCATCAAGCCTGTTCATGTGGGTAAGATCTACGTTTCTGGAAATCAGCTCAGTCTGAACTTTAACCAGTGCAGATTTATCTCCAGAGTCCAATGGAAATAATTGTAAAATTAAAGTCAAAAGAACTATATTACATCCGGCTCTATGCGGATTCTCAAGTTGGCATAATCAGTTATGGAGCTTGCTTCTGCTTCAGTCAGTTCATACTCAAATGAATCGTATTCTGTGGACAAAGTGTGATATGGGGTAATAGCAATTACAGTTACTCCTTCAAGCAAGATTCCCCTGACTTTGGTATCTCCATCTCCTCTTCCACGAATTTTTATCTTGATTCCTGAATTTTGACCAGGTGTTATGGTTGCTAGCTTTACCTCAAAAGTATCTGTAATAGCTGGAACCTTGAGCAATGATATTGCAGAGATATCATCATCTGGGATTATCTCATCTAGCTCATCAAATAGTATGCCGTTATTGTTTCCATTTTCCGAGTCAACCCATCCTCCTACATTTGAGATGTCCTGGATTGGGGATGATATGATTCTGTTTGTATTTATTCCCTGTGGAATGAAAAAATCCTTTACTGCCTTTAGAATTTCAGATGATACCAGCACGTCGGTAATTTTGAATGATTTGATTACATTTAGTACTGATGAAAATGTCATTGTATCTTGGAGATTCAATATTTTAATTCGAATAATGTTTGATGTAATGGAAAGTGAATCTGGAATTAAAAATGATTTTCCTACAAGTGACTGAGAAGAGATTACAATAGAATCCAAGAGTTTCAGAATCTTGCCTGCCAAAACATTCTCAGCAGCTGTCAGAGAATTTGAAACAAGTAATGTTTTTTGGAGCAGAAAAGTTTCAGCTGTAATTATAGAATCCAAGAGTTTCAGGAATTTTTCAATGGTGATATTTTCTGCATCACTTAGAGAATCTGAAATGACCAGATATTTTGCAATTAATTTAATTTCAGCTGCAGTTAAAGCGTCAGATATTTTTTTAGTTTTGGATAAAAACATAGCTTCTGTCAAAGAAACAGAGTCAGGCAAAGTTAGGATTTTGCTTGCAATGTTTTGTATTCCATTGGAGATAGAGTCCAAGACCAGAAGAGATTTTCCTGCAATTACGGATTGAGTGGATACAACAGAATCAGGTACTAGAATTTGTTTTGACATAACAGCAAATTCTGAATTGGCAAATGTGTCCTGCAAGGTGATGTGTTTTTCTCTTTTGATCAGATCTACAAAATTGCCCGATTGAGAAATTATCAGATTAAGACCTTTGAAAATTCCAACTGCTGCAATTATTGATAACGGTATAATGTGTCCTGCTGATTTGATTATTTTGTCAACAGTGGATATATTATCAGGAATAATTGTTCCCTTGGACAGAAGAATAAGATTAGAGCCTGCAAATGCCTGAGACATTACGAAATTCTTGTCCCTGATTATTGATTCTCCGTTTGAAAATGACTGTGTGATTGGAATGCTTTTTCCCACTTTTGGAGATTGTGTGATTGCGACAGAATCTGTTACCAGTTGGGGTGTAATTAGTGGTACTTCTGGAATATCTGCAGGTGCATTAATGTAACTCGCAGCATCAGTTGTCTGTGTTCCATTTGTCGGATCTGTAGCTCCATCAAAATATAACGTTTGAGCATATGCAGTTGCCATAGCCTGAACTGCATGTCTCCAAATCTCTATTACTAGAACATCACCATCTTGTATTGTGACGTTAGCTCCTGTGATACTGGCGACTCTACCCTCTTCTGTATTATCCCATTCTGAACCTATGTTAGCATCTGAATCATAGACAAATCCAACGACTGCCTCAGTTGATGGTCTCCAAAAATAAATCGAACAGCTTGTAAAAGAGTTTGCTAGTAAACTTGCAGATGATAACGCTAGTGCTATTGTCCAGCTTCCAGAACCATACGTTCCAGCTTGTAATGCGACTGATGCAAATCTTCCAAGATAGTTATCCCTTGCTGATGTTGTAGCATCTGATGTTTTTGATATTGATGTTTGTGAAATACCTGCAACAGCATTCAGACTTCGTGTTTCTTCTGCTCCACTAGCATTGTTAGCCCCCAGAGTATCAACTGGTAATACAGTTGATTTCTCTCCTGCTGTAGGAGGACTAGTTGCTGTTAAATTTCTTAGATAGAATTTCTGAGTCATAAATACACCCCGTCCAAACTGCATTGTTTTATTTTTTTGATTTCAGGTCTTACTGGTATGTCTAATCTGTGAGTGTCTTCTAGCCAGTTTTCAGGAAGACACTTTCCACATCTATTGCAGATTCCAAAAATAATCCATGATTCATTTGAGGCATAGTTGAAATATATCACTAGTTGAGATATTCGAAAAATTATTATCAAATCAGGATCTGCGGTAAATTCCATCAATGATAAAAATACAAAGACAAGAAAAGAGAACTTTCTAGGATGCTGTACGAAGTTTGTATTGTTTTTTGTATTCCTTGATCTTTTCCCTGTTTTTTTCCCTCCATTTTTTCATGGTTTCTTTTCTAGATTCCCTGTTTTTATCTCGATATTGTTTCATCTGATCTCTATGATTTTGATACCATTGGTTCATGAATTTTGAATTTTTTGCATTCTTGCAAAGCCTGCATTGACGACTGCCATTTTTTTCAATGACGAGATTTTCACCAGACAGCTCATGTCCTCTTTTACAGTGTGTCTTTTCAGAATTTTTAGCTGTGATTCCAATTCCTCTAAGCACATTTTCCTTAGGTGGAACAGGTTGCAGATGAACTGGATTTACACATCTTCTGTTTCGGCAGAGATGATCCAGTTGTTTTCCTTCTGGGATTTTGCCATGGATTAATTCGTAGGATATACGATGAACAAGCATGTGTTTCGTATTGAATACAAACCTACCATAGCCGTTTTTAGCTATACATGCTGTCCAGTTCCAGCAGGAATCAGTTTTTTCTACATGTGACCAAAATCGTTTTACTGGATCTGATGTATTTCCTTTATTCCAAGGTATTTGTCCAACAGGCAACACAAACTAAAGCGAAACTATAGTATATATTTGTTAATCACTTCAACTTGCAGTTATCTGGATTTCTAACGTCCATGTTTCACCCGCTGCCTTTGTTCCCTTTGAAGCAGTTGCCCTAATGAGGTTCTTTGGAGTTACATTGCTGTTTCTCACTGAGAATTCTTCCCAGGCTTGCTGAGCTACTCCGTCACCAAATGAGCCCTTGAAATCTACTCTTCTTGTAGTGGCACTGGCTGGAAATGAAGCCTCCATTCCGACATATACGGGAGTTCCCAAAAGTTCTGTATCCGTTGCTGCAGGAGCTGTGACACTTGTTCCGGTTCCAATGTCAGCCAGAGCATTTGTAAAGTAATCTATTGCATTTTCTTCAGTTACCAGGGCCCATATTTCATCGCCCCCTTCGTTGAGTAGCAAATTGACAGGACATAGCACAGGATCTGCGTGATGAATGTGAACCTCTTGAAGATAGTTTGCTCCAAGTTTTACACCTATCTGGTGTCGGTCATAGCCTTTTTGGTTTAGCTTGTGAATTGCATCATTTCCGATTCCTGGAATGTATACTTCCTTGTATTTTTCAACAATAATTTTTTCAGTGTAAAATCCTGATTTTTGCATGATTAATTTCATGTTCTCAGAACCCATTGCTTGCAGGCCTGCTTTCATTTTTAATTTCTGCAAAGCAGATATATTTTTGAATAAATCCTGAATGTGTGGATTTTCCAAATTATATGATGGCATCTCGTCAAGATTGTGTTTTCCAAATTTGTGAATTATTGGAACCTCGACTCCGGCTATCTTGGTGAATCTGGATAATGACTTGTGAATTCCTAGTGCTTCTTTGAAGTTTGATGGGGAACCATATGATACGGAACGTTCAGTTTTCTTTAGTGGTATTTTTTTATCGTTATACATTTTGCTTGCCTACCTTGCATTTTTTATTGACACAATAACAGACTCTAGGATCTCGTCTTATCTCGGTTTTTTCTCCACATGCTGCACAATCTGGGCCTTCCCTTGCAGGTTCTGGTTCACCGTTGTGCTGAGCTTTATAGATTGCTATTTGATGTTCCAAAGTTTTGATGTATTCTTCCTGATCCTGTTTGGATTTTGTTTCTTGTGACAATGAGTACCAATGATGTTATTAGTAAAAGAGAATTATTTTTTCTATAACTTATACAGTATGTCTGGTTGCAAAATAATCATCCTCGGAATCAGTATCCCTTGATGCTATGTGTCTGCTTGTTCTGGCAGGAGCTTGTGCACGTATTGAACCAAGTAGACTCTCCATCATTGATTCGAATCTTGCCATCACTTTAGCTGCTTCATCATATTGCTTGTTTAGCTGACGAAGTTTTTCTGCCTCGCAGTAGACCAGTGCAGCATCAGAGCATGATTGAAAATAAATGCTGCCTTCAATTGAATCCAAGCTGTCAGTTATTGGTGTGATTCTTTTTTTTATTTCCAGATTGCAGGATTGAACGATACTTAACAATTTCAGATCATCCTGGTTGTCCGTAAAACCAAAGTGAGTTTTTACAATTGGCAGTGTTATGAATTGTAAATTGTTATTGTCAAGACTCATTTCTGTTCTTTCTTAGTGCCAGACTTATATCACTTGTATCTGGGGAATGGTCCAGTCGGGATTCTGTAAATACTTCCAGATCCGATTTGAGTTCTTTTCTTTCTAAATTAGTCAAAAGTAAAAGAGGGAAATTAACTGGCTGCCTTGTTCAAGAGATTCTGTGAGCCTCTCACATAGGTCTCTAGTTTTGCATCAGTGTCAATTTCAGAGCCAGTGACAAAGAGTCTGCTAGTGTCGACAGTTGCATCAATTGTGATTTTTCTGCCGTATCTCTTTGAGTTTGGAATGATAAACTGTACATAGTCTCTTTGTACAAATGCATCGGCATCTCTAGAGTATTCTCTCCAGAATTCAGTCTCAAATGGACCTTCGCCTTTGAGTGCTGCATTAGAGTCCAGTGCATAGATTAATCCTGCAGGAATGCTTCTGTCTAAAATTGCAATCACGTCTGGGATTCCAGCTAATTGTACTATACCGGATGTTACTGCGTTTACTCCCCTGTCAATACCGTGTACGTCATAGTTTGATTCGTATCTTGCATAGTCGATAGGATTCCAGAAAGTAGTGGTAATTTGTGACTCGTTTTCATCCAAATGTGCTTGGAACTGTCCGAGTAATTCCTTTTTGGCATTGAATGCCCCGTGTGGAATTGCTGCAGCTGCAGTTGCTTCTGGGTCATTGATTACAAATGTTGATGTTGCTGGTGTTGGATGTGGAGTTCCATCCAATGAAGCTAGAGCTTGTAATCCCTGGCCGTTTCTCATTCTTGCAAAGGATATCATTGCATCTGTAGAGTTTAGAGACATTACATCCCAGTCAGCTCTTTTCTTTGTCTCACTTGGAAGCAAGGTTGCATGTGTATTTTTCTTTAGATTGAATTTGGCTTCTGAGAAATGTAGCTTGTCAAAGTCTACTTTTTCCAAAGGATTCATCTGGACCTGGCCAGTTCTTGTATCCTGTTCTGGAATTCTTGCATCAAGTTTTTCTACATTGACACCGGAGAATCCCTGCTCTACAAAGAATATGTTTGGTCTTACTCCGAGCATCTTTCTGATTAATGGTATGACTCTGATTGGATCAACGTCTTGGTTTCCAATTCCGCCAATAGCTGCATCAAGCTGTTCTAGCTGTTGTGCTGCCATGTAGCCTTTGGAACTAAATCCGTGTTCCTGGATTGTTGCTACTAGTTGTTTTCTTTGTATGATTTGTTTTAGTCTGTCTTTTGATTTTCCAAGATAATCAATTTTGAAATCTTTGTATTTGATTGAAGCAGCTGCTGATTTGAGTCCTTCAACTTTGGCAGAATACTCCATTGGAGTTTCAACTAGTTTTGCGATTGTCTTTATTCCAATGAATTCCATTGGATTATCAAAATTATTGCTTGCGATATCGCCCTGACCGAAATAAACTGAACCGGTTCTTGGGGAATATACTAGTTTGTCTCCGTGCTTCATGCCGTTCATTGTCATATCTATAGTACTCCTGTGGAGATTACTCCATCATCGTTAAGTGCTGAATCTGATGCAAAAGTGGCAAATTCTTTGTGTTTGTATTGTCCAAGAGTTTCATCAATTGTTGGCTTTAGAGAACCTGCTCCTGCGACATCTGAAACTGCAATTATTGGTGTTCGTGAATCTAATCTTGAAATTCCAACTCTTTTTGTTGGTTCTACTGCAGCTGCCATCTTGCATACCCAGTCTCCACCTATGGTGAGTACGGATACTTTGGTGACACGATCTTTTATTGGAGTAGTAGTTAGATTGTTAGCGTCATGTCCTGCTTGGAAAACTGGTTTTACTCCAATGTCCAAAAATGTGTTATCTGCTGAAAAGTCACCTGCTACAAGAGGTCTAAGACCATCAGTTTCAAAAATTAAATAATCGCCTTGTACAATATTGACGTTTGATTTTACAAGTTGTGTCTTGACGTAAAGATTGTCAATGTGAACTATGCTACCTGGAGGCATTAGTTTTGTAACCCCGCTTCTTTGAGTAATTCTTCACTAGTCATGGAATCAAGATTTGATGATGCTGTGAAAGAGTCTGATTGAGGAAAATATCCTATTTCGGATTCGTTTGATCTTTTAGATGGTAGTGCAGCTGCAAATTCTTTGATTGCATCCCAGTCTTTTTTCACAGATTCCAGTGACGCTTTCATCATTGTTTCTCTGAGGGTAGATTGTGCTTTTTCATCCAAGGATGCTACCATGGTTTTTGCTGCTACAAATTTGTCGATAAGTGGTAATTTTTCAGATATCTCTGCTGCTATTCTTGCAGTCATTGCTGCTTCTGCTTCTATTGCTGCTTTCTTTGCAGTTTCTTTTTTAAGTTCTTCATCTTTTTCTTCTGCAGATTTCTTGGCTTCTAATTTTTTCTTTTCTTCTTCAGCTGCTTTTGCTGCTGCTTTCTTTTTGTCTTCGTCGGATTCGATGTTTGCCTTAGCTTTGAATTCCTTGAATTCTTTTTCAACAGATGCCAGTTTAGTTTCAAGTGTTGCTATTTTTTCTTTATCTTCCAACTTGATGACATTGTCTTTTTGTTGGTTAAGAGAATTATTTTCAAGCTCAATTATTGTGTTGCCGGTAATGGAACATTTCTTGACGGAAATTATTTTTCTTTGTCTAATTGGTTCCACATCATCATCTCCGATTCCTGCTTTTAGCTGTTGCAATTTCAAGAGACATTCGTGTCCGTCTCCTTCACATGTAGGACCAATGGTTGCATCAGGTCCATATGCTGGCTCGTCAACAAATGCTCTGTGCAATGCTCTGTATCGATGCAAAATGTGAATGTGAGAATTCTCACTGGTACGGATTATTTCCACATCCTCTAGAGATCTTGGAAATACAGCTGGTGAGACAAACTTGATTTCTTTTTTTCTTATTTTGTCCTGGGTTTCAGGATCAGTAATTTTTGAGATTGTGGTTAATTTTATGCCTGTATCTGTGCCCATTACCTTTTGCATTGTTCCCTTTCGATATGGTTCCTGAACCTCTAGAGACTTTTCATAAGTGGGTCCAGTGGTGTGATCCCTTTTGCCATCTTTCCAAAATACAATATCGGGTTTTCCTACAAACTCGTGACCGTCTAATTTATTTGCCTCAGCTGTCACCATCCAGGAGTTTTGATTTAGTTTGTTTGAAATCAGGAAAGACTCTAAAAAAAATCCCTCGTCGTTTTCAGTGAATGTAACTTCTGATGATGCGAGGAATATCGGTTGTGACAGACTGCAGGCCAATGAAAAAAAGAGGAACTATTACCGTTTAAGAAGAATTAGCAGGTTTTGCATATGCCTTGAATACACTTTTGTTTTGAGTCTGTACTGGAATACCATTCATTGTTTCGACATGTATAGTTTGTTGGAGATTCTCTCTTTCAGATTCCATGTATTGATCAAATTCTTTTTTCTGTTTTGCTAGACTTTTCTTTTCGTCTTCTATCTCTTGTGCAATATTTTTTAGTGTGTGTTCTTGTCTTTTTAATTCAACTTCGATTTCCAGAAGATCTTTTTCTGATTTTGCCATATGGAATTATTTCAGAAATACAATATGAGAATTATTTGTTTTTGCCTTTCGTGGTCTTGATGTTGAGCTTGTTTCCATTTTTATCTTCAAACTCTGATTCGTCTGCAAGGGCCTCAGCTTCCTGGTCTATCTTTGTGGAAAAGTTTGAAATCCCCAGCAATTCTCCATTTGCTTCTGCCTTTAGCTTGTGCAGCTTGTTTAGATCAATTACTGCAGGTACACGGTCTATCCATGACTCTATAGGGTAATCAATGAATTCAGATTCTATGTGAAAGTTTTTCAATACTTCTTCGTTGTCTTTGTAGATGATTCTCCAGTTCTTCATGTACCATTGTGCATCTATTTTTTTTGTAATCTTGATTTGTTCTCTTTTTATAGTATTTTCCCTGAACAATCTGAGAATTGAAAGCAAAGTGTCCCTGTTGGGATCCTTTTCTTTTGATACTAAACTGGTTGGTACTCCGACTGATTTGGCAGCGGCTTCTGCGTGATAGTGGGCCATTTCAATCATCTCTGCTATTTTTGCATCAGTCTTGATGTCATGCACGTGCATGTCGTGTTCTGGATCTTTCAGAGTAGTGGCATTTGGAGAGCCTACAGTGAGAGAATTTACAAATGATGTGTTTTGTTCTCTTTCTTTTGTAGCTCCCTTTGTGTCTTCTCTAAATGCAATTACTGAAAAACCTGCATAACCTATTGTTGCAACGTTTGGAAAGTCCCTATCCTTTAGCTTTCGCAGGGAACGGCCATCGCCAATCATTCTCTGCATTTTGGAATATCCGTAGTGCTTGCCGTTATAGATTGGAGAATCTGAATTGTGTTCCATGTATAGCATGTCATTTGCTTCAATAATTCCAGTTGAGAACATCAATGATACTCCTTCAAGCTTTAGAGTTGGCTGATCAATCTTTACAAAATCGATATCTCTTGGATGAATTACTTTAAGCACATTTGGAATGTCAGGATATTTTTTTCCATCCCATGTGAAGATACGATCTTCAAAGTATTCGTATGTCATCAAGTCCCTTCCAAATATCCAGTGGTTTCTAACTAGGGCTTCAATTTTTTCATTAAAATCGCCGTCAAGATATGGGTCAACCTGTTTAGGATCAGAAAATGATTTGTCAATTGCGATTATCGGATCCAATAATTTTTTGTTTTCATCCAGTACCCTAGCTATGGCCTCCTCTTTTGTCTCGTCTCTATCCTTACGATCCTCGGACTGTAAGGTATCTTTGGATGTGTCTGATTTTATTTTCTTGATTTCTACCTTGTCTTCCTCGTTTAGTTTCAGTACAGGCCGGATTCCTTTGCCCATGCTAAATGCGACCAGAATGTCTATGATAGTACCGCAAATGGTGTACATGTAGATGTCCTGCAAAATTATGTAATCCAAAGCTTGCAATGGGTTCATGAAGAACTTTGGAAATATTACCTGGCCGTTTGTCTTTGTCTTTGCAGTGTAGCTAGCTTGTGATTTTATTTTCTTTCCATCCAGTGTGACATCAATTGGCTGTACGTTGTATTGTGGAGTGTAGTTACTCAGAAAGTTATTGTGCTGGCCTATCTGGTCTGTTATTCCATATTCGTCATAGTTGGAACCGTCAGCCAGAGTTCTTCTCAGTGGAAAAATCTTCATGTACCATGGTTTTTCATTCTGATTTTTCTTGTAAATTTTGAATTCTTCGTATAGTGCTAGTTCCTCATCAGTCCAGCCGGTAGTATCTATTATTGCAGATTTTCCGTTTGATCTTACTCTCCATACTGCACTTCTTGTAAGATGGAGCTCGTCAGCTATTGCCTGATCTGACCAGTCAGGATGATTTTTGGATAATGCGAGAACTTTATTCTTGTCAGCTTCATTCAACGAGCTGTTATTCGAGCTAGCTCATTATGAGAAGTATCAGTTGTACTGTCTCATTCTTTTTTGTGGATGCTTGTCACAGTCGCAGTCTTCTTTAGATTTCTTTTTCTTTTCTTCCATCTATTTCACTTCCAGATTTTTTAGAAGATCTTCGTTTAGAACAAGTTTTGTAACTGGAATCATAACTATTCTACATTTACAATCATGTATTATTCCAGCATCGTACTCTTTGTGCTGTGCCATGTGTTTTTTTGATGGTTGCCAGAGAAGAATCATTTTGGTTGGACAATCTACAATGCATCCACACGGAGCAGTTAGAAATGAAAGACTCATGATTGATCCCTAATTATATCTACAAACATTTCTCCTTCTCCGGGAGTCCCCCAATCAGTAAATGTGATGATAACTTTCATCTCAATTTCCTCCAGGAGGATCGATGAAATAAGTAGGTCCTGCTTTTTTTGTAAATTTGTCAGAATAGAATCTTTTCAGCATACTTGTGATTATTCCTAGTTCCTAAAATTAGTTTTGAGATCAATTATGTAGAGTGGAAACGTAGAGGTTTATTGACTAGATTTGTTAACTATATCATTACACTTAGGACAGAGCCATCTGTTTCCATTCCCAGCAACTATTCTGATTGATTTTAATTTTAGATAGAAATCGTTTAAAATGCATTATCAATATATTGGATTCCCAGTATTATAATTGTCGCCAAATGGATCTGACTTTGGCTTTAGCGGAGTGAATCCGACTGGTCCTGGTGAACCTCTTCTGATATCCCAAGCTATCACTGCATAGACACATGCTTGCAATGCATCATCGGGTTCGGTATCTTCATGTCCGTATCTGATGTAAGTCTGGCCAGTTGATTTTAGATTTTCCTTGAATCCTTCCAATGCAGTAAACTGATCATTGAGCCATTTGACTTTCTCATAGTCTGCTCCAGGAAGAATAATTTTTGGACTGGTGAAATCCTTCTCCTTGAATGGATGCTTGATTAGATCAATTACCCTGTCAATTGCAAAGGTTCTGTCAATGACATAACGCATTTCCCTTCTTTGAATTATTGCCTCTTCCCTTGTTGGCAGTGGCTTTTCTGGCCTTGGATGATATGAATTTCTGATACAGCGAGAGCCGTATCTTTCCTGCAATGCCTGAACCTGTCTGGTTCCGCCTCCTGCATCAACTACAATTTGTGCAGCTTCGTATGCATCAATTAGATTAATGCAGAAATCTTTTTGCTTTTCAACATCTGATGTTTCAATTCTCTCAACCCAGAGAAGCTTGAAGATTGGAACCTTGTTGTCTATGCACTGCCAAATCCAGACTATGGTTTTTCCTCCGCCTCCCCAGTCAATTCCGATAAAGACATCGCCGTTTTTGTGATCTACATCTGCAGCTCTGGTTAGTGATGTGGTCTTGTCGTATAGTGCCAGCATCATAGCTGTAGTGATTGGCTTTAGTTCGCCTTCTACAAATTCAGCAAAAACATTTCTTCTCAAATCATTGATGGTAGAATTGATATCTTCCAGCTTTGCTTCTATTGAATATTCTTCAGAAACTTTGTAGTCCTCAACTGCAGATAATTTTGTAATTGGAATTCTAGGATTTGCTACTTGTGACAGATGGTATCCATGTTTGCCTACATGCTTTGGAGCTCTGGGAATCCAATCTCCATCAAGCACATCAAGCATGTAATCTCCATAGACTAGGCCATGCTGATCAAATTCCAAATCTCTTCTCCAGGAGTTGTTGTCATATCCCTGGTATGGCTCGCCTCGTCTAAAGTCATATTCCATTTGGTTAGTTGAGAGCCATTGCTTGTGGTATAGTGTATCGACAAATCCTCCAACTCCGCCGAGTAGCAAGTCACCCATCGTGTCAGCTTGGGTTTCTAGTGCGTTTCGAAATCCTACCCAGTTGATGTCGTTTCCTTCATCCACAACCATTTTTTTATTTGATTTTCCTTGCAGATGTTTCCAGCCATTTAATGCAGTTACCATGTCTATTGTGGAACGAGTCTTTAGTGATACCTTTGACATTGAACCGTATCTTGAGATACCTTCGATGTATTCAGATAGTGGATATTGTGCAAATACGTCTTTTCTGAATTTATTATCTGAGAATGTCTTTAGTGCTTCAAGCTCAAAGTTGACATATGTCTGATCGTAATCCCAGTTGATACTTGCAGCATGACCCAGTATGGTAGCAAATAGTGTTGTCTTTCCCCACTGTCGGGCCCATAATAATTGAATCCAAGGATGCTGATCCAGTAAGACTTTGATTATCATTGGGAGATATTTCAGTCTGTTTGGTTCTCCTTTGATTACTGGCCTGCAGGCATAGTTCCATTCGAGAATTCCTTTTGGAATGTCAGGGAGTAAGACTTCAGTGGAACGGGTAAAGAATTCAGTGTAAGAATCACAGTTCTTTGCTAAAAGTTTCACTGCGTTTTCATCCCAATTGAAAGCCTTGCCGTTGCTGTCTATCATGGAATTGTTTTTTCTTGCCATGTCAGTCCTTTGATAGTTTCAGGATTTTACCTTCATTTTTTAATTTCTCAATTTCCTCTTTCTTTGCAATGAGTTCTCTTTGAACAATTACTGCAGAGATGTTGATGTTCTGGCCCTCACTGTGTTTCTGTTTGAGTTCAGCTACTTTGAGACGTATCTTTAACAGATCTGCCTTGAATTTTTGATTGCCAGTTTCCTCTATTGTGGTTTCAAAGGCTCCATCGGGGGTTTCTCTGAGAATTTTTTTTCGTATCTTCCAGTCTTCTCGTGATAGTACAATACATTCTTCACGTATTGCATCCAGTTCGGCATTGATGTCTTCCTGATATTTTGAGTATCTTGGAAGAAAATTTCTGATGTAATTGTTTTGAGAGTCAAGGGATAATCTGTCTTGGTACAGCTTGTTTCTGGTGTAATTTTGAATTCCAGCCAGATTCATCTTGTAAAGCAGATAATTCTCATTTATGATGTCATTGTTTTTTGCAGCAGCTTCCAGTATTTCTCCAAGAGTGTTTTGTCTGTGCTGTATTTCCAATTGGGATCCTACCCTTGGCAGTATTGAATGTGTCAAGCTTTCCATGAATGAAAAAGAGCATTTAGCTGATTAAAGAATTATAGATGTGGAACTATCTCTTGTGCATGATATTATAACAGCTTTTGCATCCCCTGTATTTTTTGTGGTTTCTTATCTTGAGATATTGTAGTTCCTTGATTGGTACCTCGTCTCTGCATATGCTGCAAAATCCCAGCTGTATCTTCACTTATGGTATGATTGAATGATTCTCTAAGGGAACTTTACTTCTCTCTTCGTTAATTGTTAAACGTCACTATTGATGTACACTGATTCTCGTGCCAAACCAGTTCGTCTAGGACATATCATTACTGACATTTGATGTCTGCTCTAATCTTTCCAGGAGAACCGGCTGCAGATTCCTTTGCCCTTAATCGAATAGCTGTAATTGATGGAGAGGATTTTGCTATTTCCAAAGTGTCTGCTTTTCCTGCTGCTCCTCCTGACATGTTAGCATCTGTTTTAGTAATTGTTGTAACTGTACTGACAACTACTGCAGTAGAAGGTTCGTTTACTGTTGCAGATATTGTGATTACTGCTCCTACTGCTACTGCTGTATATTTTGGATTGCTTGTAAATGCATTAATGTTAGCTGCGACATCAGTGGCAGTTTGATCCAGACTGGTATTGAATGGGACAGACCCGCTCATGATTTGTACTCCGTCTACTGTTATTCCGTCCACTGAGCCTGATGCTCCAGTGTCTAATGTTACAGAGCCAGTAGCTTTACTTCTTGGATTCAAAGAAGTTTCTGCTTTTTCTTCCTTGTCAAAATCATCATCGGAAATATCTGCATCCAAATCGGTAAAATGTTTTGGAGTGGATAGTATCTTGTATTTTACGGCATTTGCCCCGATGTTTTCTAAATTAATTGAAATGTTTTTCTTGTCCCTAATATCATAATCTCTGTCCAGGAAAGTTCCGTTGTCATAATTTCCATCATCCACGTCTACTCCTGTGGTGTGGATGGAATCATTTTCATCTTGACTGTATACGGAGAAATTTGTGCTCTGACTGGAAAACTTGGGAGTAAGAGCTTTTTCACCATTAATAATTTAGTGTTGTGTAATAATTAGAGAAGTATCTTATGTCATAGAATTTGCTGTCTTTGTTCTGATGGTTATTCCATCTACATCTACCATATCTTTTGATTCCAGGACAAGATGCCATTTTCCATCATGAGGGAGAAATTTGTTTAAT
>Ga0209431_10001207_pt1 | contig 21541 bp, 28 predicted proteins | sample RifCSP13_3_FD_184021 | JGI IMG/M metagenome (GOLD analysis project Ga0209431, IMG submission 184021) | Soil microbial communities from Rifle, Colorado - Rifle CSP2_sed 13_3 (SPAdes) (version 2) | ecosystem: Environmental > Terrestrial > Deep subsurface > Rock core/Sediment | place: Rifle...
CAAAGGATTCATCGCTGTCATGATCTTTAAGGCTATCCAGTGTACTATCTGCTGCGGCTTGGTAGCTTCTGTAATTGTTTAAAGCCTGCATGTAGGAGGCATTAAGAACGGTTTTATCCAGGGAGGCAACTGCCTGCCACTTTACTACTTTCTGGCCTTCGACAACCCCGACCCAGGAAATTTTGCCCGATGTGGGGAAAGAAAGCTTTGCGTACTTTTCGGCGCTCACCGAACCGGTTAAAACAAGCTCCTCATTTACGGTTCCCCGCTCAACCTTCGCGCTTATGGTCCCATTCCTTCCGCCGTTTCTGGCAAAAATAAAAACAAGGAGGAAAACAACAGCCAGGGCGATGATTAATTTTCTTTTACGGCTTAGTTTTTTGAATATCCCAAAAATATGTTTCACGGCTGGTGATTATACTCCTCCCACCCTCAAAAGTGTAGTTTGGGGACATTGACAGCCGCCAATTTCAGGGCTATTCTTGTGGCATGTCCCCTGAGACCCCAAGGGAAGCTAAAACAACTTATATCTTGATAAAGCTGCGGCCTTCCAGTTTCGGGAGGGGAGAAACAGCACTTGCAGTTCTTCAGGGAAAGGGTGGTGTTCTTGTGGGACATGTTCCGGTAAAAGACATCAAACTGGAACAACAAAGGTATAGCGATGAACCAATCGCCATATTAAATGTCGAGATTGTTGAAAAAAAAAGCATTGGGACCTTGTGCAGTTGGAACTTGAACCCGGAAAAATCGTAAAACTCAAAGTCGATCCAAAGACCCATCAAATTCTTCCCGTTGAAATGCGGCCGGTTTTCTACTGAAGTGGTATCAAGACACCGGAAGTTGGCTTTGTTTAAATAGTTCTAACGGGAAACCTTTCTTCCGGCAGCAAATACCTTAAGCAAGCGCTGCCCGTTATTAGGTCTTCTGTCTGCATCAAAGAAAACTACCAAGGGATCCTGAAGTCCGTGAAAGGCAATTTTTTCCCTCCCCCTTTTTACCATCTCGCCCATTTCCTCGTAATAAATTGGGCTTTTCTTCGTCAAGTTAAATATTACATACGAAGGCATTTCTGAGGCCAATGCTTCAGTAACAGCAGAACACACGACCATCTCAATTGAGTTGCGATCCACACCCGTCAAAGAAAGTCTTGCCATTTTGTCTACAAAAAATTCCATGCCGAATAAATCAACCAAATAGGTATTGGCTCCAAATTCAGTACCCCTGAATCTTATATTAAGGCCTAACCCGACCCTTAAACCCTCGATTCTTTTATCTACATCCCCGGAAAATAACAGTCTTTCCTGCCGTATGTGTTCCATAAATTACTGAAAGTATAACACCGCAGACACAAAAGGCAACCCACTGTAATTGAAGTTAACGGAAGATAAGAAGGGCTCCCATAAAAAGAACGAGAAGAATAAAAAGAGAGGCGGCGGTGGCGACAACTACCTCCAGGGCTTCTTTCTTCTTGCCCAACATAAAAAGTTTGTAAGGTTTGTAAAAGACAATAAGACCGCAGACCATAACCGAGACGCTGAAAAGCATGAGTGCCAAAATCGGGCTCAGGAATGTGTCTACCTTTCCAAAAACATCATTCGCGTTCCACATAAAAAGACCGATAAGGGTAATATAAACGGAAACTGCCAAAGCCTGAAGAACTCCCTGTTTCATATAATTATTATACACCACCTCATCCGTATATGATTTTTTCAAGCATCGGGAGAATGCTCGTCACTTCAATTTTTGCGGGCAAGTTCTCCGGAGGGGAAATGGTGTCCGTTGTAAAAATTTTTTCAATAAGGTCGGAGTCCGCAAGCTTTTTATATCCTCCTCCCTTCCAAACCATGTGGGTTGAGCAAACATAAATTTCAGAGGCTCCTCTCTCTTTCAAAAACTCGCAACCTTTTAAGATTGTTTCCCCGCTGTCAATTATGTCGTCAATTACAACTACCCTTTTCCCTACCTCCCCTTCAATTCCCTTAATCACTACCGAGCCGTCCTTTTGTCTTTCTTTAGCAAGAACCGAAACGTTCTTTGATCCAATCGCTTTTGCTAAATCCTGGGCTCTGGCTGTTGCTCCCCTGTCGGGGGCAATAACGACAAAATCAGAAGGGTTTGAAAATTTATCTGAAAAGATGGATGTCGTGTTAACATTTTCAAACGGTATTTTGAAGAACTCAAAGTCGCGGGGGCTGTGCATATCAAACGAGAAGACTTTTGAATCATTCTTTCCCAAAGTGTTTATTATCTTGGCAATTGTTTCAGCGCTCACGGAGTCTCCGGGAAACTTTTCCTTATCCGCACGGGAGTAAGCAAAGTATGGAATTATTATGTTTATCTTCTCCGCCCCCAACCGGTTTAAGGTGTCTATGGCAAAGAAGAGTTCAATTATGTTTTCCGCGGGGGCGTTGGTTGAGCCGACGATAAATAATTCCTTTCCCCCGACTTCATCCTCAATTCTTAACGACACCTCGCCTCCGGAAAACCGCCCGAAGACTGCATTGGCACTATTAAGACCAAAATGTTTTGCGCTACTTGTTGTAATAACTATTTTTTGCATTTTCCAGGATACTCAATACTTCCTCGTCCTCAACCTGCGGGAAACTTTCGTAGTATTCCCCCACCGAGGATAAATTGGGATCTACCTTAATTGTAATAAGTTCTGCCCCCTCCTTTCTTATTTTATCCTTTCCTTCCTCCGAGGTAAAAGGCACGGCCACAAAAACCTTCTTTGCCCCTTCGGCTTTTGCCGCTTTTATGGCGGCAGTTATGGAAGTGCCTGTGGCAACCCCGTCGTCAACCAAGATTACTTTTTTCCCTTTTAAGCTGGGGTTTTTATAATGCTTGAGATATTCACTCATTCTTTCTTCCTTTTCCTCATTTTTCCTTCGGCTTTCGCCAGCAAGAAAAGCTTTTGAAGTTTTTGTTGAGGCAACCATTTCGGAATCAAGATACTGCTCACTTCCCGCAACTGCCCCTATCGCAAGTTCGGGATTCCCGGGAGCGCCGATTTTCTTTACGACCAAAAAACCCAAGGGGAGTTTAAGCTCTTTTGCAATTACTGATGCCGGAACCATTCCTCCTCTGGGAAGGCCGACAATAACTGCATTATTACTACCCGCAAAACGCAAAAGCGCGGGAAGGAGCGATTTTGCCGCTGAAATCCTGTCAGCAAACATTACCACACTTAAGTATACCTTCCGCCAACAAGTCCTTGACGGAAGGTATCTTCCTGCCTATGATTTTTACATGACCAAGTACAAGGAGTACTTCGACAGAATGGTTTCCGAAAACAAGGAGGCCTTTGACGCATTCACAAGAGTACACTTCGAATATTCAACGGATGAAAATGCACACCAGGAAAGCTTTAACCGTGAGGGCGAAAAGATTTTAAAAATAATTCATGAGTGGGAGGACAAGCTTTGTTCCCAGTCTGAAAAAGCCGGATTTGGAAACTACACCGGGGGACTTGCCGAAAAGTTTCAGGAGGAGGTTAGGCGGCACTTCCCGCTTATCGACCATATTGGCATTATCGTAAAACCCAGCTTCAGTTTAAAAAAGATCAGATTAAACTAGTGCCTCCTTTTGAAGACTAAAGGGCAATAAGTATAGAGAGAATGATTGCAAAAACTCCCACTCCTATACCTGCGAATGTCGGGAAATCAATACCGGTTGCCGGAATAGGTAGCGGTGTTGATTGAGCTGCGGCTGCTGACGCTAACGCAGTAGGGGTGGCGGTTGCGGTCACACAAGAACAGTTGACGGCCGACGTACAAAGAGGATTGCGGCAGAATCCGGATGAGCAGACGTTGCCTCCGGCGCAATTGCTGTTTGTCGTACAGGCTGCATTACAGGCTCCAGCTACCGGGGTTGCTGTGGGAGTCGGGGTCACGGTCGGGGTTGGAGACGGGGATGGCGTCGGAGTTGCGGCAAGGGCGTTACATACCGTCATGTTGGTTGTCCATGCTTGGCCGGGTGCAGGACAGCAGTAATTCCGATTACCGCAGACTTCAACTTCTCCTGCCAAGTCACATATGCTTTCGGTAGGATTGTTTCCACCTTCGGTAGGGGTACAGCTAATTAGAAGTTTTGGCTTATCCGGAACGGGACAGGCCTCGTCTTGTGGACAGACTGCAACCGCCGCCCGCTCTGCTATCCCCTGCCTTTGTCTTACAAGAAGAATGCCGGCAACAACACTCAAAATAAGGAAAATCATGATCAGGATTCCGACAATAAGGCCCTTCCCCCCTCCCTTTTTGGTCTTTGCGGTTGTGGTTATATCAAAAGGCGACGGTTGATCCTTTGGTGGCATATATTAAACATAATACACTTTTATCCTAAAGTTGGTCAATTACCTCCGGGGTGATCTCGGAGAATCTCTCCACGACTAGGTCTGCTTTGGATACTCTTTCGAAGTGACCATCCGAAACAATGGCAATAACCTTCATTCCGGCCGCGTGAGCGGCGGCAACTCCGCTTTCGGCGTCCTCTATCACCAGACACTCATAACCTTCCACCCCGAGTTTATCCGCCGCAACCAAAAATATGTCCGGGGCGGGCTTGTTGAGCGTCACCTCTTCGGTTGTGGTTATGCTTTCAAATGCGTCAATAAGATTAACTTTCTCAAGAACTTTCATCGTCACTTCCCAGGTATTGCTTGTGGCAAGTCCCGTCCTGACTCCGGAATCTTTTAGCCTCCCCAGGAAATCTTCGAAACCCGGCTGAAGAGTGATGCTGCCTAGCTGCTTAATATATTCCGTCTGGGTAAGAAGAGCCAGCTCCTCGTCGGTTTTATCCGTCTTGAAGTTATATTTGGCCCGGTACTTTGTCCAGTTTTCCCTTACCCCTATTCCCCTTTCGTGGGGTATGGGGACTGAAGTATCTACCCCCAGGCTTGCCAAAACATTATTAAAAGCGATATCGTAAACTCTCTCATCGTCGAGAATTGTTCCGTTAAGGTCGAAGATTACGGCGGCGATTTTCATTATAAGGCAGTGTCCTTTACTTTATATCCCCTCTCCTCAATTTCCTTTCTTATTTCATCCGCCTCGTTAAACTTTTTTTCTGCCCTCAGTTTTTGCCTTTCTTGGATAAGCTCCAAAATCTCCTCCGGCATATCTTTCTCGTTGGCTTCATCAAGCCTAAGGCCCAAAACCTCATCAAAACTCATGGCCAAGTCGTATTTATCGGGGGCGGGGATGTTGCTTTTAAGCATGTCCCAGACTACCGCAACTGCTTTCGCTGTGTTTAAGTCATCGTTTACCGCGGCCAAAAACTTATTCCGGAATTCTTCCAGCGTTTTATTCTTTTCTTCCGAAAGTGCCGTTCTTTGACCTTCTTTCTTGAGGGCGGAGACTTGCCCCTTAAGTTTTATAAGTGCGTTTTGGGCGGAGGTGAGTGCCTCAAGGGTAAAGTTGAGAGGATCGCGGTAGTGTGCGGTTAGAAAAAGATATCTTAATGCCAAAGGATCAAAACCTTTTTCTTTTATATCCGCTATTGTGTAAAAATTCTTTAGGCTCTTGCTCATTTTCTTGCCGTCGACAACCAAGAAAGCATAGTGGAGCCAGTATTTTACGAAGGGCCGCTTCCCCGTTGCCCCCTCGGATTGGGCAATCTCGTTTGCGTGGTGGACGGGAATGTGGTCCTCCCCGCCGGTGTGAATGTCGAATTGCTCCCCAAGATACTTCATGCTCATGGCGGAACATTCAATATGCCAGCCGGGGAATCCGTCCCCCCAAGGGCTGTCCCAGTGCATAGTGTGATCCTTAAACCTCCCCACTCTTTTAAACCAAAGGGCAAAATCGGCGGGATGTTTTTTATGTTCCCCTGTTTTAATTTCTTCCCGGACCGCCACTTTTTTCTCTTCCTGTTTTTGGCCGCTCAACTCTCCGTAATGCTCAAACTTTGTGGTATCGAAATATACGGCCTCCGGGGTATCGTATGCATATCCCTTCTCAAAAATCTTCGTTATCAAGTCTATCTGATCTTGTATGTGGTCGGTTGCCTTACAAATCACCTCGGGGCGGAGGATGTTTAGTTCATCCATCGAATCGTAGAAGTTTTTGGTAAAAAACTCGGCAACCTCCCAGACCGTCTTGCCTTGGTTTTTAGCCCCTTTTTCAAGCTTATCTTCCCCTTCGTCGGCATCCGAAACAAGGTGTCCGACATCGGTGACATTCTGAACATGTTTGACTTTGTATCCGTTTACGGTCAAAACCCGCTTGAGGATGTCGTCAATCGTGTACTTTCTTCCGTGACCGATATGGGCATAGTCGTAAACAGTCATTCCGCAGGTGTATAAACCCACGTTGGGGGGATCAATGGGTATAAACCTCTCTTTTTTCTTTGTGAGCGTGTTTGTAAGAAAAATGTCCATCAAGGCTATTGTAGCAGATTAGCCTGAGGGCGGCACTGGTTTTTCGACCCTGGTTTGCTGTTTTTCCGCTTCCTGCTTTCGGGTGGGTCCAAAACGCCGGCCCGGGCGGGATGCGGGTTCCTGAAGGACTTGTCCCTGGTTTTGGCTCTCAATCCCATTCTTAACCGCTTGCGCCAGCGCTTTTAATACCTGCTTTTGCTCAATGGTAAGCTCGGGGTATTCCTCAAGCGCAAGCTCCTCGCCCTGCGTAACTTTCCTCAACAAATCATTAAATAAATCATGTTTCCTTATGTCCTCTATCTCCCTGGTCAAAGCTTCCATTCTCCTATCGGAAGATTCTTTATCTTTAGTCACGGCCTCTTGCCGAGAAGCTTCGCTGCCGGGTTCTACCTGTTGGGGAGGCAGCTCCGCTTGGGGCTGGGGAAGCCTTTCCCCCAGTGTTTGCTCGCCGGCGGTTTTCAGGACTTCAAGGGGTTCTCTGGCCATTTGCTTTGCAACCTGCTGGGCCATGGCTTTCGCGGATTTGACCGTATCCCGGGCAAGTGGGGGTGTCATTACTTATTATAACTCTCTTCTTCCTTCAAGGGCCTGAGAGAGAGTTGTTTCATCGGCGTATTCAAGGTCTGCTCCCGTGGGGATTCCCATTCCCAGTCTTGTGATTTTGGATTTCGGATTTTGAGTTTTGATTTGTTTCTGCAAATACATTGCCGTTGCCTCCCCTTCCATTGTCGGATTTGTGGCAATGATGATCTCCTTTGTTCCGCCTTTGGAAAGTCTTTTTATTAAATCCTGACTGTAAATTTCATCGGGCCCTATATTCTCAAGAGGGCTTATGGCCCCGTGGAGAACGTGGTAAACGCCCTTGTACCTTCCCGTCTTTTCGAATGCGAGAATATCAAGAGGCTGCTCAACAACCATGATTGTTGTTTTATCGCGTAGGGGGTCTGAACAGACGGGACAGGGGTCGGTCTCGCTGACATTTTTGCAAACCGTACAGAGTTTCGTATCTTTCTTCAGATGCTCAAGGGAGTGGGCAAAATCTTCAAGTTGGGACTGGGGGGTGTGAAGAAGATAGTAAGTAAGCCTCTGGGCGCTTTTGGGTCCTATGCCGGGAAGCTTTTGAAACGACTCAATTAATGCCGCTATCGGTTTGGCTATTCGCATGAGTCTATTCTAGACGAAGTATTTACTTGAGTCCACCCAGAAGTCCGCCGAGTCCCCCGCCCATTTCCATCATTTTCTTGGCCGATTCTTTCTGGACTTTTTTCATTGCGTCATTAATCAGATCCGTTAATTCCTTAAAATCTTCCTCGCCTCTTTTTATGTATCTGATTTTTTGGTCTCCCGTAACCGAGACCTGCCATCCGTGTTTTTCCACGCTTTCTGTTATTTTTTCGAGTTCCTTTTGGAGTTCCATCGCCTTCTGGCGCATCTTGTTAAGCTCCCCTAGTTGTTTAAATTTGTCAAACATTTTTATTTTTGTTTCTCGGACTTTAATTCCCTTACAGGCGCCTGACCCAAATCTGCATGTATCAAACGGTTGTCCGGTGAAACTACTCTATGGTCGTCAACCCTATAAATAAATGACCCGGTCAACCGATTCGCAGATGAAATGTTTCGATCCTTTTTAATAATTCGCCGTAAGAGTTCCTTAATCATTCAATTTCCGAAAATTTCTTCCGCGACTTTGATTATATCTTGATCCTTTCCTTCAGTCAAAACCGGTTCGACTTTTGCTTCTTCGACTATTTTTTTGGGAGGGGGTTCAACTAATGTGCAGACAACCCTGGTCGGAGACTTTAAAACTTCGCCGACAATGCTTTCAAGAACTCTTCTGTGCTGAACATCCTCGAGCCTTTCTTTGTGGAACTTGTAAAACACCCCGAGAGTCAGGATTTTCCCATCGTATCCTATGGGGCGAGCGGCTCTTAATAGGGCCTCAACTGAAGCGTTTACCGGTTTAACCAGGGAAAGAATCATTTTCCAGATGCTGTCGTCAACCCCGATTCCCTCGCCTAACGCAACAGCCATAGGGGCAGTGTCGGCGGGAGGGGGCGGGGCGCGGGGGGGTTCGGCCGACCTTAAGGGGGCGGAATCCTCCTTAACGGAGGGGGAATTTTCTGGGTGGATTTCCCGGGGTCCTTGGATTGCCCCTTCACACCACTTAATGACCGCAAGTTCCAAAGGAAGCTCTTCAATCGGGTAATCGGAAACATTCTTTAAGGCTTCTGAAAAAAGCTCAATAAGATAGACTGTATCCCCTTTCCCAAGCTCGGGAACGTCCTCGGTCCCGACCCCGACTTTTGCGAGGAGTGATCTTCGCAGTTTTCCTATTAGAGAGTTGAGGAAAATGTCGGTTGCCACTCCGCTCGGGCCAAGTTTCCCTATCTCAACTATCAGGTTTTGGGTATCCTTTTGAATAAGAAGCTTAATAAACCTGTCCGTGTCGAAAGATTTGTTGCGAAAGAGGAATTCCTCAAGAACTTCCTTGGAAAGTTCTTTTTCTTCGGCAATCACCTGTTCTAGTATTTTTATTGCGTCTCTGAATGCCCCGCCGGCCGCCTGGGCGATAACCGAAAGCGCATCATCCTCCACCTTTAACTTCTCCCCTTTGGCAACGCGCTTAAGGGATCTTACTATTTCGGTTGGGGTTGCGTTTCTAAACAGTATATTTGTCACCCTCGACCTTATCGTTTCGATGAGTTTCTCGGGGTTTGTGGTCGCCAAAATGAAAATCACGTGATCCGGGGGTTCCTCAAGCGTTTTAAGAAGAGCGTTTGAGGCTTCGGTTGTCAACATGTGGGCCTCGTCAATTATGTAAATCTTTTTCTTGGCTTTGGCGGGGGCAAGCTTAACTGCATCCCTTAAAGTTCGCACATCGTCAATTCCCCTGTGGCTTGCGGCATCCATTTCGATTACGTCCAAGTTAGACCCTTTGCTAATGCTTATGCACTGCTCGCATTTGTCACAAGGAACTCCATCACTTCCCAATTTCTCGCAGTTGATTATCTTGGCAAGGATTCTTGCCGCCGAAGTTTTACCGGTTCCCTTGGGGCCGGCAAAAAGAAAAGCGTGGGGAATTTTTCCCGACTTTACAATTTTTTTAAGGGATTGGCTGACTTCCGGAAGATCCAGTTCCTCAAGATTTTTAGGCCGGTATTTAAGATATAGCGTCATTCTTTATGATGAACTCCCATTAAATGCATGGCTCCGTGTTCGATTAAGGCATAGACTTTATCGTCTATAAGCATGTTTTCCTTTTTGGCTTCTCTGAGTGCCTCAGGATAGCATACAACAATTTCCCCAAGATAAATTTTTCCCGGGGGGTAACTGAAACCTGCTTTTGCCTCGCTTGAAGTAAAAGAAAGAACGTTGTGCAGACTGTCGTCCTTAAGATATTTTTTTGAAATGTCCTTCATTTTCTTCTCACCAACAATGGCAATAGACACCTCGGCGTCAGATACGATACCGCTTTTGGCCAAAAAATCGGCTAATTTCTTTTTAAGAATAGCCGTTCCCACAGGATAATTCGACTGTTTAGTGACGGAGACCTTAACCATTTAGTTTTTCTTTTACAAGCGCTGCTATCTTTCCCCCCTCAACCGTTGGCGCTTTGCCTTTAACCACTCCAATAACCTTCCCCATGTCCGCCATCGTTTTGGCCTCGGTTGCCGCAATTGCTTCATCAACGATCTTCGCTAGTTCCGCCTCACTCATTTCGGGAGGGAGAAATTCCTGAAGAATTTTAAGTTCCGCTTCCTCTTTTGCGGCGCGGTCCGCGGCTTGCGCTTTATTGTAGGCTTCAATTGAATCCTTCCTTTGCTTTGCCTGTTTTCTGACAACCGCAAGCTCCTCCTCCTCGCTTAAGTCATGCTGTTTTTCTATCCTTTCGTAGTTGAAAGCGGAGGAAAGAAGGCGCAGGGTCGAAGTCCTTGTTTCATCGTGGGCTTTCATCGCCTCCCCAATCATTTGCTGTAGTTTGTCTGCGATCATATGCTTAATTTCTTGGCTGTCTCTTTTATCTTATCAGCAATTTTCAAAAGATCTTCATCATCTGCCCTTTTTGAATTATTGGAGGCCAGGTATCCGGGGTACTTCTCAAAAAAAGTTTCCATCTTGCTACCGCTTTCAACCGGTTTCCATTCTTTTACATCCCCTGTTCCGTGCATCGGATACAGTTTTGAGTGCAGGTGGTCAACTCCGAATCCCTCAAAAAACATTCCGGTCCTTGCTACATCGTCAAAAGATTCGTCCAATAGCCTGGCCACTTTTTTCGTGGCGACAATAAGTTGGGAGAGAGTATCATCATCATTCGCGAAAGCGTACGAGGGTTTATGTTCCTTGGTCATGACAACTGAAAAACCGGGGGTATTCGGGAAGATGCTTAAAATGGCAAGGTGTTTATTGTCTTCCCAAATCTTAAAAGAGGGAGCTTCGCCACTAACTATTTTGCAGAATACGCAGTCTGAGTCCATATAATCGAACCAGTATATATATTTTCACGAAACTGGACAAGTGGTGTAAAATGTATCAAGTAGGAAGCTTATAGTGGTTTATTAACAAATCAAAAGCGTGTGGCCCCGGAATCCGGGGTTACGAGGATGAAGGGCGGCCGAGTATCGAGGCCGCAATCGGACCGGCAAGTTGCCGAGTATCTGCGGAAACCTTCCGGCAGGTTGATGCCGAAGGATTTTTTAAAAACCTTAGAGTAATTTAAGGACCAAAGAAAAATCCGTTCAACCCCGCTTAAGCTTCATATCATACAAGTATGTGTGGAATATTTGGGTACATCGGCTATCGCCGAAATGCCGCCAGCCTTGTTTTTAACAGCTTAAAAAGTCTTGAATACCGGGGGTATGACAGCTGGGGTGTTGCCTGCGTGGGTGAGAAAATTCACGTAAAAAAGAAAGCCGGGAAAATCGGGGGGTCCGATGTGAATGAGCTACCTGCTTCCTCAATCGCAATCGGGCACACAAGATGGGCAACCCACGGAGGGGTCACCGATACCAATGCCCATCCGCATCTGGACTGCACGGGGAATATTGCCGTTATCCACAACGGGATTTTCGAGAATTATGATGAATACAAAAACAAACTCAAGAAAAACGGTCACGAAATTAAAAGCGAAACGGACACCGAAGTTATTGCCCATCTTCTGGAAAAATCCGACTTAAGAACCGTGTTTAACAAAATGGAGGGCTTAAACGCCGTGATTATGGTCGATTCCGAAAAAAAACGGATACTCGCCGCAAGGAACGGCTCCCCCCTTGTGGTGGGCTTCGGAAAGAACGAGAATTTTCTTGCAAGCGATGCGTCGGCTCTTCTTCCTTATACCAGACGAGTTTATTTCCTTGAGGATGATGAAATGGCGGAGATTTCCGAAGAAGCGGTTTTCGTTAAAAGCACAAAAACCGGAAAAGTGAAGAATATTACGATCCTATCCCTTTCCTGGAAAGCTTCCTCGGGCAAAAAGGGAAATTATCCGGACTTTATACTCAAGGAAATTTACGAACAGCCCAGAATACTGTCGGAGATTGCCTCATCAGCGACTTGGGCCGCGAAAATTGCCGGGCAGATCGAAAAATCAAAAGGTACATATCTTGTCGGCTGCGGGTCCGCTTCATACGCGGCAATGGCGGGAACATATCTTTTTTCAAAAATTGCACAAAGGCATGTTAATTTTGCAGTCGGGAGCGAGTTCGGGTATCAGCTTAACTTTCTAAACAAAAACAGCCTTGTAATCCCCATCTCCCAGTCGGGGGAAACCATGGATATTCTGGAATCCGTCAAAAAAGCGAAAGCGGGGGGTGCCAAAATTTCCTGTCTGGTAAATGTATTGGGTTCTTCGCTTTACCGGGTATCCGACTTCAAAATGCTTATTGGGGCGGGTCCCGAAAAAGCGGTCGCCTCAACAAAAGCGCTAACCGGGATGCTTGCTCATTTGATTCTTCTTGCCTATGCCGCGGGCGGAAAATTGAATGAGGGGAAAGCGGCGGTAAACGGGGCGGTTAAATCAACCAAAAATGTCCTGTCGGATAAATCGGTGAGGTTGATCAAAAAACTAGCAGACAGGATTTACTCCGCAAGAAGCATATATGTAATAGGCCGGGGACTTTCCTATCCCGCAAGCCTTGAAACCGCAATTAAAATCAAGGAAATTTCATATATTCACGCGGAGGGACTGGCCGCAGGGGAACTTAAACACGGGCCCTTGGCGCTTGTGGAAAAGGGTGTCCCTTGCATTGCCTTTCTTCCGGATGATGAAACTTACGGGGCTAATCTTGCGGGGGCAATGGAAATGAAAGCCCGTGGGGGTTTTATTATCGGAATTTCATTTAAACCCCATGAAGTTTTTGATTATTATATTCCGGTTAAGGATGCGGGGGCGGCAACAATAATCCCGAATATTGTCGCGGGGCAGATGATCGCATACTACTTAACAGTAAAAAAGGGGCTTGATCCGGATAAACCCAGAAACTTGGCCAAAAGTGTAACTGTGAAGTGATTCTATGCCCCCTTTTTTATTAGCCTCTGCTGAAGCTTAACCAATTTTACAAATTTTGTCAGATGGGGGTTGGTGTCTTTATGATTAAACGCCCATCCTCCGTGGGAACCTTCTGTTATCGTGGCAACTTCACCTATCGCAAGTATTCCAAGATATCTTGAAAGCGGCAATTGCGGTACAAAAATCGTACGGTTTTTCTTTTCGAACTCCGTAATGGCGGCCAAACGCGCAGGAACGTGCAAAATGTCCGGATCTTTCCCTACCGGTTTTTCGTTACAATTGCCGCGATTTGCAAACCCAAGCGTTATATCGATATTCCTTCTAACCGCATCCAAAAACGGGTCAGAAACCGAAGGCCCCGGCTCGCGCACTAATTGTTCCAAAACCTCTTCTATATCGATGCGTCTAACCGGATAATTAGTTTTTAAAAAAGTTTCAACCTCCTGAACCAATTCGGATTTTGGAGAACGTTCATTCTTCATTTCGCAGAGGTTATATCAGGACCGGGCAAAAGTCAACGTCAAAATAGATTGTAACTTTTTGCAGATCTAAACCCTGTCAAGATACAAATAAACCCGTGTATATGGCCTTTTCTGCTTTATATAAATATCTATTATTATAGGTAGTATACTCCTTGCCGGAATGAATAAAGAGCGGGAAGAAAAACCTGTTACAAGATATGAAGAGCTTTGCCGGGAGCTCTATCGTGATTTGCATTCTTTGACATCGGGAGGTAAAGATTATTTTCGGACTACTGATGGCGAAAATCTAGACGTGGCTGGCTGGCACGATGTTGTTCAAACAAATCACGGGTTTTCCCGTTCCGCCTGGGGTTTTACGCTACAAATTATCGGTGAAAGACGCCAAAACCTTGAGGAAATTGTCGGTATAAGAGATATCCGAATAGAGACAGTCCATGATTATTATCACTATAAAGATTCGAATTATCATTTCGTTGCAAGGGAGTTAAGACCTAAAAAAACTATCTTCGGCAAAACAATCTATGAGTGGGTAAAAATCCCGGAGAGTGAAGCCATCCTTGCTGACAACTGGCTGACGCAATTACAAAAAAAGATTAGGGGCAGTAGATAATCTATCTCACAAAAGACTCGATAAAGCCGTCGATCCCTCCATTGAGAATAACGCGTTTAATGTCGCCCACTGTAACCGCAAGAAGTAGGGCCAATAAAATCACCATCCCTATAGAGTGAATTGTCGCCTCAACTCTGGGAAGCACTTTTCTGCCAACAATCGATTCGATTCCTATAAAAAGCAGCCGTCCCCCATCAAGAGCCGGGAAAGGAAGAATGTTTAGGATTGCCAAGTTAAGAGAAAGAACCCCAATGAAATTAATCAGGGTCATGACGCCGCTTCTTGCCGCCTCCGTCGTTACCGCAAATATTCCAACAGGCCCGGCAATTCCCTGGGGAACTTTTCCGTTAAATGCCTGGACGATTATGGTCCAAAGACCAACGACAATCGTTTGTCCCCAGAATAATGCTTCCTTGAATCCGTAATATATGCCGTAAAAGGGTCTTTGCCAAAACGGGGGGAAGTAAATTTCGGTTGTGGTTATCGTCACCCCCAGTGGACCCTCCCCTTCCGGAGGGGCTTCTCTGGGAACCATGGATAATTTAAGCGTTGTCTCGTTTCTTTGAACCTCAATGCTTACCCGCTTGCCTTTTTTGGTATTAACCAGCGAAATAAAATCATCCACCTTCGTCACGGAATCTTTTTCAACTTTGGTTATAACGTCGCCGACAACAACGCCTGCGCTTTGTGCCGGGCTTCCTGCCGCAACGTCAACAACTTCAAGCTTTCCTGTGTTTCTGGGGATTCCTGCAAAGGAATAGACAATACCGAAAGCAACGATTGCGAGAATAAAGTTCATAACTACACCGGCAATTGTGACAAGAGCCCTCACCCTTTTGGGCTTATTTATGAAGTATTTTGATTTCGGGAGCTCGCCTTCGGCCACTCCCCTCTTTCCTAAACCAGTAAAGACATGGCGTTCTTCCTCGTCGTTTTCCCCAAAAAGCCTCACGAACCCTCCGAAAGGAATGGCGTTAATTGAAAAAACAGTATTGCCTATCTTCTTTCCGATAATTCTTGGGGGAAGACCAAAACCAAATTCCAATACAGGAATGCCGAATTTGATCGCTACGATAAAATGTCCAAATTCATGGATAAGAATAAGAAGAGAAAGAACAAGCAAAAATATCAATATTGAACCCAGCATTAGAAGTTAGTATAGCGTATTGGATAACCCTTTCAAACATGGGTTTACCAATCTTGCGGTAAGTTCTTCTGGGGTAAACTATATTTGCAGAAGTTCGGCTTTTTTGCACTCCCCGATTTCCTCTATTTTTGCGGTGAACTGATCCGTTAATTCCTGAAGCTTTTTCTCCTTACCGAATTTTTCATCCTCGCTTAATTCCTTGGCTTCAAATTTCTTTTTAATCTCGTGCATTTCATCCCCCCGTACCTGTCTTATCATGACCTTTCCACCCTCGAGTTTCTGGGAAAGGATTTTTACATACTTATCGCGGTCTTCAGTGGTTAACGGGGGAATTACAATTCTTATAATTTCTCCGTCGATGTTGGGGTTCATGCCGACATTGGCTTCAAGAATCCCCTTTTTAATGTCCCCTATTATGCTTTTATCCCAGGGGTTAATGATAATTTGGCCCGGGTCGGGTGCCGTAATACTCGCCAATTCCACAATTTTCATTCTCTGGGTTCCGCCGTAAGCGGGAACCATAACATTCTCAACCAGAGCCGGGGTTGCCCGTCCGGTACGGACACTTGAGATATCACTAACAAGAAGGTCTATGATTTTTTGAAACTTTGAAGAAACTTGGGATTCTTCCATTTACTTTCCTAATTCTACACGAACCACTCTTCCGAGTCTAACGTTTTCCCCGGTTTTGGCAATTACTTCCTTAATAAGTTCGGCAATTGTTTTTGACGGGTCTTTTATGAATTCCTGCTTTTCTATGTTTTCCTCCCCCATTGAGGCAACCTGCATGGCAATATCTTTGCCGAGCACTACAAAAAGTTCATTTTTTGCAACGAAGTCGGTCTCGCAGAGAAGCTCAACCAGTGAGGCAACTTTGCCGGTGTGGTGGACGTATGAGAAAACCTGTCCCTGCGAAGTTTCCCTTTCCCCCCGCCCTTCGGCTTTTTCCAAGCCCTCTTTTTTAAGAATCGCTAAAGCTTTTTTTTCGTTTCCTTTTACTTCCTCCAAAACTTCACGAATTCTAATAATTGCGACCCCTGTTTCTTCCCTGAGGCGTTTAATTAAAGCGATATCGATTTTTCCCATTACTTTAGGCTTTTGCTTTTTCGGTTTTTTCCGGTTTTATCTTTTTCTTCCCTTCAAGTATAGCCTCTTTGACAAGACCGAGTACGTATTCTAGGGCTTTGCTGGCGTCGTCGTTCATGGGAATCGGATAGTCAACCATATCGGGGTCGGCGTTTGAATCAACCACTCCGACAACGGGAATTTTCTTTCCACTGGCTTCCCTGACCGCACCCGCTTCCCTTTTGGTATCGATAACAAAAAGAACTTCGGGAACTCCTTCGAGGGTTGAGATTCCGCCGAAGAATCTTTCAAGTCTGGTTATTTCTCGGTCAATTAGAAGTCTTTCCTTTTTAGTGAATTTGTTGTAGGCGCCGGAGACCATGTTTGCCTTCATTTCCTCAAGCTTCTTGAGGGAGCGCTTCATCTGGGGAAAGTTTGAGATAGTTCCTCCAAGCCAGCGCTCGGAGACAAAGGGAACTCCCGCTTCACCGGCAACCTCAATTACCTTCTCTTTTATCTGTTTTTTTGTTCCTAAAATAAGAATGGTTTTTCCTTCGGATGCCGATTTTGTTAAGAAAGCCAAAGCTTCCTCAAGCATGGGTTTGGTTTTGGTTAAGTCGAAGATGTGAACCCCGTTTTCGGAACCGTAAAGATATTCCTCCATTTTAGGATTCCAACGCCTGGTCTGGTGCCCGAAATGGGCCCCGGATTGCAAAAGTTCTTCAAGCGAAATTTTCACTGCCATGATATTTGTCGCTTTCTTTTTACCGCCATCGGCCGGAAGTTATCCAGAAAGCATGACCGATGTGTGTAATTGGGTATTATACGTCCTTCAGCCCATCTCCGCAAGGGATTTAATGTTTATGTCGATGTTTTCCTGGGCGCTTTTTTGGGCAGCTTGGGCAAGATAAATTGCGGTCCTGGCATCAGACACCGCATTTTTATTGCCCTCTTTTTCAACAATCCTGGCCATCTCCTCAACCTTTAAGGCATATTTTTTGGTTTCTTCGGGAACGGCTGTTGCGCCCACAAGGGCGGACTTTATTTGGGATTTGTCCTTGGAGCGGTAGGCTACCATCACCCGGTCGAAAGCGGCAACATCCTCATCCGCCAATTGCAAGAGTCTATCCTTAAGTTCTCTTGCTTTTTCCACCAAACTTTTAATCCCTTCTTCCTTTGTTAAGTTGGCAACCATTTCGACAAGGGCTGCGGCGGTTGCTGCAGTTATGGCCGCAGTTGCCCCACCCCCGGGGGTGGGTTTTGCACTTCCCAGGTCGGTTAGAAATTCCTCGATTTTTTGGTCTTTAATCATTTTATTCGTAAAGTCTTTTTTCAAGAATCTGATCGGATTTAAAAGTATCCGCCTTAAAAGTCGTCTTAACTGCACGGACCATTGATTCCATTGGGATCATTCCGTATATTTCCGAAGATTTCACCCCTATCCCAAGTTTCTCGGCTTCCGCCGCAACCGCCCTATAAGCCTCATCGAAATTTGTCTTATCAAAATCCACCAGGTTCATGGAAACTTGGGCATATCCGTCAACTTCAAATCCCAAGGCCTTAACTCCGGGAAGTCCCCCGTCTTTTTCGCGTATTTTTTTTGCAATGTCTTTTCCCGATTGGATGTTTTTCGTGTCAAGATTTACATTAAAGGCAACCAGATATTTTCTGGCTCCGACTACAACGGCACCCGCAGTCGGATGGACTTTGTCGGGTCCGAAGTCCGGAGTTTTCATTTTTTCTTTCAATCCCTCAAACTCCCCGACTCTAATATCTGCAAGATTCTTATTCTCGGGGCGTTTTGCCGATTCCTCGTACATAAAAACCGGGATTTTAAGTTCCTCCGCAACTTTCTGGGCCAATTCATTTGAAACTTTGACACACTCTTCCATCGTCACTCCGGAAACGGGAACAAAAGGAACAACGTCTGTTGCACCGATTCTTGGGTGCTCCCCGCTATGTTTGGTCATATCTATTAGCTCAGTCGCTTTTTTTATAGATTTAAATGCAGACTCCATAACATCCCCGGGGGCTCCTACTATTGTAAACAGCATGCGGTTGTGGTCGGGGTTTGATTCCAACTCGAAAACTTTAACCGTTTCAACCGATTTTGCGGCATCAAAAATCGCATTCATTATTTTTTGGTCGCGGCCCTCACTGAAGTTCGGCACACACTCGACAATTTTTTGCATTCTGAAGCTATTATAACCTATCTCTGAAGCTTTTTCTGAAAGATGTGTTCTAAAACTTTGGCAATCGATTCAGAAACAATTTCTGGTTTTGGTTCACCATCCACCATATACCAATCAAGTCCGCCCCAACCTGTCTTTGCCATTTCCCGATAACCCGCGACAAGCCGGTCAAGATATTCGGGTGTCTCCCGATCAAACGGGTCACCATTTACTTCCTTTCCACGCCTTTTTCTTGAGGTTTCACTTGAAACATCTAAAAGCAAAACAGCGTCCGGTTTATACTTACCCATAATGACGTCCGCAATTTTAAGAATCTTGTCTTGATCGCCACCTTCGGCAAAGCCCTGATACGCCCCGGTAGAAGGATAGCTTCGGTCGCCCAGTACGTGCACTCCACGATTTACGTTCGGGGCAACCAACTGGTCAACCCAAAATTTTCTGGCAGTAAAGAACATTACCAGTTGACCTTCGGCACCTATCAGTTTTAGGTCTTTAAGAGTGAAGATTAGCTGTCGAATCTCTTCACTTGGACCAACGCCTCCGGGTTCCCTCGTGGCGATAACTTGAAATCCATTGCCAAGAAGAAGGTTCTTCGCAATCTCAATTTGAATCCCTTTTCCTGAACCACCAGCGCCTTCGAAAACTACGAATTTTCCTCTTTCATTCATATGTTTCTTTTTATTCTTTCTATAAGTCCATTCATGTGAATTTCGTCGGCAAAGTTATCCCTGCTGGCATTTACGTATATGACATCCTGACCCTTTTGTGAAGATGCAAAATTGCGTACTTCGTTTCTCAGTTCCGCGAGATAGTAAGGATATTCTCTAAGCATATTCAGTTCATACTCCCGTCCTCTTTTTATAACTCTTTCCCGGAGTTTCGGGGTTTTTGCATCAAGCCAGAGGTAAAGGTCCGGGGTCCTCACATGGCGGGCTTCAATAAGTGCTTTATATAATTGGTCATAGGTGCGGAATTCCGCCCCACTCATTCTTCCGATTTTGGTGAGAGTTTTTGCGTAAAGCCTATCCATCGCAAGTGCCGGGTCAATAATGTAGCTCGCGTCAGGTTTCATTTCACTAAGCTGTGCGATCTTGTTTTCCAGAAACCAAACTTGGGACTTGAAACTCCATTCCCAGGGGTTTAGGTAAAATTTTTCAAGAAAAGGATTTACTGCAAATCTTTCCTCGAAGTGAATAAAGCCAGTTCGGTCGGAAAGAATTGAAGTAAATGTTGATTTTCCGACACCGATAGGGCCAATGATGCCGACTACTACTGGCCTGTCAAAAAGTTTTTCTTTCCATTCAACTGGCATTTTTTTGGGGAGAGGGTTTCCCGGGAATTTCATGATGCTTTCTACAGCGGGCTTCATAATCGTCGTTTGCCCCAACTAAAATAAGCGGGTCGTTATAATCGGCAGGGATTCTCTCCCCGTTTATTATTTTTATCCTCTGGGTAAAGTAAGCCTCCTCACCGCATACCATACACACAGCGGCAAGCTTATCTACTTTTTCTGCGGCAACCATAAGTGACGGCATTGGTCCAAACGGCTCGCCTCTAAAATTAAGGGGAAGGCCTGTGACGATAACCCGCTTTCCCTTATCTACCAACTCTTTACAAACATCCACAATTTCGGATGAGAAAAACTGGGCCTCATCTATACCGACAACTTTGGTTTTGGGATCCATAAGCTCAAGGATTGACCTCGGATTGTCCTTCTCGATTAAGGTTGCATCGTGTGACATCCCTGAATGAGAGTTAACCTTACCTGGATCGTAGCGTATATCTATCGAGGGCTTAAAAAGCTGAGTCGGCAACTTCGCAATCTCTTCTCTAACAAGCCTTCTGATTAATTCGTCGGTCTTGCCGCTGAACATTGACCCGGCAATAACTTCAAGTTGGGCTTCAACACTTTTTCTTTCTCCAGATCTTTCTTTCATTTATTTTCCTCTCAGATCAGCCTTTACCGCTTCACCTATTCTACCCAAAGTATAGCCTTTTTCGTCAACAAAACTTCCCAGGTTTTTCAATGCAGTTGCCTCTTCAATAAGGCTTCTGTACCACTCCGCTGCAATTTCCCTGTATTCCGGGTTACCGCTGGGGATACTTCTTAATTCTGTTATCCAGAAATCTTCTCCTCCACCCATCACCATTTCTACCGAGGTTTTTGATCCGTGGGTTAAAAGAAGCTTGCTTTCCTCCGGGAATTTTATTCTCAGCTTAGACATCGCTTCATGAAGTTGTTCTTGTTCTTTGACGTATAAATCCCTGGTGCTTCCTCCAATTTCCTCAATTTCGCGTGGAATTACAAAACCACGGCTTCCTGTCCAGTCCGGTTCACTTTTAAAAAGCAGGGGTCTGTGTCTGTTTAAGTCCTTGAATGCGCCAAAGGAAAGGTTCTCAATTCTTACCCGCGTGACAATTGCGTTAATTGCCTCCGGAACTTTATGTCTTCGGTTCGTTCTCGCACCCCCGATCTCCGAAAGTAATTTTAGAAGTTTATTGTTCGATGAAAATTGGCGGTTAAGCTCCCAATTGTCACGGCTTGAAAGTTGCCCGTTTCTGGAAACCAATGCCTCTCTAAACAAGTCCTTAGACCAGCTTTTATTCAAGATTTCGACCGATACATACAATCCGTTATCCTGATCTTCCCAATCTTTATCGCTTTGGCCAAAGTCTTTCAAAATTTTGTTTATCTTTTTTCTATATTCAGTCCACTTTGCTCCATGTTCACTTCTGGTAACTTTGGCAAATATGGGATTGGTTTTTTGAATCTCGCTGTCAATTTCGTCCGCAATTTGGGCGGTCTCATCAAGGTCGCTGGCTTTTGCGTCCATGACAACCTCCGTTAAGGTTCTGTATGTTCCGAGTAAGCCAAAGTTGGTTTTTATGCCTAAAGGCAACATTCCTCGAAGGACGTCGCAGACCGCCCCCTTCACTGCCCTTTTGTGAGCCGCTTCGGATTGCCCCTGCTCTTTTGGATTTGTGGCAACAACATAATCCCAAACAGGCTGCCACAGTTGCCTATAAGCGTCGCGTGACAGTTTGACGGCCTCCGTATAAATCTCTTTTGCCTCAGGGTCGCCCATTATTTTTTCCGGCCAGACGGCAAACTCATCTAAAGGAAGCTCTGCCCAGTTTATGTACCTGGTGGAAGCCTCAATTCC